>VTLG01007013.1_pt1 | contig 33864 bp, 55 predicted proteins | sample 4694571 | NCBI WGS metagenome assembly VTLG01 (sample SAMN12604809, study PRJNA352737) | marine metagenome | biome: ENVO:00000447; feature: ENVO:00000209|ENVO:00000569|ENVO:01000036; material: ENVO:00002151; isolation source: viral sequences binned using virsorter ...
GTATCATACCACTATCTATAGGTGTTGGTGTTTGTTGTAGTTGTCCAGCGTAGCCATAACTACCTAAAGCACTTTTATAATCATCTAATACTTCTTTGCTAAATCTATCTTCCCAAAACAAACCATTTTCTTTATTGTAGAACTTCTCTAATGATTTTGGTTTTATATTGCCAGTATCATTTGTTGCTGGTATACATATGTGTTTATAGTTTAGTCTTGTGTTTGCTCCCAACAAAAAACCAGTTAAATCTTCTTCGTGTACTCTCTGCATAATAATTATTCTAACTCCAATATGTGCTTGATTCAAACGAGAATAAAATGTAGTACGATACCACTCATTTGCATTATCTCTTTCAGTTGCAGAGTTAGCCATTTGTGGTGATAGTGGATCATCAACTATTAGGAAGTCACCACCCTGTCCTGTAACAGTACCACCAACAGATGTTGCTCTTCTCATTCCAACATAATTATTTTCATATCTCTCTTTTAGGTTTTGGTCTTTCTTAATATGAAAAACATTTCCCCACCTTTGTTTAAACCAATCACTAAATATTATATCTCTGGATTTTGTTGCTAGTTCAATAGACAGTGTTGCAGAATATGATGAGGTTATGAATCTTAGTTTAGGAGATTTTATCCACGCCCATACTGGAAACATAACTGTTACTATCAAAGACTTTGTACTACGAAAAGGTACGTTAATAATTATGTCTTTTGTTTTTGGCTTTTGTTCTATTATTCTTTCGCACTCTGCTTGTAGTGTATCGCAAATATATTTATGATGCCAATTAGTAGATAGAGGTACTGCAGGTTCTACCACGTGCCAAGCCTTTTTAAAGAACTCATAGAAACTCATTTCACATAGTTTCTTTTCAAGCGCAAACTTTAACAATTTTTTGTTAGTCATTTATAGATAATAATATTTCTTTGCATAGTTCATAAGGCACTTTACTTCTTTCATGATTTCCCTTCAACCCTTGCGTTCCTGTTTGACTACCTCTTGGTGCTGCAATATGACAACTGTCTCCATTCTTACATATTGGTTTTGGATTCCATCCATTTGGATTAAACACATTTTTTAAATTGTTAGTCCAAATATCTGTTGGCTTCATTCTTGTATCTCCATACTGACAATATGTAACAGTAGTTCTTTCTGCTATACCATTAAACAAACCTAACTTTCTTAACTTGCCTCTTGGATTCTCAACAAAGAAATAGTCTGGTTGGAACATCTCTATAATTTCTATAGTTTTATTTACAACCTTAACTCCTAATTTTGCTTGTTCTGTTTTTGGGGTATGGTCTTTATTCCAATGCTTACCTATACTAGCAACACTAAAGTAAGTGCAGGGAGGACTCGCCCATATAACATCTGGTTTAAATGGTATCTTAGAGAAATCAAAATTTAATATATCAGTAACATAATCTATATTTTCAAAATCATTTATATCTACTGCAAATGTTTCGTGTCCTATTTCTTCAGCAACTTTACTAAAAGACCTGCTACCTGCGAATAATTCTAATATTTTCATTCGTTATCTAGTTCTGTGTAGTCTATATCTTCTGCTTCTTCGAGTCCTCTGATTTGTTGTTTAATGTCATCAAGCGTTGTACCTTCACTCAACTTAATTTCTATTTGCGTATCTGAATCCCTCTTGATTTCTGTTGCAGATAATTTTGGTAAAGCATAGTTCATTAGTTTGGCTATAGCATCAATGTAACTACGAGGGTCTTCATCAAATAAAATATCAAGAGCCATTTTAATTTTTACTGGTTGTCCTTCTAATGCATAGGCTAATGACTTCCTAGTCATCTTAGCAACTCTTCTAACCTCTGTGTTTTTTGGCTCTAATGCTTTCCCTGTTTTATTATAATGCTCATCTATCTTTCCACTAGACCACGCTTTCTTCTTTAATGCCTCTCCACCTAACGATTTGTTATCTTCTTTCATTTCGCTAATATATAAAATGTTTTGCTTTCCATTATACAATAATACAACAAATATATAAAATTGAACTACTAAGTTTTTAACTTGTTAATTGTTCTGTAATAAAATTATGCAAAACTTTAAAATTAAAACACTAACTTCGTCCTCTTATAAGAATAAGCATAAATCTAAACCCTTATAATCGTCCTCAAGTCTTATAGTAAACATCATTGCTCATATCGCAAAGCCTTACGCATACTTTTAAAATAGATGTTTAAATAAAACATAGTGTTTATAAAATTGAACTTTGGTTTTGTGTGTGTACGTGTGTTGGGTTAAAAGCGGTATGTGTTTTTTTTTACGGAAAATAAATCCCCCAAATAAAAAAATATTATTTCAGTTCAAACCAACAAAAAAAACAGGATCACAACCATTTTACAAACTTAAACTAGTTTTAGTTTAGATTTTATCTATTCTTTTTATACTTTTTTCTCTTTTTTTTGTATATATAAAGAAAAAAAAGAAACAATACAATAATAATAATATATTTTCTAATCAACACAAACTAAAAAATAAATATGACTTTTAAGGTGTTTTATGTCTGTATCAGTATATACTATTATATGTGTTTTTGCTTGGCTTAGAGCATAAAAAAAGCCCCTTAAAAAAGAGGCTATAACATTTTGTTATGTTTGTTTGTTTATTCTGGTAATACGTTGTATTTTTTTGCGTTTTGTAGTATTTCTTCACCAACTATAAAAGCCAACATATTAACAAGTTCTTCCGCGTTGTCGTATTGTTTGCACTCTCCAAAGTTGTCTTTGTCCCATTCTTGTACGTATCTTATGCACTCAAATACATTTATGTCGTGACGCTTTAGCCACTGCTCACAATTATAATAACCTATTAAATAATAATCTTGATTAAATAGTTCTTGGTGTAGTTCGTTTACGTCTTGACCTCTAGACAATAACTCGTCTTTGTTGATGTCTTTTAAATTGTCGATTATATACTCTTGTAATTCTGTTTTAACTGTTTGTAAGTTCATTTTTAATTTAGTTTAAGTTAATAATATGATGCAAATATACAAAGTTTTTTTAAATAATGCACAATTTAATAAAAAATGTTGAAAAAGATATTAACAAAAAAATTGTTAATAACTTGATACTTAGTGCTTTACGTTTGTTTGTCTTTATCTTGATAGGCTTAACAGGTTCAACAGGTTCAACAGGTTCAACAGGTTCAGCAGTTCCAATAAAATATTTTAGAAAGGTAATTCAAATTTAAGATCGTTAATTAATATTTTTATTTGTCTATTTGTATAGTGTTTGCTAGATTTAATAATATTTATTAAAGTTTTTATAGTTGTTTTTTTATTTAACTTTGTTCCATGGGTTAATGTTGTGCCGTCGTTTACTGTTTCGATTTCTCTAATTATCCAGAAACTAAGTTCATTAATTAAATTTCTTTTTTGTTTTGATATATTCATTTTGTTATAGTTTAAATTATTAATTTTTTTTTGTTTAGCAACTGCAAAAGATCAACGATAATAAAAAAAGGATCGTTAAAGTTGTGTCGCTAAATGTGGTTAATGGAAGTCCGCCTTTGCTCATATTATTTATTTTTAATTATTAGATTTATATATAAGTTTTTTATTTCTTCATATCTTTCATTATAAAAGTTTTCTGCTTCTTCAGTAAAACCTAGTTCATTTCTTTCTACATCCATATTAAAAGTATCTTCATGAAATTTAAGTTCTGTTAATTGAGTAGCAACTTCTTTTAAAAATTCTTTATCAAATTTGTTTAATTGTTTCATTGTTTTATTATTTAAGTTATTAATTTATATTAATGATATACTAAGCCAACTTTTTTGTTGTCTGTGATAGCATTTAAATCATTATTAGAGGCGTCTATATATCCAGCATTTAAAAGGTCGGCAACGTTTTTAAATATCTTTGCATGCCTGTCTTTAGTTGTATTTATTAAATTATCTGTCTTTGATCCTTCACTAAATATAATTTTTAGATTTTTAGGCAACTTTAAACCATTTATAAAAAATTTAATACTTTTTGTATATGCGTAAAAAATTACGTCTTTGTTTTGTTTTGCTATCTCTAGCCATTTATTTAAATATTTAATACTGTAGAAGTCGCCTGAATCGTGTATACGTATGTATTTTGCTTTTTTCTTTTTTATTTCTGCATTTATTAAACTATTGAAATTGTTTTGTTTTGTCAATTCATATTTTTTTTCCATTAATTGCTGGATTATTGGAAAACGTGTATAATTTCCTTTTTGGGCGTAACAATATTTTATGCAGTCTTTTGCAAAAGGACACGTTACTTTTCCAGATTTGGTTTTATATGCTGGTATTGAAAAATTGAAAATCTTTGTTTTATTTTCTTTAGATGTTTTTTTCATCTTTGCATTTTGTGTGAGTAAATTCATTTTTATATTATTTAATTAAGTATTTGTTTTTATTTATTGATAAGTTTAAAAGCGTGTTAAAGTTCAACATTCTATGTTGTTTTATCTTCATGTCATAAACTGGCAATAAGTTGTGATCTTCTGGGTTGTATGGTGCTTTTTTTCCCGTTTTGCTTTTATAATTTACTTTTAAACGCGCATTAATTAACCTATGCGAATGATCTTTTTTTATGAAGATAGCCGAAAATATCTTTCCTTTACTATCTAAAATTAATTTTTTGGCTTTGCTTGTGTTTATTGTTTTCATAATTGTATTTTTTTATTCTTTTTCGCTGTTCATTTCTAAATAATTTTCTTTTTCTATTGCTTGATATTCATAATCTTCTATCGCTTCGCAACCCTCTTTACAGTAAGAACATATTTGTTCTGATTCGTCTAGTTTTGCACCGCAACAATTACTAACCATATCATAACCATAGCCATCATCAATAGGGTTTGAAAGTTTCCATTTATCGTAGTTCATAATATTTATTTTAAGTTATTAATTAAATTTTGAAGTCTTTTGTCAAAGTTTTGTTTTTTATCTTCTTTTGTTTTGCTTTTCATATCTGTAAATTGCTGGTTTATTTTGATAGAAATGTTTTTGTCTATTTCTTTAAGCCTTTCAATTTCTTCTAAATATTTTAAAAATCTTTTATTTGTCATTGTTTTTAGTTTAAGTTAATAATTTAATGCAAATATATAAATATTTTTATACTTATACACAAAAAGCAAAGAAATGTTAAAAAAGATGTACACAATTAAAATGTTAATAAGTTGAATGTCAAACACTTGCAATATATAGAACGCACACACGCACGTGTAAGGCTATATACAACAACCCTAGCAGTTTCATAGCAGTTTCACCAGCAGTTTCACTGGCAGTTTCAACAGAAAAAATTATAAAAATTATAAAAGTTTTAAGGAATCTTCATGTACCAATCTAAAACATCCATACACTCTTCAAGACCTTTAACTACTTTAGCGTAGTAACCTGCTTCGTTGAGGTATGCAACCCACTCTTTCTGTTCTTTAGTTGGATAACATTTCTTGTCTGCTTTTATTTCTAGGAATAGTCCAGCATATTGACTATTTACTTTTAGGATTTGCATATCAGGAAAGCCTTTAACATATCCTGTTTTCTTGGCTAGTATGGCTTGTCGCATTGATGTTCTAATACCACCAAGACTTGCACAGTAACGTAAGTCTGGATAAGCGAATTGCATATATGTGCAAAATGATGATTGTACTGTGGCTTCTTTTTTCATAGATACCCTACCCCCCTAGTACCCCCCTATCCCCCTTACTGTCTGTATAGGTTGTACCTTTTATCATTTGGTACATAAGAGGTTGTGATACGTTATACTTTCTGGCAAGAGAAGATATGGTTACTTTCTCTGTGGCAGTAGCGTACTCTCTTCTGATCTCGTTTACTTGTTCTGGAGTAAACTTTCTTCTGGAGTAGCCACCACCTCTCATATCTTTTCTGTCTTCTAGTTTTATTTTTCTAATCTTTGGCATAATACTTGTTTTAAAATCTGTCGGTTGTTTCTCCATATTGACCTTCCACTTCAATATTTTTTATTTCTATCTTAAACTTTTCCTTATCTTTTATTTTGTGTAGATAAAATATTCTGTCTTGCAGAACCTCATCTTTTTTTATTTCATCTATATTGTCTGTTAAGACAAACGTGTCTATAGTTCCTGTCTTTGGGCTTCTTGTAATACCTTTGCTTTTGTTAATACTATAGGTTACAAACACCCTAAAGATAGGCTTTTGCATCACTTATATTTTTTTATAGATTTATTTGCTATTTTGTCTAGTTCAAATTCTAAGTGGTTGATTGCTTTTCTAATACATTGAGTAGCAGTTTCATGCTTCTTTTCTGCCCTAAGAAGATATGTTACTGCAGTTCCAATATTGTAAGACAGTTCAAAGTCCTCGCATACTTTCCTAGCCTCATAGCCATATGTTTGTCCTTTATAATAGTTTGGTATTTTGTCTTTTGAATAATCTATATTGTTTACTTCTTCTTTCATTTGGTGTTCTAATTCTTCTTTAGGTATAAACATCTTTGGATTTATTTTAGATTCAACACTCCTGTTCCTGTCACAATCGTAATAATACTTACTTTTTCTTTTGTCTTTCATTTATTCTGTCGTTCTCTAAAGCACCAACTCTGGTATTTACATAGTTATTTATGTTTTCCCTTAGTTCATCCGATTGCTCTTTCATTATTTTATATTCAAAATAATCTATTATTATTAAAATTATAAAACAAATTGCAATCAAAATCATAAAAGCAAGGAATAATTCTATTTCCCACAAATCACTTATTTTCATATACTGTAACAAATTTAAAATAATTATTTAATTAATTTTTCTACTTATTATATTTACTATAAGCCTGATTATAGCCTTTTATCCAACCAGCAAAAAAAGATATTGGTATTACAAGAAATGTTATTATTAATAGTAGATTCATATTTTTTTTTTTAAAAAACTAATAAACAGAGAATCACAAGTCTAATTTATTGTAATTAGTTAAAAACCCAAGTTAATAATTAATTTAATTTTTGTTGTTTATCAATCTTGTGATTAGTAATCTCTACAAAGTATAACCGCTCAGTTAATAATTAATAATGATTACAACTCTGCTTATAGTTTTATAGTGCCAAATTTATAAAAATAAATTGAATTTTATAACTTTATTGCAATAATTTTGGTTCTTCTCTGTAATGTGGTACAGTTTTAGGGTCTGCACCTGCATCAACTTTTGATCTCGCATCCCATATTAAATCTTTATGCCTCCTAAGCCAACGCATATAAGTCGGTACATTTAAGTGTATAAAGTCTTTGTTTTCTGGACTTCTTACGCCTAGCCTAAAAGCATTTTGTGCATCAGAAAAGTAAAAGTTTTTGTAAGTTCTTATTAAATCTTCTGCTAAACTTTGTGCCATTATAACTTTTGTTTCTGCATCTACGTTGTGCTGACCTAATTCAATGTATGTTTTGCTTAGTAAGTCTAAACACAAATCTTCTAGTTCTTCTTTTGTTTTGTTTTTTATCATTGTCTTTGTTTTTTAAGTAATTCTTTTGCTTGTATGTGTGAACTTAAGTGCATATGTACCTTACTCATGCCTTTCTCATTTTTTGTTTGTCTTTTCTCCCAAGTCCTTACACAGGCTTTCCAGTCTTTCATTTTAGTTTTTCCAACCTTCCAATCTTTACTTTCGTAAAAATCAAAAAAAGTTTCTGCATCTATATTATTATTTCTTTGTTTACAATAATCATCAATTTCATTTATGTTTGGTTTTTTAAAACGCCCTTTATTATTACTATATGTAATATTATTATTAACCTTAGTATTATTATCCTTAAACTTTTCTTTAATACCCTCCTTAGCGTTTTCTTTAATACCCCCTTTAAGAATACTTAAATACCTCCTATCAATTTCTTTAGTACCCTCTTTGTAGGTGTAAACAGATGATATATAGCCATTTGCAATTAACTCTCCTATCCATTTAGAAATAGTAACAATACTCTTACCATAAAGATTAGAAAAATATTTGTTTGTTGCAAAGCACTCTCTGTTCATATTAAGTAGTGCTGTGATTTCTGCATATAATAACTTAGCATTAGCAGTTAGATTTTTATCATATCTTACTTCTGCAGATATAATAGCATAGTAGTTTGGTTGTTTCATTGTTTAGTTTATTTTAAGTTCGTAACATTCTGTGTATGTAGACATAACTACTGTCCACTTTGTAACATCTTCGTGTTTAAACCAAGAAAATCTTGCATATAAAGCGTTTAAAGGCTGTATGAATAGATAGTGTGTAATTTTTTTATTTGGATTGTTATGAGCCTTATAATTAACTCTAAGAGTATTCCCCCCTGTCTTAACGCCTTTAACATCTATATAGTTTAACTCTCCTATTCCTTGCAAAATTATGTCTGCTTCAACAACAGGCTTTTCATCTATTAGTGGTGCAGCCTCATATTTAACACCATCATTATTATCTAATATGTGTCTTGCTACAAGTTCTGCAAATATTCCTAACTGTTGTATTGTGTGTTCTTGATTCCCTCTGTACTTCTCTGTATTTTTGTTATATACATTAGCAGATAACATACTCCTTACCTTAGCAAGTTCATCAGACAATTTGATGAAAGTGCTAGGATAAGTAGTTTTTTTCCACTCAATCATTAAAATGGCAGATCATCATCTCCAACAGTTGATTTTGCTTTTTTAGCAGAGGTTTGATTATCTGTTGGTGGCTCATAGTCATTAACATAAGAATAATGAGTAGCACCTTTTTCAGAAGGTTCTCTTCTTTCTGCAATCACCATAGAAACCCATCCATTCTTGGAGTTTGCTTGTAATGAATCGACCTTAAAGTTTGCAACCATCATAGTTCCAAATTTAGTTTTAATGTTTTTTATGCTACTCGGTAAGTAGACTTTCTCTTTCTTTTCTGACATGTTTTTGATTTTTAATGTTATACAATTTAGTTAATTCTGTTTCTATTTCAATCTTTTTATCTTCTAAGACTCTTATCATTTCATCTGCCTCAACAGATAATATCTTAGCCTCTACTCTTTTAAAGTCTTTATTTTCATCTATGTAACTGTTATAAAAAAACTCAAACTTTCTGCTATGATGTAATACTGATGCGTGATGTAGATTAGTTATATGTGCTATCTCATATAGTGTTAAGCCAAACATATTTCGCAGTATGTAAATAAACATCCTTTTAGCAAGTATAATGTTTTTCTTTCTACTGCCAGCAAACATAGAATTTCTATCTACATTATAAACGACAGCAATTTCATCTAATATAACCTCGTTATAATAGTTACTAAAAGTTAATTTTCTTTTTATTGTCATAATTTAATTTTTAATTTAAGTCGTACACTATTGTATCAACTATATCTTGAACTCTCAAACCTATAGATTGAGAAAGCCTATGAGCATGAATAAATCTAATTAAAGTAGGCTCTTCTATATATTTTCTACTGGTTGCAGGATTTACACCCATAATCTTACACAATTTAAGATTTGATATGCCATAGATTCTAAGCAATGCTTCAAACTCATTCCTAGATTCGTTAATCTTAACCATAGAATATTTGTCAGTCATTTGAAACTGGCTTATCTAATAGTGTATTTAAATCACTTACAAGAACTTTAAACTTATGTTTATCTCTGTGATAAAAATCTATTATTTGCTCTTTGTTTAACAGTTTCATTATGTCATCTTCAACAATTTCACCTAATAGTACATCTTTGTTCCACACAATGTAGGTGTAATTAATAGACATATGCTCATAAATATTAACTGTCAAACACTCCATCTTTGAGCATTTTGAGCCACTGATCTCTTGGGTCTGTTTTGATTTCATTTTCAAATATTTTAGTTATTATTTCTTCTGCCTCAAGTTCTGTCAAATTATTTATATTATTAAGAACCTTCTCTTTAAAACTAATGCTTAGTGATGTTCTGTCAATCATACTCTCAATGATAAAAAACTGCTTATCAGTTAGAAGAGTAGGCTCTCCATTTACTAATTCATCAAAAAAATCATCATTCACTAATCAACAATTTCATCTTGACCAAATACTCCTTGCTCGTAAAATCCAGCAATTTTTAAAACAACTCTACTCATTGCTCTTTTTTCTGCCATAGCAACAGGAAACTTCTTACCACCTCCCATTAGATTATCTGGTGATGCTTCACCAAAACTCATAGCATTTTTTGCTTCATTACCAACTTTCATACTTGCCGCTGCTCTTAGTACGCATATAGATTTTTCTACATCCATGTTAATAACCTCATAGGCAACTGTAATTTTATTTCTTGATACAATCTTATCTATACCAGTTCTTGTAATAATTACAAAGCCTCTCTTATCTTTATAAATATCTTCTTCTGTTAATCCATTTTCTTTGTAAAGCCTTCTTAGTGCTTCTTTTCTTGTTTCAACAATCGGCTCAGGTTGTTTTCTTAATTTTTCTTGCATAGTTTTTTTTGTCATTTTATTATTATTTAATTGATTAATACTCTCTTGTTGTTCAAACATTTGTTTCATTTTTCCCATTGTTTTTAGTTTAAGTTAATAATTTATTTAATATACTTCTACTTTAGAATCTGTCAACTGCTCTGCAAGATTTTTAATCTTTTCTTCAAAGTATTTAATTTTTTGCTTTAAATCAATAACCTCAAGTTTTAAAGAAAGATTATATTTTTTTAATCTTTGATTATCGTGCTTTGACTTATCTAATTCTAAGTTGCCTCTGTAATATCCCATAACATTTTTTTTAATTAATAATTAGTTTTCACTGAACATTTCCCATATATAGTTATAATTATTTGTAGGTAAATCACACAAGTTAATTATATCTATAGTTTCAGATATAGTCAGTTCTCCGATATATTTCTGATTACTTAGTACGTTCAGTATGTTTTTTACTAAGTTGGGTTTTGTCACTTCACTTCTGTGTAAACTTTCTAAGTGACTAATTTTAATTCTTGATAATAAATTTCTTCTCATCATAATTTTCATTTAGGATTTGCGTATTTAATTTAAGCACATACATTCTTTCCATCATCATAAATGTTTGCTGAATAGACCAATTAGATTCTGCTCTATATGGTATTGTTGTTTTTAATACTCTTTTTTCTTTTTTTGCATCAGCATCTAAATATTCATATCTAAAAGTAATCTCTATTAATTTATCTTCCCAGTCTTCATCAAGTGAAAACATTTCTCCCGAAGGCTGTACCATAATTTCATTTTCACAATCATGTTTAAAAATATCATATACTCTTTTTAAGGTGTAGAAAATACACCCATTACTACATACTAATACATCTTCTACATCAGTCTCTATAGTAAATTCTTTTGTTATTTTTCTTTTAGTTAAAATCATTTTTTTTGTTTTAGTTAAAAATTGTTTAATTGATGACAAAAGTATAAAATTGAAACAAAATACCAAAGAATTTTCAACAATTTTTCAAAAAATGTTTATGTACTAGGGGTGATTTTTAGAAATAATGTACTAATCTGGCTACTTGACCACTTGTTTTTTCGTGTAAAAAGCCCTCTACTGCTTTAGGAACTCCTGTATATCCTTTTCTTGAGTGCCAACTATCTGTACTGCTTGGTGACCTCATATACTCTACAGTAACACCTATAAAATCTTTAGCATCTCTCCATTTGTGTTTTACTTTATGGTGTAAATGATGTAAATACCAATACCTATATTTAGTATCACTCCACATTTTAGGCTCTTCTTGTGCCATTAGTAAAGGTAAATTATCCATCTTAGCACCATCACCATGCTCTAAGCCAATTAGATTGCTACCATATTGATAATACTTTCTATAAGATACGCTAATATCAAACGTAACATCTCTATCTAATCTAAACCAAGATTTTAAAGCGTGTGCCAGATGAAACCCACTTTGATAATCGTGGTTACTCATTGAGTGTAAGACATCTACAGGTGCTATCTTTCTTAGAGTTTCCACGCACCGAACATATAACTGTAAAGCAACCTCAAAATGTTCCCACCACTTACCATCAACATCTTGATTAGTACCTTTTGTTGTTGTATTGTAAACATTGTCTATATGTAAAATATCGTTTCCTATGCAAAATAAAACCCTTTCCACCTCAAAGCCCTGTGCTTTTGCTATAAGCCCTTCTAAGCCCTCTAAAACCCTCATACAGGCAGTTTCAACATCATACCCCTCACCAGTTTCTAAATCATTTGAGTATTTACCTATATGTATGTCTGCAGGATTTATAACTAAAAGATGATTTGCAAACTTATCTCTTTTAATTGTTGGGTATTTAGGAGAATGACTTTCTATTAAATCTTTTATTTTGTCAAGTATTTGCTCTTCTGCAATTCCATATACCTCTTTCGTTACAATAGAAAATCTTAACTCGCCATTCATACTTTGCCAGTGCTTAACACTAACAACATCTTTCTTATCTATACCTCTTTCTTTTAGGTGTATGTCTAAGGCAGTGTTTCCATTTATATTGTCAAGATCATCTCCTCTAAACTCATTTATAACATCTACTTCTTCTGGAGATAGCCTTAATCTTTTACCTCTAACTCTTGTTGTTTTCATAGTTTATAGTATTGGTTACTAAGCAAATGTATACAAAAAACATACCAAATATTACACAAAAATGGGATGTTATTAACACCCCACTCTTGATACTTAAACTAAACAATTTGAAAACAAGTAGGTTTTACCCTACCCTAAACTTGAACAAAGATAATTATTTTTCCTAACTATCTGTGATTAATTTATTTTTTTTCCAACAAATTGTACAATATTACAAGTGCTATCAAACCAACAACACCATTATCTCCCAACTCACATATTACACCCATAATATTCCCTATTACCGACATTCCCATTACAGGTGCGCCAAATAATATTTCTGCCATCACACCGAAAGAAAGTAATCCTACGATTAATGATGTCATTTTTCCAAAAAATCCATTTACTAAATTAAATACGTTTTCCATTTTTATATATGTTTAAAGTTAATAATCTTATTAATATAGCCAAATTACAGGACTGGCTTTGCCCTTATCTATGTCAGTATGAATAAATGAATCGTGCAATCCAAATCTCTCGAAACCAACATAAGCCAAAGAATCTAGTATGATTGCTCTGCTTTTACTGTCAGTACATTTTATATCTACTGCTAATCCTTTTATATGTGATGATGTAGGGTTTTTAATTGACTCTGGGTGCTTAGGACACCTATACCCACTTGTTACTACAAATGGTATCTTAGCCATTGCTCTTGCTTTATCTAACATTTCTAGCATCTCTACATTTATTAAGTTTTGTTTACAGCCACACTTGCAAGTAAACTCACTTTTTTTAAAATGATTTAATGTCATTTTTTTGCTTTATTTATAAACTCGTTAAACAAGTTTTCAAAATCTTCTTTTATGTCTTCTTCTGGATTATATGTGAAAAGTATAACCATTTCTTGCTCATCTTCTTGAACAACTATTTCTAGTTCACCATCTGAGTGTAACTTCTCCATCATTTCTTGCGTAAAGTGAAAGTGATGGTCATGGTTTTCATCAGAATAATATTTTTTCTTTTTAGCCATATTTTCTTTCTTTTTGTCTATTTGTTCTAATTTTCTTATTGCCCACTCTACACCTGCATCTCCTCCCCAAGCATCCCACATTATACCTCCACAACCTTCATCATAAGGAACATCTTTGTGTTGCTGGTGTCTTTTAAATGATGCCATACGAGCAATAGTTTTTCTAGTAAGTTTTTCTCTATTTGCTAATTGTCTGGCTCTTGTCCAGCCAACGATAGTGCCACAAGAACTACCATTTTCTTCTTTGTACTTTATTGCTCTCTTAGCATTAGTGGTTGCTGCTTGAGGATAATCATCATAAGTTTCTTCTGCATAATAATCTTTATTAGCAGTTTCACAGTCTGATTTAGTTTCATACTGACACTTGCCAGTTTCACCAAACTTCCATTTTCCATTTTCACACTCGTAACAAGGCATAATTTATTTTTTTACTTTTTCTAGTGATCTACCACCAAAGTAAGCACCAATCACTGTTATTAATACTAATTGTAACAAATCAACCCAAGTGTCTTTTACCTGAAAAGCAATAACACCAGCATCAATAAATATTATTAAGACAGTAGATACCACTAAGAATATTAACACTAATGGTCTTATGTTTTTACTTAACCAAGAATCTGAGTTCATGTCTACCCTCCACCTCTCAGTTACTTGTTTTTGCATTTCTGCTTCATAACCCATTATCATGTCCTTTAACTTTCTTTCTGCCTCTAACTTTTCTTCTTTAGATGTGTGTAATTCATCTATAACACCACCTACTCCTTTAACAAGTTCTGTAGCACCACTACTAAATATTTTACCTAATATACTCATTTGTTTAATTTGTGAAGTAGATACCGCAAAACATTACGATTAATAAAAGTGTAATATACAATACAAATGTCTTTGCGTTATCTGTCATAAACTTTATCTTCTATTCTTTCTAGTGTTTTTGTAATTTTGTTTATATCATCTTGGGTTTTAAGAATTGTGTTTCTTATTAACTCATCTTTTAATTCGTACTCTATTCTAGTTACTTCTGATTTAGGCAATTCTTTTGCAACAGCAATTTCAGATTTTAATGTTAAATACATAGTTGTAACTATCACCACAGTAGCACCTACAGTTATTAGAGTTTCTAATGATAATCTTAACTTAGTTGCTTTTCCAATTTCAGTAGCCATTTTATTTTAAATATAATTTATAAACCTTTATTCCTTTTACTTCGTGTACAAATTCTTTTATATACTTATCTTCTTTTTCTGACTCGCTTTTATATTTAGGGTTTTTAGACCCTAATTTTCTTTTCTTAGCCATAATCTACGCTGTTACTGCAATAATTTCTATATCACACGCCGCAGTGTCTGCATCTGCCTTTATTTGAGTTATGTCTGCAAAAGCACCAAATGTTCTTGAACTTGCAATCGCATCCATTTCATTACTCATTAAGATAAAAGTATCTCCTGCCAACATTTTGTAAAAAAACGAGTCAGTACCATTATAAAGAGTTAGCATTACAAAATTAGTATTATCTAAGTTTGTTATTCTAAAATATTTATAATTACCTACAACTACTTGTCCTGCCTCATCCGCTGCACCAAAATTTATAATTGCAGGGTCGGAAGTAGACACATTCATTATTCTTTGCAAAACCTGACCATTTTCCGTATATGTTTTTGTGTTTGAATTTCCATAACTAACATTATTCAAATCATAACTTTCTGTTATTGTTACTGTTAGTGTTGATGCTGTTACTGTTGATGCCATATTTTATTTTTTTATAATTTAATATACTACTGTTTCTATTGCTAGGTTTACAAAAATCTCTGAACCACCACTAGCCTCTTTCATCATTGGAAACAATATGTCTCCTGCCGCTAAAGATGATGCAGTTATAGTAGTTTCGTTTACTAATACCAACTTAGAATCCCCACTACCTCCAGTTGCAGTAAATTCATCTACAATTACTGGTGTTACTGCACTTGCAGAACCTGCTGTTGGCGTTATCTTACACAATGCTATTGTTATAACATTACCCCCATCACTTGTTACCCAACCTCTTATTCTTTGTACTTTTGATGCAAAAGGTATAACGTGAGAAACCCCCATTCTAAACAACTGTTTAGGTGTTAGGGTTGCACCAGTAGCACTTGTACTACCAAAGTTTATATCCCACTGAAAAGGAGATTTGTTATCTTCTATATCTTCTCCATAAGTATAATTAGTATTACCAGAACTAATATAACCTTGCATTTTATAATTTATTGTTCCAAGCAAAGACTTTGATTGCCACTCTATACTACCATCTGTAGTATCTGCGCCACTACCTTCTCCTTTAGATAAAACAGTATCGTTAAGAGCAGACTCAAATCCTTTTGGATTATGTCTGTTTATGTCTTTTAAGTTTTTATGTTCGTTTGCAGCCATTTATTTAATTTTAACAATCATCACAAGGGCAAAAATCTTTCCAACTTGTGTAATTTCTTTTTTTACTATAAATACTATCGTACATTATTATACCATGATTTTTGTATGCCTGACCTCTTGTAGGTCTGTTTGCTTCATATGTTGGGTATAAACCATTTTGGTCACTACCCTCCATGTAATCTATCATATCATCTAAATATATTTCAGATTTTCTGTAAGTGTCCTGCTTATAAGCATTTAATTCAGCAGGGTCTATAATTGTTGCAAATTCATCAATATTGTGTACTATACCTGCACTTGTACTATTACTTTGAACCTCGTTAATAACCTCAAACCTAACAAACCAGCACAAACATCTAGTAAGAAAATCATCCATTAGTGTTTGATTAGCAGTAGTTAGTGTTCCATTGTTATGTTGAGTTTTTAATTCTTCGTAAAACTTTCTACCTAAAGCAGGTTTTATATGTGCTAATTCTGATAATAATATCGTATTGGTAGAAATTAAAGCAGTGTCAGTGTTTGCGTTAGTAAAACTATTGCTTATAACCTCTGCTGCAGTTACTAAAGTTATATATTGATTTACGTTTGCCATATTAGTTTGTTGTATTAGTTTCAGTTACTTGTAGACTTTCATCATCTCCTGCACCATCCTCATCATCTCTTGTTACTATAATCTGCTCTCTATCTGTGATAAACATATTGCCCTCTTCTAGCATTGGTAAATCTTCATCTAACATTCTTCTTTGCTCGTTTATAGTAAGAACTTTAGAAGGGTCTATTTGAGTAGCAAAACTAATTGGCGGCTCGTACTGTATAAGTAAATCTTCTGGTAAATATCCTAACTCTTTAAATAATAAATTCTTAATACCTGTAAGTAGCATATCAGAAGTATCTTTAATAACAGTAGTCATTGCTAAATCGTAAGCAATTCTAATCTCACTACCTGTATTATTCATTTTACCACTAGAAACTAAACCACTTAAAGATGGTTGCCACCTGTGAGCAGTTACAATGTTTTGATCTGTTATTTTTTGCAAGTCTATCCAACTTCCTTCTTGGTCATCTTTTATAATATTTACATTAGCAGGTGAAGTGTCACCATTCTTTACTATAAACATTATTTTGCCATTATTGCCATCTCCGACAAACTTTTTCTGTGCTTCTCTAACTAATTTCTTAGCCTCCTCTTCTCCCATATCACCACTAATCTCTACTATTGCAGATGGTTGGAAACCATTTTTAAATTTAGTGTGATTCCATTTACCTATTTCATAGTCTACTGCAATATGCTCTAACGCAGCAACGTAGTCTGGCAAACCATAAAAAGTAAATGTAGGCTCATAATCTTTGAATTGTAATACAAACCTGTTGGTTTTTACGTTAGGATAAATAGGAAGTATTGTAAGTTTGTCTTTCATTGTGTTATACTTTGCCCAATCTGGGTGTATATACACTTCCTTCTTGTTTTTTGACATTCTAACAGTAGTGGCATCTACATGGTATAGATTTAGTCCACCATCATACAATACACCTTCTATGTATGCGTTACCAAATGTATAGTAATCATCTGCTAGTTTTTTAAAGACATCTCTTAAATTCTCGCCATCTGCATTGACATCTTTAATATATTGTTTTAAATCTTGATTGTTTGTTACAAATTTAGCACCACTTGTAAAAATAGTTTTTTGTGCAAGTACACTTCTGTGAGTAGAAGATTTACGTTTTAATTCTGCTAAATATTGAGGAAAAAGATTATTAGTACCAAAAGGTATAAACTTAGTCCTTACTCTTGATAAGTCCAAAGGCTCTTCTATATGCTCTGGTATCGATAAGTTAAAAACACCAAACTCAAAAGTATTAGTCTTTTGACTTGTCTTTACTTGACTTTTTCTTGTCTGTTTTCTTTGCTTCATTCTTTTTAGTTGTAGTTGATATTTTTTCTACTAATGAAGTTAAACCTAACTCTTCATAAGCATACGCTAATTCATCTTGATTTGCTGTTGCCCACTTAATTTTAAAATCACCCTTATAAAGTGTTCCAGATGATTGTTTTGCTTTATATTCCGCCATAATTGTATATATTTTTAAATGTGGTGAATCTACAATATTATTTGAACAACCACACATTTTACAAAAAAAGATATTAATAGGGAAATGTCATCAAACTTTTTACGAACAAAGTTCAACCTATTATCATACCTTTAGTTTTTACGCTGTTGTAGTCGCTGTTAATGCCGAAGTATCTACCGCAACTGTACCAACATACTTTCTTGGTAACTCAAACTGTCTTGCTGTTAGTGTGATTGTCATTCCACCCTCATCAGAATAAGCAGCACCTGTACCCCCCTCCATACTTGTCAAGTTTAGGAAAGTTTGACTTTTTGCAGCCACATCTTCGTTAGCATATTTCTCACTAGCACCAACAACCCATTTACTACCATTAGTATCTATTACTAACCCCATCATACAAGTATCTAGCATTGCTTGAAATTCTGCAAATCGGTCATTGTTAATTTGAGGTATCATAAATGTTAAACTACACTCAAAAGCAGTTGAACCATTTTCTTTAGTAGCATTTATTGCTAATGCAGCAGTTTCATTTTTAAATTCAAAAACAAACCAGTCAGCAGGATTAGTACTCGTTTTGATACTGTCAATATCATGCTCTGAAGCAGCGTTACCATAAACAACCACATCGCTAGTCTGCCAAGACCTTAAAAGTAATTGAGTGATACCGCCAGTTGATTGTAAATTGCTACACTCAACACCTATACCTTTATCTATTGCCATATTATTATTATTTTATATTGTTAATTAAGAGTAATTAAGAGGAGGATTACTCCCCCTCTATCATTACATTATTTTTACTTCAACATTCCCCATTGAACAAGTGAAGCGTACAAGAATTGTACTCCTAACTTGAAATATCCTCTGAAGAACATTTTTTCTTCTAAGTCATCATAGAATACTTTAAATGAACCTTCTGGGTCTGTTACATCAGAACCTATAATTAAGTTCTCAACTGCACAGTAACACAAACCTTCTGTACCCTCATGAGTACCAGACTTCATGATTGTTGGGTTTAAGTCTGCTAATATAGTGTCCCACTCATACATAGGTACTAATTCAACACCTCTAAACTTAACTACTAACACACCATCTTGTCGATTAACAATCGCTAAATCAGAAGATGTACCTTCTAAGTTTTCCATGTAAGCATTGTAAGTCTTTGGAGTTATAAATATTTTCTTTTCTGCTGCAGGTATTTGTTGAAGTGCTGCAGGTGCTGCATCATAAGCCTTTCTTATTAAAGAAAGAGCCTCCGCTGCTGTTGGTGCTGCAGGATTAACAACAGTAACAGTGCTTTTTGCTGCTTCTACAGTTGCATCATCTCCCATTAATTTCATCCAACCAGACATTTGGTTATAGTTAGCAGTTGAACTATCTCCACCCCATGCTAATCTTACTACATCTTGTGCAATACCTTTTACAGCACGATTTACAATCGCATCTGCTAATTGAGTACCTTCAAGATTCATTACGTCTACACCATTTCTGTACATTTCTTCAATGTAAGTTCCAAAGAACTCATCAGTACATTGCTCAAGAGCAACTCTCATTCTTCCTGCAGTAATTGTTTTTTCATCAATATTAAATTGAGTTGAACCACTGGTTGCAGAACAAGCAGTATATTTTTGTACTATTTTAGTTAGAGCAGCAGAAGTAAATACGTTCATTTTGTGTTTTACATTAGGCAAAACTCTATAGTTACGCATAATATCATCACTTCTAAATACTGGCTCATAAAAAATTTCATTAAGGTTCGCACCTGAGTAAGTTGCGAAAGTTCCTTTATTTGCTACATTTGCCATTTTATTTTATTTTTTTAGTTATTAAATTTATTTCTTAGTCTTTCAGCCATTGCATTGTAAAAACCTGCATTAGCATCTTCTTTTTTGTTCTCAACTACTGCAGGATCACCATCAGTTTCGATTTCAGTTCCTTTAGCATCTGACTTGTTTATTTTTGCGTTTAACGCTTCAATTTCATTAGTCAAAGTTTCGTTAGTTCCTTTTGCAGTTGCCAACTCTCCCTCTAATAATGAGATTTTGTTTGATAATTCTGTATTATTAGTTTCAAACTCAGAAATTTTATTTTTTATTTCATCATTATCTCCTAAATTAACAGTAATCGCTGTTTGCTCAGCAACATCATTAGAAACTTTTACATCACCTTTTACAGCAGTAACGATTTCTTCAACTTTGTTGTTGAACCATTCTTTTAACTCGTTAGTCATTTTTCTGTTATTTATGTTAATATTTAATTTGTTTTGTACTTGTTCATTAGTGATGTTCTTAAACTTAGAAACATCATACTTTGCAGCAATCTTTATAGCATCAGATATAGTGTCTACAAAACCTAGTTCATAAGCCTCTTCCGAGTTTAACCAAGTTTTTTCATCCATCATATTTGAAACCACATCATAAGACAAGCCTGTCTTTTTCATATAGATTTCTGTAAGTTCTGTTGAGATTTTTTCAAGAGTTTCTGCAGATTTTCTCATATCTTTTGCATCTCCCATTGTACCACCCCAAGCGTTATGTATCATAAATAAAGAGTTTTCAGACATTACAACCTCATCAGCACCTAAGGCAATGATAGTTGCAATACTCGCTGCTATACCTTCAATATAAACTGTAGTCTTTGCTTCTCTTTTTTTAATAACATTGTAAATAGCCATACCATTAAACACATCTCCACCTAAACTGTTTATGCGTAAATTGATTGGTGTATTTTTTAATTCTTTTATTTCTCCAATAAAATCTTGTGCTGTTACTCCATACATACCTATCTCATCAAAGATGTAGATGTCAGCAGTTTCACTAGCCTTGTTTTGAATATTATACCATTGTCCTTTCATAGGTGCAAAAATACTGTTAAATATATTTTGTTTTTACCTAATTTGTTTACAAAACTTTTAACAAGTGATGTTATTGCTAGGAATAGATTTTTTTCTTTCTTTATATACGATATTTTGTGCTTGGCTTTCGCTTATTTCGTACTTAATAGACAAATCCATAAAAGTGTAAGTTCTGTTGCCTTCGTTGTGTACTAACATTCTATCAAAGTCAGTAATAATCATATAGTTCCTAACCCTCTTTGGCTCTATAATTCCTCTCTCAACAAGATGCCTAACCATGTCTTTACAGGTAGGACAATCTCCAAATCTTTTTTCTAACTCTACGCCAAGAGTTTCTATATAGTCGTAAACTACATCTATATTATTTTGCCTTTGCTTTTTTTGAGCCACTAGATTTTTTTGTTTTTTTTGGGGTTTGTTCTGACTCTATCCACTCTTCTAACATTGTTTCCCAGAACTTGTTTACTGCTTTTCTACAACTTGAGCAATTTATGTCTTGCTTATGTGTTGGAAATAATATATGCCATTCTGCATACATTAAGTTTAATGATTCTGCATGATATTGAGAGAAGTTATTCATGTAGTTTCTATTCTTCACAATAGCACCTGACATCATATTTCTTTTTGATTTGTCGTAGTTTTGTGCGATTTCTTTAAAATTCATATGTTTAATTTTACCATTTATTTTTAGGACACTTACCAAAAAACTCTTTTGTCAGTGAAGTCTTTGCATCTAAGAAACACTTACATTCTGCACATCTTGCACCTAAGTCTATTTTTGGTCTTTTAAGTAACATAAAGTTTCGGTACATATTACAACTTTTACATATACTTAACCTTTCTAATTTAGTTTTTTTATTAACAAACATATGTTTATATTATTTACGTTTAACAAAATCTAGCACTGTGCTGATCTTTTCTTTTAGTTCTGCAACTGCAATCTTTAAATCTGACATTGCCTTTGCATTATCTTCGTGTCTTTTTCCAAATTCATTTTTAACTTCATATAGACTAAAAACAAAAAATCTATATAATGCATATAACGCCCCTAGCAATAATACTAAAGGTAATCCATAACTTTCTACTAATATTAAAATTTCTTCCATTGTTTTGTTTTTTTATAATGTTGCTTGAGATTCAATTACACTTACTTTATCTTGAGCATTTGTAATATCTGCTTCAACTACTACTACTTTTCTCCCTCCTTCCATAGCACCCATCATTTGTGTTTGACCAAGTGCATTAAACTGTTGTTGTGTGAATGATGGCATATTTAATAAACCACCATCTGCAAACTTAACACCACCACCTGCAGAGTTCATAGCAGATAATTGGTTTCTAAACATTGCTGTACTTCTTTTATTTATTACTGCTTCACCACCCTCTAACTCTACTACTCTACCACCTACTGCAAACTTCTCTCCACCTTGTGCGTGTGATTTACCTTGCACCATACCTCCATTTGCAAACATATCCCCACCTCCAAATATAGTATTAACTTGTTTTGTTGCACTTAATAATGCTGCTAAAACTGATACTATAGCAATTAAACTTGCTGGAAATTTCTCTGTCGCTGCCTTTGCTATTGCATTTCTAGCATTTGCTAATGTATCTAAGTTCGTGGCTAGTGTTGCGGCTGCAGTAACTTTAACACCCAGTTTTCTAATTGCCTGTAATTTTTCTTCTTCACCTGCTATAGTTATTAATGTTTTACCTAAACTATCTAAATCACTAATCTGTCCTTCTCTTTCTTTTTTTCTGTCTGCTGCTGATTTTGCCTCACTCTCACCAATAACTCTAATTCTGTTTAGTTCACTATCTAAAATTAAACCATTAATCATAGTTACATCTTCACCATAAGAAATTTTTAATTCCTTCATTCTCTGTAGGTGTTTTTGTTCTGCCTCAAATGCTCTTGCGTCAAACACTTCTTTAGTTATAACTTCATTTTTAAGGTTTTCTTTTTCTGAATTTATTTTTGTTTCTAAAGCAATTTTAAGTTCTTTTTCTGAATCAGACAATTCTTGTCTTCTTAACTGCGCCGCCTCTCTTGCTTGTTTTTCTTCCTCTAACTTTTCTTCTTTACGTTTTTTTTCTCTTGCCCTTTTTGCTTTTTCATCTTCAATGAATTTATCCATTGATGCTTTTTTACGTTTTGCAGTGTCGTTTTTTAATTCTTCATCAAGAATGATGTTTAATTCTTTTAAGGCAAATTTTCTAGCCTCAATGTTCTCTTCTAATATTTTTATATCAGGTTTATCACGCAACCTCCCTTCTTCTTTTAAAATTTCTACTTGTTCTAAACGTACAAAATTTAACTTTTTTATTCTGTCTATCTCATCTAGTATTACAGCACCTCTTGATTTTTTATTTACATTTGTTTCTGTTGTGCCACTCATTTTGTCCATTTCTGCTCGAGTTTCTCTAATAGTATTAAGAGATTCTTTTAAAAACTCTGAACCTCTTTGTTCTGGAGTCTGAAGGTCATCTACAACTGTACTTATAAATTGTGTCCAACTTTGAACTATATCTCTCAAATACCCAGATATATTGTTTTTTCCTGTCAATATAGCAAGTTCAAAACCCTCCCATGCAGATTTTGCTTTTAGTATATCTCCTTGCAAAGTGTTAGCCATAATGTCTGCCATCTTTTGAGCCTCTCCATTAGCATCCTCTAGGGCATCTGTTAAATCTAATATACTATGCGTACCATTAATCATAGTTTGAAAAGCAGCAACCTGTCTTAAATCAACAAGTTCCATCATCTCTGCATTTGAAAGACCCTCACTGTTTAACTGTATAAGTGCCTTTTCTAAATCTGCAGAACTGTTAACTGTAAATCCTAATTTTTGTGACAACTCTGAAGCAGGGTCTTGCATCTTTAAAAATATATTCCTTAAGGATGTACCTGCAATAGATGCTTCAATACCTGCATCTGTTAATGTACCCATAACAGCAGTTGTTGATTCAAGAGTAACATTAGCACCTGCAGCAATAGGTGCTACTTTGGTCATAGATGTTTGAAACTTCTCTATATCTAATGCGGAAGATGTAAACGCTACAGCCATAACATCTACTACTCTTTGCGTTTCTTCAGCATCTAAAGCAAAACCCCTTACTGCAGCACCTGCCACTATCGCTGCTCTACCTAAATCTGACTGTGTTGCTGTTGCTAACATCAATGTAGCCTCCTGAGCATCTAATATTTCGGTTGTTGAAAAACCTAGTTTACCAAAATTAACTTGTAATTCTGCTACTTGTGATGCGGTAAAGAATGTACTTCTACCTAATTGCTGTGCGGTATTAGTTAATTTTTTAAAATCTCTATCAGTTGCACCAGTGATTGCCTTTACCTTAGCCATCTCAAATTCAAACTTGGTAAATGTTTTAACTGCATTACTAAGAACTTGATTTATTTTGTTGAACGCTGCGGAAGCAGAAACAAGCCCTAATGTCATAACACCTAGACTTTTACTAAGACTCCCTACGTTTTTAGTTGCTTTTTTAGAGTTATTGCTAAGTTTATCTAACTGTTTATCTCCCTGTACGACTACCTGTACTACTATTTTTTCTGTATTTGTTGCCATATATATTATATATTAAAATGCCTCAACGACATTTGCTTTTGGATTATTTTTTCTTATTTGTTCTGCTATCATCTTAGCCACATCTACACCTATTGATGGTGCTAATTTATTTGCTACTTTTTTACTGAATTTATTTGCTACATATCCTGCAAAATTCGTTCTTCTTGGTATTGCGTTGCCTCGTTTATAAACCACATAAGGTTGTCGCATTTCTTGCACTTCTAGTCCTCCATTACTAGAGTAACTCCTGTTTCCATAATTTGCTGTTTCACCTTCTTTTTTTCCATTTGACAATCTTTTTAAGATAGCAATAGCAGCAGACATACCCCCACCTATATTTCTTTGACCCATCCATGTTACTATTGTACGTAGATTTGGTATTTTAGCAAATGCAGGATTATTTACTGCTTTCCAGTAATCAACAGAAGATGTTAAATTAAGAAGAGTTAAACCTTTTTTTCTTACTGTAAACTTTAACCCTCTGCTTAATCTACCAGTAGCGTTATGCTTTTGAAACTTAAGTTCATCTTGCAATCCTTTTCTTAGCATATTACCTACCTCGTGCATAGTTATATTTGTGTGCTTAAATTTAATCATTCCTCATCACTTAAATTGTCACGTAAGTTTCTCTGTAAAACATTATGGGCAGTTTCAGTGCTATCTGTCATTACTACTGGCACTAAGTATTCTTCTTTTTCTTTAATAGACATTTGTACTATATCTACTGCACCAGTAACACCACTAGAACATTGAAAGTCAATAAGTATAACATCATTAGGTGAATAAGCAGTAAACTCTAAAACACATTCATATGTTGGTACTGTGGTTTCTGATATTTTTATTCTAGCATAATCAGTTTCTCCAGCATATGCAAATTGCTCTAACGTTATAGTTCCACTTGCACTTCCTTTGTGAAAAAATACAGATAACTTATACTCTGTTCCTACTGTCAATCCTGATAATTGCTGGTACAAACCTATATTACCAGAATCATTACCAGTCATTTGTATTGAGTTTCTCGCACTTTCATCACTAACGGAAGGTACGCTAGGAGCAGACAATCCACTTGTAAAATATAAATACCAAGTTTCTGCAGTTGTTGGTTTGCTATTATTGACAGCGTGTAGTGTTGGGTCTGAGGTGCTTGTTTCATAAGATGTAGCACCAGATAAAGTTGCAGATGAAAAAACTTTTGCCCAAGACAAGAACTCTCCTCCAAATGTTATTATTGATGAAAAAACCTCCAAACCACTTTGATTTGGTAAACCTCTTTGTGATATTTGTCTTCTATCTCTCATTACGAACCTTGATTTGGATTAGTATTTGTGTATAGACTTGTGTTGTTTGAATAACCTATTAAACGAGTTCCTGATTGACTTCCACCAGAAAATCTTGGAGTTTGAGATGCAGATACGCCTAACTGAAACCACTCTAACAATTCTACTTTTGTTGGTGAATTAGAATTAGGTTGATAATCTATAACTTTGTTTAATCTCCAATATACACCATCTATGTATACTAATTTTTGAAAATCTAAGTTTAAAACATCACCAACTTTTAAGTCAACAGAAACAGTCCTTAATCTTGGCTTCTGTTTTAACATCTCTAACATTTTTTTATAATAAGTATCAAACAATCCTTTTTGCGTTACTGCATCTGCAAATGTATTGTTAGAGGCATCAAAATTCTGAACCCATATATTACCATAACACAGGTTAGGACAACTTGTGCTTTCAGGATCATATGATGTTGCTTGAGGGAATATGCCTCCTAAATAATTGCCAGTTGTTTGATTAGAATTTGCTACAATAAGTTTCCTTTCAGTAGACCAAGTTTGAACCTCTGCAACTCTATTATAACCTGCTGCGGTTACATTTGGAGATAATTTGTTCCAGTACAATAGTCTTGGTTGAAAGTCGTAACCTTTCTCTGGTCTTGGTGAACTTCCTGCGTTATATTGCTCTTGCCATAAACAAGCACTGTATGCTGTTACAGGATTTGAATATAAAGAATTAAATATATTGAATGGGTTGTATGTATCTAAATCTTGATTATTTAAAGTACCTGCAAAGAATGGATTTTCAAAAATACTATCACCAGCCTCAAAAATAGAATCTAATTCTTCTTTGTATGGGTATATATCCATAATGTCTTCAAAATACTGATTAGAAAAATACTCAGCGTTTTTATCGTTAGAGTCTTGTTTGTATTTAAAAATTAAATTTCTTTTAACATCTGTTTTTAAAAACTTGTCAGTTATTTCTCTACTTCTATCTAACTTCTCTGTCCAGTCTACAGCATCTTTAAATGTTTTATAGAAATCATTAAAGGGTTCTAGTATAACTTGTTTTGAATTTGAATCTGTACTTAATTTTAAATTAAACGCATGAACAACACCTTTTATAAAATCTTTCTGTTTGTAGTCTGGGTTTATAACATCTTTAAGGCTGTATGTTTGTCCGTATTCCACAGGTAGTGGATTAAAGGCTAAATCAAATCTAGCACCAAAAGGTTTTGGTGTTGATGTAAATTTGTAGTCTGCATTACAAACACCTAAAGCACAACTTTTACGTTCCCATTGTACTTTTAATGTCAGCCTAATTAAATCATCTTTATTAAGCCATATGCTTTCCTCTATAGGGTCAAAAGTAAGAGTTCCTGTAAGATTACCTAGCGTTGTGTTAGAACTAAAAACAAAATCATAAGTTTCGCCCCCTACAACCTCTTCATAATCAGATGTGTTTAACTCTGCTCTTAATCTATTCGCCCAATTTGTTTCTCCCTGTGTTCTTACTTGTACTGCTAAACTAAATCTCTTTACATAAGCAGCCTCTAATGGTGTTGTGTCAGGAGTTGAAAAACTACCAGTTTGACCTAAATCAATTAAAGGATTTGAAACTTCTATATTAAAATCTGTCACTCTTACATTGTAATATCCGTATTCTTTAACTTGAACATAACTGTAATTACCTGCAGAATTTGTATATACAACTTCATTACTAGCATCAGTAGTAAGTATACTAAACCCATTCGCACCACCATCAGTTCCAAATTCTATAGGCTCTTCATCATATTGATAGTTATGGTCTTGAGCAGGTATGTTGGTTAAGTTATTACCTAAAACCTCATCTGCAGGTAAAGAAGCATCACTAGCAAATTCACTTTCAAAACCAAACCTATTGTATCTTTCATCTGGATTATTATACTTAAAGTTAGGTAGAAGCCATACTAATTTTTTAAATGTGCTTGTGTCCATAAAATCAGACTTTATGCTATATCCTCCTGCATCTTTAAATATTTGGTCTAACGTATCTTTAACAAATATTGCTGGTCGCCAATCTGCTACTGGAGGAGGTGTTCCATAACTTCCAGATGTAGATGTTCCGTAATAAGAGTTTGAAGTTGCACTATGTCCGTTTTCTGATCCAGTTCCCAATAACTGTATTGAGTGTTCAATTCCGTTTGGATTATAGTCACCATAAGATGTTATAGGATAAACTAAAAAAGAATCAGAAGATGTGCAATCTTCATCTGCCCAAGTTGCAGTTATTGTTGATTTGTTATATGGTATGCTTTCACCATTACCACCCCAATTTACATCTTTTAATAGTTTTTCTGATATTAAAGAACCCCAAGACATATTATTACCATAAAAAACACAGTTATAATAAGAAGGGTTTTGTCCATAACCACCTGCACCTGTTACTTGCAATAAGCCCTCTATAGAGTTTAAGCCATCAAAAACTATTCTACAAGGCTTGAGTCCAGTTACATCATTATCAAAAGTCATGTTTGGTATAAACAGATTTTTTAATAAACAGTTGTTATGTTTTGTAGCAGGAACTTTAAATGTTTTACTATAGTGTCCACTTGTAGATGTTATGTTTTTTACATCACTTATTTGATAAGTTAAAGCAAAAGGAGATTCATCATGTCTTGTTAGTTCTAAATGTCCTGCTACACTTTGACCCCAATTTATAGCATCTGTTCTAAATATCTTTAAACTTGTAAAAGTACCATTGTTTGTATTTCTAGCAAATAAATCTATTTGACCAGAGTCTGTTGCAGTAAATGTTTCGCTATAAGTACCATTACCTGCTAACCTAGCACTACTAGAAACACCACTACTTGTAGATAAACCCATATCACCAGTTCCACTATATCCACTAATTTCAAAAGAAACAAAATATTCTTTACCAACAACTAGATTTGTATTTTGAATATTAGATAAAAATGTTGTTGCTGCTGTTATACCAGCACTACTCCACGTAGCACCAAACTTACCATCAACAGTAAAGCCACTACCAACAGAGCCTGTGTTGACATCAATTAAATTTCTTTCAGCATCATTATGGTTATAGTCTAATAACTCTATTCTTATTGACATATTAATTTCTTTGTGTTTGTACTTTATGTGAGAACACGTATTCTAAATTATACCTAACAAGACCTTGCTCTTCATTAACAGTTTCAATATCACTGTTAGTTATAATAACTGGCATATAACCTTTAGTTGATGGTCTTAGGTATGGGTTGAATGTGTTGTTAAATTCAGTAGCATCAGTATCTACCTCTATCCAAACATTAGGTGACATAGTAATTTCTTTTAACCATTTAGAAACCTGACTACTTAAAGGCTCAGTGTAAACACTATTTCTTTTTTCTGCATTTACATTTAAAACTTCTCTACCGCCCTTATACTGATTACCACCTCTCATTGTATCATTAATATAATTAGAATTAGATATTGCAGAGCCAGTTGTCGCTTGAGCATCATCTTGACTCCACATTCTGTCTACACTTTTTCTTTCTATTATATCTTTACTTACACTATATCCTTCTGCTATATTTCTTTTTGCTGTATAACTATCTATACCTCCTAAAGTGTTTAACCAATGAAACCTTACAAATCCATAAGGTAATTTTTCATCTTCTTTGTCTATAATATAATATCTATAACGAGAAACTCTTACAACAGTATCTGCACCAGCATAAACTTTATTTACAGAAACCCTATACAATGCAACATCCCTTGTTATTCTATCTCCAGTATAACTTGCCCACGCACCAGTAGTTCCAGTTACTTGATAAGCACTTGCACTGTTTATAAATGATGGTGAAACATTTTGAACAAACATTCTTTCTTGGTCATCATGTATGTTAGCACCATCTAAACGAGCAGTATCTTCAAAATCTTTTATATAAAAAGTGTCTTGTACACTGCCAGATAAACTATCAAAAGTTTCTACTTTCATTCCTACACCTTGAATTGCATATCTAGTACCACCAGTTTCATACTGACCAGTATACATATACCAATATAACCACTCAGCCTCTTCATCTAATCTTGCTGGTTTCATATATGGCGCATCCGAAACAGTATTACTTTGTATTTCGTTTTTACACCTTGATAAAAACCCATAATCATTAAACCTTTCCCAAGTAAATTTTGCATCTCTGTTTACCAAAACATCATCACCATACTGAGCAACGCTATTTATTATTCTAAAAAGACTACCAAGTCCTTTTCCATCTCCACTATTATACCCATCTGCCTCAATAACTGTTCCTTCCCCATTAAGTATTTCTGGAAAAGCATATATTTTTATTGTTCTTATACAGCCATTAGGAGAGACATTGTAGAAACTTATAGGTATTGTTACATTATCTTGCATTGCTAAACCACCATTTAAACCTCCCCATTCATGGCTTTTCCAAGTTCCTTTCTTTATTGGCACTAAACTATAAGAAAGTTTATCTCTTACAAGAGGTGCTACATCTACAGTAAACCTATGGTCTAATGGAGGTGTTTGATTATTATATCTTCTATTTGGTATATCTCTTGATTTTTTTATAGCACCTAAATACTCCCAGTCGCTTAGTGTTGAACTTTCTGGTGATGTGCTTGTAGCGTAAACTTTAAAAACTATATTTATAACATCTCCATTACCACTTGTAAGTGAAGAACCACCTGTCCAGTTTGATTTTGATGGCTCTGTATCTTCTGTCACCCCAGCGCTAGTCCATATAATTTGATGCCTCATAGGACTATTAGCACTTACAAGAAAGTTTCTTCTGCCTGACCAACTTAAAGATGCTAACTCTGAACTTGGACTTTCATTTAATATTTGTATACCCCACTGTATTGTTCCATTAATATTTGCACTCATTATTAATATATTTTAAATTTTTTATTTAAGTAGTCATTGATTTTTGAAATCTCTGTTTCTTCCAATGACCTATTGTAAACTATTACCTCTGCCACATCTACTTTACCAAAATCACTTGTTCGGTATTTAGATATAGTATAACTTGCTTCATTAAACACAATAGTATCTGTCCAAGTTAAACTATCACTACTAATCGCCCCACCATTTAATTGTGTTCTTAAAGTACCACTACTACCTATAAACTGCATCCTAAAAACATTATAATTACTTGCAACACCTCCATTAAATAATGCTTCATTTGATCCTGCATCATTTATATATCCGTAAACCTTATTGTCATTAAAACCCATTAACACATTAGTATCAGAACTACTATACGCAAATACAGGATTCTTACCTGCGTTTGATGTGTGTTGCTTTGCTACCATAAACATAGTAAATGAATTTGCAGATACTGGATTATTGCTTGTTGATGTTAATAAATCATTTGTACCATCAAACTTAATATATGCCTTGTCATTAGCACCATCATAACCATATCTTAAAGGTTGATGTGCAGTTGTTGTTTGGGCTGCACTGTTGCTATTGCCAGATTGGTCTGCCCAAGCACTTACTCTTTGTGTTGGTATATCGAAAGTAACACCACTATCTGATTTTAACCAAACAACTAAATCAGAATAATCTGATGGATAATTAGAAACTGGTCTAAAGCATTTTGTAAACGCACTCATAGTAAATGTTAGTTTTATTTGAACTAACCTATCATTTGCTACTTCTTTTACTCTTTCTATATTTATACTTTCATCATTTAAGTAAACCTCTACTGTATTGTCTTGATAGTTTTTTAAAACCATATCTAGCCATTCGTTTGCTAGGTCTTGTAAGTTATCCCATCTTTTTTGTAGAGTAACCACTGATTGTGCTGCTTGAGAATATAAGTTATAAAAGTTTATCTCAAACTCATACTCTTCTCTACCATTATATATTTCTGGTATTACTGATGCTGGTGGCTCTATTAGCATTAGAGGATATTTAGCATCATGGTCTTGATTTATTTCGCTTTCATAGCCAAACTTCACATCACCATAAGTCCACTTGCTTTCGAATACTGTTATTATATCTGTTAATCTTGTTATTGCCATTTTTACAATGTTATATTATTTTTGTTATGTATCTTTTCTTGAACAGCAATTTCATAATCATTTTTAGCACTTTGCCAACTCAAGTAAGTTAATACTTTATATAGGTCAGTATTTTTAACACTATCTATATCGTTATGTCTTTCCATCTTAAATATTCCTTTCTCTGCCACCATATACAAACTATTCAACCAACCATATGGTTTTATGAATTTGTTGTAGAGTCCAACTGTAGAAACTCTGTTTTTACCTCCTCCACCTCCTCTTCTGTCTTTCCCAAAAACGTTTGGAAAGTCCTTGTTAATTTTACGCTTTGCATTGTCAAAAAAAAACTGAACTCCCAAACTATATCCATTGTGAGTTCTTTAAACTTATCAGATTTTTGGGGTATTTTATCATCATCATACTCTTCGCCTGTTTTCCTACATAATATCGCCATCTGTTCTGGCAACACATCAAATCTCCCATGCTTCATTATCTGTATTGTACTCTCTAAGTGTGTTGATTCAATGTAATCACCAAATGTATTTCTTTTTAAAAATTCTTTTGGGAAAAAATAAGTTTCTCCCTCAAACTCAAACCTATCTATTCCTTGAGGTTTATATTCTTGTAATAGTTCTCCTACTGTACCCACTGCTGCGTTTACACTTTCCATATCTAGCATTTTCATATCGTTTGCATTTACACCTGTTAGATACATAAATATATCTCTGTTTAATTGTAGTGTTTGTACTTCAGTATGCTCTGCTTCTATTACATTACCCTCTTCATCTTTCTTGTTGTACTTATTGATGATTGAGTATAACCCACACCACCAGTTAAGTGTTATGTCTTTCCATTTTGTTGGAACTTCATAAGTTATGTCTTGAATTTTAATTTCTACCATAATAATATTATTAATTTTTTGTTAAATGTAAGATTTCTAATTCTTTTAGTATTTTCTTTTTCTCTTCTTTATCTATTAGTACATCTGCCAATTCACTTGTAGCATCTTCAGTTATTCTTGCTATGTTTTCTATACTTATTGTAATTGGAATAAGATTTTTTTCATTTCTTAATGCAGTTAAAAAACCAACAGTTGTATAGAACATCATATTTGGAATTATAAATAAAAATTCAGAAATAACTTCAGTATCTTCATCTTTTAACATTCTGTCGTAAAAATTATTAGAATATAAATATACTGAATCCATTAAGTCCACAAAAGAGTGATATTTACCATAAGCACAGTTGTCAGTTGAAAAATACATAACTTTTTTTACTCTAACTATGTATTCCTGAATTATCCCTTTATGGATGTCATCTAAGTAATTTATTTCTTTGACTTTCATTATTTTTTGATAATTTTTCAAAACAATGCAAAAATAGTAAAGGTACTGCTAAATATTTTCCTAATTTTTAGATAATCTAAAAAAATTAATTAAAAAATACCACTTTACCACCTCCACTCCAAATTTCTTTGTTTATAGCCATCACTAAACAGTCTACCATATCATCATGCTTTGCAGATGGAAACCTTGACAGTTGGTCAAGAAATTCTCTATTCCAATCTCCATTTAACAAACTAACTCTACCACTTTCTAATGAGGCACTTACATCTGCTACTCTTGCCACCTTATCTTTTGTTGGTGGCTTATCTTCTTTTACGTTTAAACCTGTTTCCCTAACTAATGTTTGCACAATAGATTTACCAGATGCTTTTGGTTCTACATATATTCTACTTCTATTTGTGTAACCATTTTTTTGTACCCACTGTGGTATAAACTTAATTAACTCTGGAAATTCTTTATGCACATTAACACAATCTACTATTTGCCACTTGTTGTCTTTATATGTATATGCTAATAATGCAGAGGGGTCGTTTTTTTGATTTGCAGTATATGCAGGGTCTATAACAAAGTTTACTATAGCATCTTCTACCCTATACCTATCTACCCTAAACCAACTTGAATGTATCATACCACTATCTATAGGTGTTGGTGTTTGTTGTAGTTGTCCAGCGTAGCCATAACTACCTAAAGCATTTTTGTAATCATCTAACACTTCTTTGCTAAATCTATCTTCCCAAAATAAACCATTTTCTTTATTG
>VTLG01009434.1_pt1 | contig 33857 bp, 55 predicted proteins | sample 4694571 | NCBI WGS metagenome assembly VTLG01 (sample SAMN12604809, study PRJNA352737) | marine metagenome | biome: ENVO:00000447; feature: ENVO:00000209|ENVO:00000569|ENVO:01000036; material: ENVO:00002151; isolation source: viral sequences binned using virsorter ...
TCAAGAAACTGATCGGCACGTACACGGACAAGGGCGACCGGCAGTACAAACATTGCGGAATATGGTTGCCGAGGGCGAATGGCAAGACGGAGCTCGCGGCCGCGCTGGTACTCGAAAGGTTCCTGCGTGACATGCGGCCGTACCGTCAGTTTTTCTGTGCGGCATCAACCCGCGACCAGGCGAGGTTCTTGTGGAACAAGGTTGAGGCGATGCTGCGGAATAATCCGCGTCTCATGAAGTTCGTCACGATCCGCAAGTCAACGCATACCATTATCAACAACAAGACGGGGTCGACCTTCCGCGCTGTCGCATCTGAGGCGGGTGCGATGCACGGTTCCGAGCCGACGATGGTGGTCTACGACGAGATCCATGTTGCGAAAGATCGCGAGCTCTACACCAGTTTCGTAACCGGTATGGGTAAGGTCGACTCGCCACTTATGGTCACGATCACAACTGCCGGCAACTACAACCGCCAGACGCTGGAGTTTGAGCAGTGGCAGTACGCCTCGCAGGTTCGCGACGGCATCATAAAGGACCCGTCGTACCTGCCGATCATTTATGAGGCGGCCGAAAACGATCGCTGGGATCTGGTCAAGACTTGGCGTAAGTGCAACCCCGCCCTCGGGGATTTCAGATCACTCGACGAAATGAAACGCCTATGCAAACGCGCGAAGGCGATGCCGAGGATCGAGAACGATTTTCGCCGACTGTACCTGAACCAGCACACGGCATCGACCAGCAAGTGGCTGAATCAAGACAACTGGGAGAAGTGCCAAGTCGCAGAGATAAGTCGCGACGGGACGTGGTTCGGCGGGGCGGATCTGAGTGCGAAGAACGATCTGACGTCTTTCGCGATCACTGCCCGGACTGAGGACGACGGGTACAAGGTGCTGTGCTGGAATTGGATACCGAGAGAAACGGCGCTTGACCACGAGAAGACGGACAGGGTTCCGTACCTGCTCTGGGAGCGTCAAGGCGAGATCGAATTCACTCCGGGCGACCGGGTGGACCAGCGATTCGTGTGTAAGCGTATTATCGAGATCTGCCACCAATATCGGGTCCGGCAGGTTGCATTCGATGCGCATAATGCCGAATGGTTTTTTCAAGAGCTCCCACGGGAGGGGATCGAGACCATTGACGCCCCCCAAAACTACCGAACTTACAACGAGCCGTGCCGCGAGTTCGAGTCTTGTATCGCGTCTGGTAAGATACAACACACGGGGAATGAGTGTCTCGGATGGCAGATACATAACGTGGAAGTGAAGCCGACGTCCGACCGTAGTCTCATTCGCCCCGTCAAGAGTTCGCAGCATGCACGCATCGATGGCGTGGTCGCGGTTCTCATGTCGATGGCGTTGAGCTTAGCGCCTGAAAAAGACCCCGAACCGGCGATCTATTAATGCAAGCGAGCACCGAGATTATCGTCACGCAGCACAGCGTGTCCGAGGTTGTTCCATCCATTGCCGCAGGGTTGCTCCCCGAAGAGCAGTGGCTGTCGGCTGGGCTGGGCCGCAACTACAACACCGACAGCGGGGAACGTATTAATGCCGAGAAGGCGTTGACGTTCTCCAGTGTGTGGCAGGCGACGAACCTGATCAGTCAGACAGTCGCCGGGCTGCCGTTGGAGATATACGAGCGGGATGAGGTGACGGACGACCGTGAGCGGGTCCGGTACCATCCAGCGTGGTCGCTCCTGAATGTCAGTCCGGCCCCAACTCCAACGATCACCAGTTTTGCGTTCCGTGAGACGCTGCAAGCGCACGCCCTGCTATGGGGCAACGGCTACGCGGAGATCCGGCGGAATGGTGCGGGCCGTCCTGTCGAAATGATAATCCTCGAACCAGGGTTAACGTACCCGGATCCAACCGGCGAAGACTTGTCGTACTGGACAAGCAGCGACGCACGCGATGAGTCTCGGCAGATACCTGCTCGAAATGTATTCCACTTGAAAGGGTTATCGAGTGACGGCTGGCAAGGGTACTCCGTGTTTACGATGGCGAAGAATAGCTTCGGACTCGGGCTTGCTCAGGAGAAGCACGGCAACAGGCATTTCCGAAACAACGCCCGCCCGAACATAGCATTGAAGACTGCCGCACACCTGTCAGAAGATCAAGCGACGAGCCTGCGACAACGGTTTGAGGATCGGCACCGCGGACTCGATTCGAGCACGTCGACCGCTGTGCTATCTGGCGGCCTGGAAATTGTCCCGTTCTCAATCTCGAACGAAGACTCGCAGTGGTTGCAGTCGCGAGCGTTCCAGCGAGTCGAGATTGCGTCGTGGTTCAACATCCCGCCTCATATGCTGGGCGACAATACAACGACGGCGTATGCATCCCTAGTCGAAGAGAATCGCAGGTTCCTGGGGCAGACGCTGATGCCGTGGCTTCGCAAGTGGGCTGCCGAATCGGACCTCAAGTTGTTGACGGGGGATGAACGCTCGCAGAAGAAAGTTTACTTCGAGCATAACCTGCAAAGCCTGATCGAGGCCGACAATGTCGCGCTCGTTGACCAGCTGACGAAATTAATTTCTGCCGAACTGATCACGCCGAATGAAGCTCGCCGTAAGTTGAACATGAACAGGCGAGACGATGGAAAGGGCGACCTGTTCCGCAACCCCGCAATCAACCCTGCAGATGTGCCGGTCGATGATGCCGAGCCAATGGACGAGGTTGAGGCGTTCCAGGATCTGGCATCGGACCGGCTGAGGAATGAGCAGCGCCGCGACTTCGCGCACATCACGGCAGCAGCCAAGCGCCGGAATCGGAAAGGGTATTTCGTGAGCTGGGTTGAGGACTACTACGCGACGAAACTGCCAGCACTGACGAAGGCACTTGAGCCAGTCTCGGCAGTGTGGGCTGCGGTTGGTAGACCACTGCACGCAGGTTCGCTGGCGGCTGCCTACTGCGCACGCCATCGCAAGTCAGTGGTCGCCGTGCTGGAAGATACGCCCCGGGACAAGCTGCCGAAGGCATTGTCCGCCCTGTTTGATGAGCTGGAAACATTCCCGAACGAGATTGCTATGCAAGCCTGGAGGGCTCCCGATGTGGAAAATAAATAATTACATTCGCGGCAAGTCTGCCGAAGTCCTGATCTATGGCGAGATCGGCGAGGAGTTTGGGGGAGTGAATGCGGCTGCGTTCTATGATGAGGTGTCGGGACTCGATGCACCTGACGGCATCACGTTCCGCATCAACTCACCGGGCGGCGATGTGTTTGCAGGCTGGGCGATATACAACCAGATTCGCCGGCTGTCGGTGCCGACTGTTACCGCCGTGGATGGACTGGCGGCCAGTATCGCCAGCGTCATTGCGATGGCAGGCGACCGGGTGACTATATCCGAGAACGGCATGCTTATGATCCACAACTCGTGGACGGCACTGTCGTTGGCGGGCGATGCAAATGCATTGGACCAGGGTGCATCCGATATCGAGCGAATGACTGGCACGCTCCGGGCTATTGATGACAGTATCGTAGCGACATACCTGACGCGGGTCTCGCTGGATGAGGACACCCTGCGGGCATACATGAATGCCGAAACCTGGTTCACCAGTTCGCAGTCGCTGGAGCTGGGATTCGTCGATGACGTTACTGAGAACCTGGCGATCGCAGCGTGCCTGGTTCCCGAGGGCAAATATCGCAACACCCCTTCCGTGCTGCTGGCCGGCGAGGCAGGTGACGAGACTCGCCAGAACCTTGCACAGCTGGCAGCGGTGCAGACCAGGGGACCCGACACCCCCGGCGTCGAGGCGTGGCATGCGGGCACCCCCGAAGAAGGCGTCTGGACTCCAGACGGCGGAACCAAGTCCGCCAAGAAAATGGCGGAGGTCGCCAACTGGTTCGACAACAAGCGGAATCCCGAGCTGAAGAAACGGAACCGGGCCCGAGCATGGCTGCGGCTTAACCCGCCACCCGCAAGCGTGTTTGGAGAATAAAGGCCGATCGGCTAGATTAACGGGCGACAACTTATAGCCGTGCGCTTGACGCATGGCAGATCTAAGCGGCCGACATAAACGCGGCGCAGATCACCGACGAGATTCCAACCTCGCCGGCGATTCGCGCCGCGTTTTTTTTGTGCCTGCAGTGTGCTCGCCGGCATCGCCCGGAGCACGAAATGAGCAAGCACGACCCACTGGCCATCCGAGAGAAGATCGCCGCCAAGCATGCCGAAGCCGAAGCCATTGTTGCGCTCGCCGAGAGTGAAGACCGTGAGCTAACGGAACAGGACCACACGCAATTCGACGCCCTGTTAGCTGACATTGGCAAAGAAGATGGCGACGACTCGACTGGACTGTACCGCGAGCTGGTACGGGCCGAGAAGCTGGAATCGCTCCGGCTGGAAATGAAGACGCCCGCCAAGGCGCAGTCGCAAGAACTGGCCGCTCCCGAGAAGCCGGAATACAACATTCGTTCCCTCGGTTGGCAAAACGTTGGCGCGCTCAAGGCATTCAAAGGCCCGAAGGCTGAACAGCACGCATACGAAGCCGGCATGTGGATCAAGGCCGCGATTCTGAAAGATCGCCACGCGGCCGACTGGTGCCGTGACAACCTTGTCGGATTCAGAGCTGCACAAACGGAAGGGACTGACAGCCAAGGCGGCTACACCGTGCCCGATCCGCTCAGTGACGCAGTACTCGAAGCGCGCGATGCGGTCGGCGTCACTCCGCGCATCTCGGACCGGTTCCCGATGACAAGCGACACCCTGAAGATCCCGACCATCGTGTCAGGTCAAACGGTGCAGTATCCGGGCGAAGCGTCGGCGATTACAGCGTCCGACGTGGTCTGGGGACAAGTCGCCCTGACGGCCGTGAAGCGAGCCGTGCTCACGAAAATCAGTTGGGAATTAATCAACGATTCAATCGTGAACATGGCCGACCGTGTTGCATCCCGTGCCGGTTATGAACTGGGCGCGCGGATGGACGTCGAACTGGTTGACGGCGACGGCACAAGTGCATACGGCGGCATCACCGGACTCGTTTCTGGTATCGGTGCCGCTGGCGTGGTCACGATGAGCAGTGGCAACACCGCATTCGAGGATATCACGCTCGCGAACTTGAATGCAGTCGCGGCACTGCTGCCCGACAAGTTTCATGTCGGTGCGAGCTGGCTGATGAATCGTGCGGCATTTGCTGATGCGGTCCAGCGGTTGCTATACGCCGCTGGCGGTAACACGGCAGGCAATATCGCCGACGGGTCAGGTGCACAGCTGTTCGGCTACCCGATCAACTTCACCGAAGCGATGCCGGCAGAGGCTGCGGACAAGTTTGCGTTGTTCTTTGGCGACTTCCGCCAGGCATTAGTGCTGGGCGATCGCACTGCAATCGACGTGACCAGCTCCGAGCATTACGCCTTCAACGAAGACGTTTTGACTTTGAAACTTATTTCTCGCTACGACCTGGAATTCCATCGAGCTGGCGACGGTTCGTCAGCTGGTGCCGTGGTCGGTCTCAAAACGGCGGCCTCTTAATGTTCGTGAAATTTAACCAAGACTGGCGTGGGTATCGTGCCCACACCGTACGGGACATTGGCAACGGCGAAGGCGAACTTCTGGTAATTCGGAAGATCGCCTCGCCGGCCGATGGTCTCGACAAACCAAAAGCCAAACCGAAACGGAAACGCCGTGCACGTCAGAACCACACAGCCGACGACACTGCCCGTTCCCCTGAATGACTGCAAGTCGTACTCGTACATCACCACGACCGATGACGATTCGATGTTGCAGCGCCTCATTCTTGAGGCGGCAGCATTCCTCGAAGATCGCTACAAGTGTTCGATTATGCAGTCGACGTGGAAGCTCGTTTGCGATGGCTGGCAAGATCCACGGTATTGGATCGGCAACGCGATCCAGATTGCCCGCCCGCCATTCGGGGCGGTGTCGTCAATCACCTACCTGGACACCAACGGCGACAGCCAAACTCTGGCGAGCAGTCAGTACCGAGTCGCCACAGATGGCGTGTACGGCCGCATCGTGCCGGCGAAGAACGTGACTTGGCCGACGACCTATGAAGTTATTCAAGACATAACGATAACGCACACGGCCGGATACGCGAGCCAAAGCGATGTGCCGTATGTGGTTCGGCAGGCCGTCAAGGACTGCGTCGACTACTGGTACAACCATCGCGGCACGGGGTTTGATCAGAACACCATAATCGGGCGGGGTATCTTGCCGCAGCTCGATGCCGAGATGGGTTGCGTGGGGGCGCAGGTCGCTTATGCGTAACAAACTTCTCGCCAAGTTCAACACGGGAAGCCTGCGACAGGTGATCGTGCTGCAGACTCCGCCAACTGGTACTGGCACCCGTGGCGAGCGGACTGGTGATTGGTCCAACTTGGCAACCGTGCACGCCAAGGTCGAGACGCTCAGTGGCGATGAGCTGATCCAAGCGCACCAGCTGGTCGCCAACGCTACCCATCGCATCACGATCCGCTACCAGTCTGGATTGACGCCAGAACACCGCGCGAAGTTTGGAAGCCGCTACCTGTACATTCGGGCGGTAAACAATATCGAAGAGCTCAATCGCATAATGGTCCTCACCTGCGAAGAGGAGTTGTAGCGATGGGCGTGATGAAACGGCTCGCAGGAATGGCCCGGCGTCCTCGCAATCGCCGCATTGTGGTGGATGACGAGGCGAGAAGGTTTACAGGTACGAAGCGAGGTGGCGGCCGTCTTGCTAGTACCGGCATGGAAGTCGGGCTAACGATCAAAGGTGCCAAGGCGACTGCGGCCAAGTTCGACCAACTCGATGCCATTACACGACGCAAGGTGCTGCGTAAAGCCACGACCGCAGCGAGCGGTGTGATTCGGAAAGCCGTCAAGCAGAAAGCACCTCGCAAGACAGGACTGCTGCGAAAGTCGCTCGGCTCGAAAGTGGTCAAGTACCAAAAAGGAAATGTGTACACGGCGATCATTGGACAGGCGAAAGGTATCGAAAAACAAAAGGGATTTTCGAAGGCGGTCGCCAGGGCAGTTGGCCACAAGAAGCGAGGCGGCTTGTCTGGCGAGGGGGTCGTGCTGCCGCTCTGGTTGGTGAACAACCCAGTCGAGGCGCACGGCATGCCAGGCAAGCGCAAGGAAAAACGAGACCCCTCGAAGCCGTACGTCTGGACGGTTGGCCGCAAACGCATTTATCGCGAGTACATCCGCAACCATCCGGGCCACTCCGGATCGAAGTTTATTCAGCGCGGAGCACAAGCCAGCCAGCAGCCTGCCGGCACTGCATTCCGTCGCAAGTTCAAGGCTGAGCTCGCACTCGAAATGAGGAAGTTACGCAGTGCCTAGTATCGGCGAAGACCTCCGCACGTTCCTGCTCGCTGATGGCGGCATAAGCACCGCCGTGGGTGGCGAACGCTGCTACCAAAACGAGGCAGTCGAAAACTACGAAGGCTCGTACATCTGGTATCAGCGCAACGACACCGAGCCACTGCAGACACTTGACGAAGCGGCAGGCACGCGGCCGTGGACTGAGTACCTCGATATCGAAGCGATCTCAGAATCAATCGATGGGGCGATTGACCTCGGTGACCTGATCCGGGGCAAGCATGCAACTCGCGGCACGTTCGGGGCCGGCACAGTGTCCGGCATCTTTATCCAAAGTCAATCCGACTCGTATGTCCCCCGTGGAGATGCAAGCGACGACGGCCTGCATGTGTGCGCGTTTTCGTTGCAAATTGTCGGCTATCAACCTGGGAGTTAGAACATGGCAAGCGCAAGACTCGGACTCGGTACGCTCGTGAAATATGACCACGACAACGATGCGTCATTCACCACGATTGGTGAGATTACATCGATCGACCCCCCGCCGCGAGAGTATGAGTCGGTCGACGCCACCGACCTCGCAGATACTTTGTCCGTCGCGCTTCAGGGACTGGAACAAAATTCGATCTGCACTTTTAACCAAATTTATACCGATGGCGACACAGTGCACGAGTACATCGACTCGGCATTTGATTCGAAGCATAACTATTCGTGGCAACTGGTCTTCGTTGCAGACAGTGGCGGCGGGGCGTCTCGCACCTGGCAATTCACGGGCCGGGTTATGGGTATCGACCACGACACAGTCGATGCGTCGAGCGTCTGCTCGCGTGTTATTACGGTGCAACGCACATCCGCTATCACACGGAGCTGACGACGTGCCGAAGTTTGTCGACGTAGAATTACCCGGCTTCGGTGCTGCCCGGTTTGCAAGGCTGCAGCCGTGGCAGCGACACCGGCTGCAGTTTGAGCTGCGGTTCGCAGACATTGAGTCAGTCGAGCAGATGGACGTTCGCCGCTGTGCTCGGCTGGTGCAGATCGTTGCCGTGCCGAAGGATTCTGCCGTGCTTATTTATCCAGGCGGGCCGGGGCTTGAGGTTGTTTTAAGTGATTGCACAGGGGATGAGCTGCGTGAGCTTGCTGCAATTGCTTGTTCGCAAAATGAGGTGTTCGGAAATGCGAAAGACGCTAACAGAGCTGATCGCCGAGAGACGGGCGACGACTGAGGTTGAGGTCGTTGACTGGGGCGGGGCGGTTACCCTGGCAAGGCTGCCGGCAAGGGACCGGCTAGAACTGCTCGAGCGGATCAGTGACAAGACGAACCAGGATGGCGAACTGCCGGTGACAATCGCGCTCGACGAATATGTCTGGGCGATCAGCAAAAGCGTAGCGAATGAGGGCGGCGACCTCGTGTTCGATACTGATGAGGGACGCAAGTTCCTGTACGGCGAACGGCTCGATGTCCTGGTTGCAGTGTTTCAGGCTGTGAGCGATTTCAATCTCGGGAACCTGGACAGCGAGATCGAGGCGGCAAAAAAAAACTAAAGGGCGATTCGTTATGGCGAGTTTGTTTCGAGATCTGTGCGCGGCTTGGGATTCCCCATCCCGATTACTTGCTGCAGCCTCACGGGCCGCTGAGCTGGCACCAGGTTCTCGACTGGCTTGCACTCTACGACGAACAGCCGTGGGGCGATCAGCGCGACGACCTGCGGGCATTCGCGGCCGCGACTATTTCAATCGCTCCGCACTTGGAACGGAACGCAAAGTTGCCCGAGCCGGAATTTCCCTATTGGGACACCGGGACCACTTCGCCTGCGGATGCGTTGCAACGCATGCGGGAGTTTGACGAGCGATGGCAAAAGTCATAAGCAAAATGTCGGTCATGATCTCGGGCAGCGCCCGTGGTCTCACTAATGCATTCAAGAAAGCAGGGCAGTCGACAAAGAAATTCGAAGGCGTCGTGAGGATGGCGAACGCCAGTATTGTGCGGCTCGGTAAGTCGGCACTCGGGGCAGCGGCGGGCATTGCGGGCTTCCTTGGCGCAGCGAGCGGGTTCAACTTCCTCGGGGATGCACTGAAGACCGCCGGCGACATGGAAGAGACCGTCGACCTGCTCGGCACCGTGTTTGGCAAGAACGCCAAGAAGGTGCACGAATTCGTTGACACCATGACGAAGGGCATGGGCCGCTCGAAGTTACAGATGACGACATTTGCAACGGAGCTTGGGTCGTTCCTGGATGCAACGGGCTTTAAGGGTACGCAGCTGCTAACGATGGTTGAGCAGCTCACGGCTCGGGTTGTTGACTTGGCGAGCGAGGGCAACCAGCTCGATGAAGACAACCTCGAACGGTTCCGTGCCGCATTGTCAGGTTCCGGCGAGGTTCTACAACGATTCGGTATCTTCCTGAACGAAACCACCATAAAAGCAAAGTTGCTCGAAAAAGGGCTGAAGAAAGCAACGGCCACGCCAATGCAGATCGCGCTGGCGAGGTACGAGATCATAATGGAGGGTTCGTCGAGATCGTTCAACAACGCAGCCAACACGATCCACAGCTACACGAACTCGATGAAGAAATTACAGGCACAGGTCGAAGACCTGAAACTGTCGATCGGTCAGGCACTGTTGCCGACTGTTACGAAGCTAATCAAACAGCTGCAAAAGACGGTCGACTTCATCCACAAAAACGGCATGGCGATGGCAAAGGCGACTACGCAGGTGCTTGCGTTTGCTGCCGGGTGGGTGTCCGTCGCGGTCGTGTTGCCAAAGATACTTGTGGCGATTCCCAAGTTGATAAAGGCGATCGGAGGGATGGCGAAAGCGATTGCACTGTTGCAAGGTGTCACCGGGGTCGGGCTGCTCAAGGTCGTCGCCGGGCTGGCTGCCGGTGCTGGTCTGGCGTGGGTCGTTGGCAAGCAGTTTGATTCGATTGCGGATGGCCTGCAAACAACAACCGAGAAGGCTGACGAAACCGCCACGGCAGTGGATAAGGTAACCAAGTCCGTCAAGAAGGTTGCGGCCGAGGCGAAGAAAGCGAAGGTCGACCTCGGTTTCAGTGGCGGCGATGTGGGTGCCGCCCGAGCTGGAACACGGGCCGGGTTTAGCGCTGTGCATTCTGGCCGCAAGCAGTTGCTGCGGATGTTGCAACAGATGAAAGAAGCGCAGCGAGAACGCAAGAAGCAAACCGCCGCGCTGAACGAGATCAGTCAGAACACGGCCGAGACAATTACCATTCGGCAGGCAAATATATGACGGTTACCAGCGTAACAAAATCATGGCGGGGAAGTGGCGGCTCGAAGGAAGTCGGCAAGCGCTCCTATGTTGTCCACTATCGCGTCGAGACCGACGACGCGACTGATGGCGTTAAAACGGTGCTGAACCATTTCCGCGATACGGCAAGTCTGCCGCACCTTGGTGATGTGTACACGTACGAGGGGAGTGGCGTTGTTTCGGATCTCGGCGTCAAGCTCTGGAAGATCGACCCGGTGCGAGACTTGCAAAGTGCGACGTCGTGGAACGTGGCCGTTTCATATAAGAGTCCGGACAAGCCGCAAGAGGACGAACCGGCCGGTGGCGGTGGCGGTGGTGTTGGCGAGGATGAAGATGGCGAGCCAACTGAGAACCCGCTCGACTTCCATGGCGACCTCGATATCTCATTCGTTGACGTGACTCGACCAGTCGATAGGGCAATCTATCGTAGCGGCTTTACTAACTATGCAATCGAGACGGGGCTGGTCGACCCGAGGTACATTCAGCCAGCCGAGCAACTTTACGGCGGCAGGGATACCGAGGGGCCCGTTGTCAACTCGGCAATGATTCCGTTCAATCCTCCGCTCGAAAGAAACGCCACTCGCATTAGTCTGCGTTACTCGAAGAACCTGGAAGAGTACCCGCAGCAGCAGGCGGCACAGTTTCATCGGGCCGTCAACGAGGAAGCGGTTACGTTCGATTTCAAGTACCAGAAACTTAAGTTCGCAATCGAGCCATACAAGGCGCAGTGCGTCTCGATTAACGGCACGTTCAATGAGGCAAACGGAATCAAGTTCTGGCGTGTGACGTGGGACATTCTCGTCGATGACGAGTTTGGATTCCGTGAGAAGGTTGTCGACCGTGGACTGCACGCCCGTGCCATGGTTGGCGACCCGGATGGCCGTGGCGGGACAATCACCAGCGTGTCGGCGGACCAGGTAACCTGGCGACGGATCACAGACAAGAATGGCAACCCCGTGTCCGAGCCGGTTCTCCTGAATGGCAACGGGCAGCCATTGCAGCTCAAGGGCGGCGGTTCGTTTGAAGCGATCGAGCCCGTTTATATTACGTACTCGATTTACCCCGAGAAGCCATTCGTTCAAATTGGCTTACCCATAGCAGGACCCGAATAATCATGGCACAGACCACATTCCAAGGCTCAATTTTCGTGCCCGGCGACCTGACTCTTAGCGGGTCAATTGTCCCCGGTATCACACGCAGCTCGCTAGTACAGGACGACCTGCAGACTTATGTCGTTCCGTTCCGAGATTTTAGGGTACACGACAACCTGTCTTCGCTGTTACCAGCTACGGCAGCGAGTGACGACCTTGGGCTTGACGGCGAGACGTTTGGCACAGAGACGCCATACCTCGTAACCTCTGATGCCAAGGCGACCACGGTTACCCAGTACGGGCGATTTCAGTTTGCGTTGCCGCCCGAGTATGTTAGCGGCCAGTCGGTCCGGGTCGAGATAAAGGCAGGGATGAAGACCACCGTCTCGGATGGCACCGCGACCGTCGACGTGTCTGTCTACGAAAGCGATGACGATGGCGGCGTGGGTTCCGACCTCTGTGCGACTGCGGCACAGTCTATTAACTCGCTCACGCAGGCAACCCTTGCGTTTGACGTAACGGCAACATCGCTGTCCGCTGGCGACCTGCTCGACTGCCGTGTGGCCGTGGCAATCACCGACAGCGCTACAGGCACTGCCGTGCTCGGCAAGGTGTCCCGACTGTCAATCCTGGCGGACATTAAAGGCTGAGCGATGCCAGAACTCTACACGCTGAGTCGAGCCAGTATCGCGAAGCTGGCTGCGGACCATGAACGGCTTTCGCACATGGTGCGGAACCTGCAAGCGAGGCTCGCGGAATTCTCCAGCACGCCAGCCGCTGGCGTCACGTTCTACCCTGGCAAGACTACCAGCGAAATTACGGCGCTGAGCTCCAGCACGCCCGGCAGTGGGACGGCTGACATATACGCTCGCAACACCAGCAGCAATACGCTCGCACAAGTCGGCAGCGAAAGCGAGACAATCTACAACATCGGCGGAACAATTGAGTCCGGCGAGTGGTGCTTGTTTAACCGCGATGCATATGGCGACTGGTGGGTTGTCGTTGTCCCGTGTGAGTAATTGCAATGCCGTGGAAGATCGACCAACCTGGTTGCGACTGCTGCGGATGCGGGCGGGTCGAAGATGACTTTTCGACTGACACGATCACCAACTATCAACAGATGTCGGGGTCGTGGTCAATCAGCGATGGCGAGCTGGCCACAGCGAGCGACAACGCTGTTCTCAAGTCAACGACTACGGGGCTGCTATACCAGCAACTCGCTACGCAGTTTGTGAGTACCGGCCGGAAGTCCGTCAAGCTGCTGGGCGGGATGTCGTCCGGCATCCAGTACGTTTACGCACAGGTCGAGTTCGATAGCAGCGGGACCTGCGGTTGGCTGGAGATTAGAAACAAGACAGCGATCGGCGATAGCCGTGTTGGGGAACGTCGGCGGCTGGAGGATCTCGACCCAGCTGACGCACATTCGTTAACGATGTGCATTAAACCGGATGACGACCTGAGCGATGCTGCGATCTATGCAACGCTCGACGGTGCGTGCTTATATGTGGAGCTCACGCAGACACCTTCCGTCGGTGCTGGACTAGGGACTGGCACGGGTGGGTCCGACGATGTGGTGTTTTCTTTCTTCCGTTGGTCAGATTCCAAGTCGCCGGACAATGAATGCCCCGAGTGCGACTGCCCATGCGAGTCGAGCTTCGACAACTTCGACCGTGCCAATTCAGATGCCAAGCCGGTTGGCGATGACGAGATTGGCTGTCTATGGGAAACCTGCTCGAACTTCTGGAAGATAAGTTCGGGCGAGCTGGTTGGCTGGGCCGATGCAAATGTGCAGCACCTGGTGCCGATCGATGCAAGATCGAAAGAGCAGTATGCGTCCGTGTTGTGTCGGGGCGATCAAGGCACGAAGGCGTTGCTGTACTTGGGCTATGAATGTGGTTCGAGTTCGATGTGCGCTGTTATCGAGTTTTGGAGCACCCCCGGCAAAAGTAAACTTGCGATCTCGAACGATAATGGCTCGACGTACTACAACGGTTGGCAGTATATCGATACGACTGGGCTTGCGGGTGCTTCCGGCGGGATGGGTTCGGGTGTCTTTCCTGCTTTCAATGTGCTCGGCCGGGGCATGACACAGCTCGAAGCCTGTCTGCGGAACGGCAAGTTTTACGCATCGGCTGGTGGCGAGCGAATCTCGGCTGGCGACTCCAGTGCTGGCACCGTGCCGTTCGCAGGTCTCGGGGTCCGCTATCACAACAACGGCACACCGGAAACAGGAATTCGCAAGCCAGTTTTCTTCGACGATTTCCAGGCTGGCAAGGGCGGCAGTCCGTGTGGCGAGTGTGACAAGGTTGACAGTAGCGGAGGCTCGATGTGTAGCCACTGCGTCGAGGGTACGGCACCAGGTGCCATGCTGTTGACCTATCCAAACTTGACGGGCAGCTGCGACAGCTGCACGGAGCTCGGGGGGAATTTCGTGCTCCGTTCAACCGGCGAGCTTGATTGTTGCCGCTGGGCAAGGGGCGTGGGCTGCGGGTGCCGGTCAACAGCTGCCGGCGGAACCCTGACATTGTGCCATGATGCAACGGACGGGTACGTGTTGGAGTACACGCAACAATGCAATTGGTTTGACGCAGTGGTCGAGAAGCATGTTTGGTCCGTCTCGCTGGGGACCGATAAACCGGACTGTTCAACCATCGACGCCACGCTGACGCTAGATAGCACTGCAGGCGGCTGTAGTGCCACAGGGACGACCGTCAGGGTGCGGAGTGCGTAACCATGTGGACATGCGACAAGTGCGGACTGACGGCAAATCTGGGCCCGGACGACTTCCCGTTGACCTGCTCGTGCGGGCAAATGTACCAGGTTGGCAAGTCACGCGGCCTCGGTGATAGTCTAGCGAAGCTGACGAAGGCGGTTGGGGTGCGTCCTTGCGGAGGCTGTGAGAAGCGGCGGAAGGTGCTCAACGACTGGTTCCCGTTTGGTTCTGGCGAGAAATAGCGATAATAGGTTTCATGCCTGATCAACCGTATACGCCAGCCACTGACCACGACGGGCGGCACACCGTGAGCGATGAACATGATCGCCACGTCGTGGTCGTTGCTACAGCGAAAGCGGCGCAAGATCTGGCGGCGGCGATGAACATTGGAGCGTTCGAGGTTGCAGCGAGAACGCTGGACGCGATTCGCAAAATGGGAAGTTAAAACACAACGCACCCGGCGCGCTGACTAGACGCCACGACCGAGCCTCCCATTCCCCGCGCTCGGTGCCGGGTGCTTTTTTTTCTCAGGTCCGACGATGGTCTATTGGATGAACTGCCGCGAGTGCGGCGAGCTGATCGACGAGTTCGATGAACGCTGGCCAGATGGTGGCTTCGAGGACCATATTTGCAAGACGTGCCATCCGGCAAAGGGTGACGAGGATGACGACTGACGCCAGCAAAATCCAGCAGCACGGAATCATCGGACTATTGACTGCGATACTCGCGGTCTCGGGATGGGGTGCGGTGAAGCCTGACGATGTCGACAGGGCACTTAGTGCGCACGGCGAAGAGATCCAGGCACTGCGGGAGCACCAGGCGGAACTGCGTTTCAGTATCAAACTGCTCGCCGAGAATGTGCGGCGGCTAACTGACGTTATCGAACAGGGACGCCCGTGAGGTTGCACCTCGATGGCCACTACTGGACCTACACCGAGCCTCGCAAAATCCAGTGGAATGGCGAGTCTATCGATGGTCTATGCATCCGCGAACCTGCTCGGCAGATCAAGGTCGCCCGCAGGCTGCGAGGTAAACACCGAGCCGAGGTGCAGCTGCACGAGCTCGCACATGCGGCATCGTTCTCGGACTCGGAGCACTTCGTCACGATCTGGGCAAGCTCGACGACCGAGCTGCTGTATGCGACTGGCGTGCGATTGTGCCGGAAGCCTGGCAACGCTGGCGGAGCCGAACTGATTCGCAATGTGCTATTCCATACGTTGAGGATTGCACGGCATCACCTGGACGACGATGAAGGGTTGCGGCCGGTTGCCGATGACCTTACCCGAGCGCTACGGAGGTTGGGATGGCGGGAATACATGAGCCGATGAAAACGAAAACCTGGGCTGCGGCCTGGGATCGCATCCTCCGGCAGATCTATTTGCGGGAGCGACGCAACGAAGGGTCGTGGGATTATGCGCTAGAGAAACTTGCTCGACGTAGCGACCGGGATGCATGGGGCCCGGCCTTGACGCGTCTCGCACACCTCGCCAACCAGCAGGCGGATGCCGAGACCGAGTGGGGTCGAGCGCTAGACAAGCTCCGGCGAGCCAATGACCAGCGATTGAAGAGGATCGAAGATGCGGAAGCGGCCGAGGGTAAGTAGACAACAGCTCGATGCGTTGCTGCGTGAGCAAAACAATCGCTGTGCCTTGACCGGGCTGCAGATCACTCCGCAGACTGTTTCGCTTGACCACGTGCAACCGCTGTCCCGTGGCGGCTCTACCGACCTGCATAATTGCCAGCTGACACTGCGAACGGCGAACCACATGAAGGGTTCGCTAACGCACGAGGAGTTTGTTGCATTGTGCCGGGCAGTGATTGCCGAAGACAATCGGCAGAAACGTCGAAAGAAAGGCCGCAAGCGGCCATCTCGGGCCAGAAAAAAACGCGGATTCGGAAAAAACTTTCGCCGTTTTTCAGGGCAATCCCGGCGTTCCTGAAAATTTTCTCCGTGAGTACTGGAAGATCGCTTGTGCTTTGGTCGATAAGATCATATCTTATTAACCATGGCAAGTACGAAACACACACGCAAAGGGGAAAACATGACAGTTAAACGCATTCGGAATCATGGCGGTGGAAAAGTCGCGACAACCTGTATTGATGGGCGGGAAGTGGCTATCTGGAAGGAGTTCGGATGCTGGAGCGTGCTGCCTAGGATTCGTAATCGCCAGCAGAGTCAGTACATGGAGATTCACGACTTCGGCAGCGGCCCCCGGTTTCAGAAGTTTGGGCTGGCAGTTGCTGAGCTCGACCGCCTGGCCGCAGCCAGTAGCTAGTTCGAAACCAATTCACACGCAAAGGGGAAAACATGACACTCGCAGAAGAAATCAAAAGACGCCCGCCACACCGCAAGACCGAGCTGATTGCAGTAGCCGCTCGGGCACTACACGCACGCGACCTCGACGCACTGTCCGTGTGCGAGGATGTGGTCAATCGCTGGGAATTGGAAGAGGACGAGCGGGAAGCACTCGACGACCTTATCCTGGCGATGACTGAAGCCGTTCATGACCTGCCCGAGTGACTCAAACCGAAGAAGGGGAATCGAGATGGCGGAGAAGAAAACAAAGTTCGTTTGCGTGTACAAGGAACATGAGGGATATCGCAGCGAGATCCACCAGCAGCAATACGGCAACCGCAATTATGTCGTTGTCGTCATGCCGGGCGGAGGATGCTGCCGTAGCAGGACTGTCTATACCGTTTACACGAAGGCGGATTGGTGCGAGCGAGGTGAGTATGCCGAGGAAATCGATATCGAGGTTGGCAGCCGTACCTCGCGGGCGGAAGTAAAGCGGATCGCCACGGCAGTGCTGGCGGCAGAATATGAGCCGGGGCTGCGGCCGGCAAAGGTAGTCGAACGATTCGGGATGTTTATTTAAGGGGGGCGGCCAAATGATTGCACCTCGTGAAGCGGACAAGGTGACCAGGTACACACGGGCCGGCAAGGCTGGGCGGCTTATCAGCTGCCCGATCTGCGGGGCCGAGGTGCTGGTATTTAACTTTGCGTGGTCGGCGTTGACCTGCGGGCAGTGTGGGAGCGACGTCAAGAAGGCTGCGTGGGAACTAGTCACAGACAAGCAGGGGACGGGCATGGCAAAGTATCACCAAAAGCCGGAGAGTTTGTACGACTCTTTGGTCATGATCCTCGAACTGGCGATGGATGCGCCATCGGATGCGCAGGCAAAGCGGGCGGCGGAGCTCGCACAGCAGATTGCCGCCAAACTGACCGATGCCGAGATCCAGTCTGCAAAGGCGGAAGCCGCCCGGGAGGGCTGTCCGCAGTTCAGGCTGCCGCCGGGTGTCACATCGTGCTGGATCGAGTTGGAGAACGGCACGTTCTATGTGGATGACTCGACGGGCGAGCACCTGGCATACTGGGCCCCAAAAGGCGGCAAGCCGCAGCAGTGCGGGAACGGAGCGATTGATGAGTAGAACAGGCACCGAGAGTCCGTGGAAAAACAATGGCGGGAAACGGGCCGGATCTGGCCAGCCAGTAAAGCACCCGGAAGGCCGAACCGTGCCGCTGGCCATTACCGTGCCGGCAGCACTGGTTGAGAAGATAGACCGGCTGGCGAAGACGGCGAAGGTTTCCAGGTCGGCAGCTGTCGCAGAGCTGATTCGCAAGCATAGGGGGCGGCTGTGAGATTATCCCTGAATCGGCCGATTCAGGGATATCATCAGGGATAAACAATGGCGAACCAGGGATAAACAATGGCGAACCAGGGATAACACCAGGGATAAATATCGGGGGCATTCGGACAGGATAATTTGTCCGCGCTATTTGTCCGAGGGCCGCCATAAAGCATGTGGCATCGCCATAAAGTGTGTGGCAATCGCTGCCATTCGAACAAACTAATTTGTTCGAGCTATTTGTTCGAGGCATTTGTTAGAGCTTGTTAGAGGGCCGATAAATTACCTAGTGTGAAGTTTGGCTTGCGCGCAAGCCAAACGGGGTGTCAACGTGTGTCACCTTGTGCCACCGGGACACAATGGGTAAAGTTTGTTTTCGTTGCTATTGAAGGGGAAAACGCTAATTTCCGGCGTTTTTTGAGTCTTGCGGGTGTGGTGGAATTGGCAGACACGCATGGTTGAGGGATATGTCTTAACAACGACTGCTTGTCACACCGCCCACCTCCCTTAGACTCTTCTATACAAGACGCATGATGCGTCTTCTCGCCCCCTCAGTGGCGTTGGTTCAGTGCCGAGTTTGGCTTGCGCGCAAGCCAAACGCAAAATCCATCTAGTCGAGGGGAAAGATATGGCAGTTTCAGCGAAGAGCGTACGCGCTCGCCGGGCCCGTGAGTCTCGGCAGCTCAAGTACTCGTTCTCGAAGGCTCGCAACCGGGGGATGATCAACTACCCACGGAGCTGCAGTCCGAAGCGAATTACGGAGTGGTTACCAGGTGACTACAACAGCGAGCAGTCGCTGGAAGCCTACCGTCGGTCGGCTGCGTATTTCACGCTGCATGGGGAGGTGCCGCCTTGGGTCTCCGGCGGCAGTGGCAAGCCGCCAGCGGACCCGGTGTTACCCGGCTCGGACGACATACCGCGCTGGCCATCGATCGACCAGCTCTGCGAGCAGTGGTCGGATGAGCACCTGGGAAGCTACAGCAAGTCGGAGCAGTATTTGTACCGGACCGCCATGACCCGGCTGCGAATACTGTACGGCGGTTACCCGACAAATGAGTTTGGCAAATCCAGGCTCAAGGAAGTCCGCAAGCTGTTTGCCAAGGCGGGCAACTGTGTCCGTACCATCAATGGCCAGATGCGAAGGTTGCGGACAATCTTTCTCTGGGGATCGAACGAAGACGACCCGCAGCTGGTGCCGGATGGGGTTGTCGATGCAATGCGGAACCTGAAGAAACTGGAGGACGGCGACAGGGTGGCAAATGTCACGGTCGAGGAGTACGGCGAGGTTCCGGCTGTCTGCGATGAGGTGCTGGCCGAGACTATCAAGCACCTGCCACCAGCGGCCGTCGATCTAGTGTCCGTCCTGCGATACTCAGCGGCCCGCTCGGGTGAGCTGTTCAAAATGCGAGTCGGGGACCTGAAGAAAAAGTCGCCCGAGCTCTGGATCTACGAACCGAAGAAGCACAAGACGAGCCGCTGGAAGCATAAGCGAACGATTCGCTTCGGCCCTAAGTCAATCGCGATCCTCGCTCGGCTGATCAAGGGACGGTCGCCAAGTCGGCTTGTCTTCGTGCGTCCTGGCAGCCTCAGCGAGAAGCATGTTAGTCGCTGGGCACGGCCCGGCGTCGAGCTGGCATGGAACCGAGATCGCCTGGGCGGCCTCATTGCCCGTGTCTGCCGCGACCACGATATCGAGCACTGGCATCCACACCAGTTGCGGCATGCCGCAGCCACGGAAGCCTACAACCGTAAAGGCGGCACAGCTGCAGCGGCTCAGGCACTGTGCGGACACCACCGGTTGAGCACCACGGAGCGTTATATCGACGTCGATGATTTGCCAGCCGATGGACTGGCCCGGCAGTTCGGCTAGTTGGATTCGCCAGCGCCCTGAATTCGGAAAAAAACTTTTGCCGTTTTCGGGGCGTTTACGGCGATTCTAAATTACTTCCGAAAATCCACGGCAGAAAGGTGTGCGATCGCTTTACACATGGTTGATACTACAATATACTTTCAACCATGGGAATTACGAAACACACACACAAGGGAACGACAATGAGCGACAGAAAAGTGACCTGCGAACAGTTTCAGAATTGGCTGAAGTTTTTCCGGGGTGCTGAAGTGACGGTCGGCACGGGCAAAGCGGTCTGGACCCTGGCTGGCGGCCACTATCAGAACTATGCCGAGCAGGGCATCGCTCGAATCACACGGCCCCGCAAGGGCACGAGCAATGGGATTGTTACCTACCGTGTCAAGTTTGAGCGACTCCAGCTGGCTTCCAAGTAACCACACACACACACAAGGGGACGACGATGGCAACCAACAGCATGTACTACCTGAGCTCGCAGAACACGTTCCAGAACGGTCGAACGTTCGACTCTCTCGCCGAGGCAAAAAAGACTGCGGATCAATTGGCAGCGAGCGAGCCGAACACGCCATTTGACGTAATCGCGCTTGTAGATCGCGACACCTTCCGGGTCGTGTATTCGCCGCAGACCAGCTGGGGGCCGGCAAATGTCGGCACCTATTACAAAAAGTTTCCGGTGGGTTGACCAACGCCACCCAACGCCGCCCGAGGTTGGCTCGGGCGGCTCTTTCACACACACACACACACAAGGGGACGACGATGGGACACAGGCAGACACACACGATCAGTATGACGGTCGGATTTCACATGCCCGAAAGCATGCAAGCCGCAGTCGCCACGATTCTAACTGGGATGCTAGGCCTCAAGACTGCGAAGTTCGAGGCCAGTGTCGATGAGTACTGCACGACGTTCAGGACTGACCGCCCGGTTCGCTGCTCAATCGAACGCTGTGTGAAGCTGCACGCGTTCATGGATGGCGTGCGGTTTGCCTGCATCGCGATGAGTTGACCAACGCCACCCAACGCCGCCCGAGGTTGGCTCGGGCGGCTCTTTCACACACACACACACACAAGGGGACGACGATGGCAACGGTAATGAGTTGGGAAGAGTTTCGCAGGTGGATTGCAGCTCGGTTGAACAAGTCTCGCAACACGCACATCCAGCACTGTGCGGAAATCATGGGGGACGTCGGCTGCGAAGGGCACGAGATGTTTTCGGTGAGTTTCTACCCGCCGCATTCGCTGTTTGAGGATTACGAGTGCCAGATGGCAGAAGTTAATTTCGACACGAACCTGGAATGGTGGAACGAAGAGGGCGGGCCCGCCATCCGCGACTGGGTTATCGACATGCACCCCGGACTATGCCCGCCTGAAGTAGTCAAAGCGGCTGACCGGATCTTATAGAACACACACAAGGGGAACGACGATGCCTGAGAAACGATGTGCCGAGAGGATTGAAGAGTCGCAGAAGTACTGGTCCGAGTGGATGGCGGAGGTTTTTGAGAAAATCAAGGACGGCAATGAGGATGCGGAGCAGGAGTTCGACGAACGCTGGCTCGACGTCCACATTGACCGGTTCGAGTGTTCTGCCTCCACGATGCGGCCGGTCGTGACGGTGCACGGAATCCTATGCTGCGGCGGACCGCACGAAGAGTATCGCATCCGGTATAGCAGGGTGGAGCACGAGAACGGATATCAGTCTTGGGAGGTTGAGCGGGTCGAGTTTTTCGAGGCTGACTGGTTCGACGATGCCGTCATTGGCGTGGATGAGGATGACCACCCGGCCGTCTGGGAGGCGGCTCGCTACTGGGCGGAATTGGGTGTGGTCGAAAATCTGGGGTCGACCTTTCTTGGATGGATGGGGGGCGAGGTATGAGTCACCGACCGGAACAAGTCAACGAGCTGCAGGTCAACTCGGACGGGTTCGAGAATCTGGTCCGGCTGTCAGGGCAGCTCGTGAAGATGGCCGACACCCTGGCAGACTTCTACAAGAATCGGACCCCCGAGATTGCCGTTGCCTGGGCGGAGACTGCGGTCGAGGTGTCTAGGGCAACCTATGCCGTGGCGTGCGAGGAAGTGCTCAAGACGGCAAACCCGGACCGTACGCTCGGCTTGCTGGATGAGGCGATCGAGACGCTGCATGAACTGCTCGCATGTGACCTGCAGACACCTGGAGGGCTGGTCGAGTTCGGGGTGCTCAGGTCCAAGGCTACGACCCTGTCGCTGCGGCTGATGTTCGCGGCCGCCGTGCTGGCAGACGGGGCTGCGTAGGAATGCGAAGGCCTGCGAAGGAATGCGAAGAATGCGAAGGAATGCGAAGGAATGCGAAGGATCCGATGGTGCGGCTGGGTCTGTACTTGCATCAGTAAAATCTGATGTGTATAAGGAAAAGTGGAATCCGAAGTTGCGACGTGGATATGCAAAACGATGGATGAGCAGACTAAAACACGCACGATCGGCACATGGGTCGTTGAAGTTGTCGGCATTTCCTGCGATGGTTTGCCGGACACCAAAGTATTCGGAAGCCTAGCCGAGGCACAGGGTTACGCAGCGGGCCTGGCGAAGGTTGCAGTCTGCACAATCAAGCCCGTGCCGGCTGATGCCTAGTCTTCGTCGAGCTCGGCTTTCAGGGTGTCTTCCGTGTACGGAGCTCCCCTCTCGTGGGCGTCGAAACTCATTTCGACCTCGTGCCACCATTGCTCAAGCCGCTTCGCCAGGTGCTTGCGGGTGGGGCCCAGGAAACTGTAGACACCCTCGCAGCCCGCAGCCTCCGCTGCGTCTTCAAGAGCCTGCATGCGTCCGGTGATGCGCTGCAGCCGCTGCCGAGTAGCTCGGATGCGATCTAAAGTCAGGAATTCGGTGCGAAGTTCTCGGTCGGCCATGGACCAAATCTAGAAAATTTTCTTGTTGCCACAAGGCCCCATGTGCCAAGAAGTTGCGTCGTGTGCCATCGCATCAAAGCGTGCTAATTCGATTACGCCTAGTTGTATCTTGCGTAAAGCATGCATAACTTGGCACGCTCATGACTGATTCTCGAAGCCTGGGGGGGCGAAGGGATGAGCGACAAGACGCTCTCGGAAGTGGAAGCTGCCGAGCTGTTAGGCAAGCTCGGTGGGAATGGGAAACCATACCATCGCCAGACCTTACGACGCTGGCGAAAACAGGGTGTGCCAGTGCCTGGCAGCCAGTCGAAAATTCGGCTGCCCGCGCACCCACAATTGGCGGGACGGAATCGCCACTATTACACCGAAGCGGAATGTCGCGAGTTTGCGAATCGTGTCCTCCGGGAAGCAAGCACGGAAGCTGCGCCCGCCCCCGTAACTGTTTCACCAATGGTGTCAGGTACTGAACCAGGGGGCGGGCACTTTTCCACGGAGGGGAGCGATGTTCGGACGGATACACGGCTGGGACCCGTACGGGCGACCAGACTTCACGCAGACGGAGCCAATTTCGGAGCTGCCTAAGTGTATGCACTCCTACCCGAGTCGCATGCCAATCAAGCAGGCACCAATATTTCGCCAGATGAGCCGGGAAGGATTCCTCGATGCGAAACCTCACATTATTCGAGACGGAACGGGATGCATACACGGGGGTGTCGACCAGCGAGAAGGCTCGCCGTGAGGGTGAAAGCTCCGGTCGGTTCAATAGCCTCCGCAATACCGTGCTGCGGCGGGTGCGGTACTACCCATCGAGCACAGTTGGCGAGCTGGAAGCCACCGACGGGGTCGTGCCTGGAACCTATGGCCGCCGAATGGCTGAGCTGGTCCGCGAACGGTTGATCTATTGCGATGGCGAGCGTATCTGCGGCCAAAGCAAACGCAGCCGGAAAACCTGGAGAATTGTCGGGTGAGCATTTCCCTATACGAAGAGCACGAAACGTCGCCTGGGGGCGGATCCTCGAAACAACCCGGCGTGCTGTACAAGGTGCCATTCGATGACTATCGGGCGCTCGAAGGCATCAATAACTCGTCGTTGCACGACATGGCGAAGAGTCCGGCACACTGGCAGCACGCACAGGAAAACCCGCGCGAATACAACTCACCAGCACTGACGTTCGGCACGCTGGCACACGTTGCCGTGTTGGAACCTGAAGCACTGCTCGAACGCTACGTTGTCATGCCGGATTTCGAGGCCGAGCTGCAGGGGGAATATGCCAAGCCGAAGCTGTCGAAGGCCTACCGTGAGAAGGTGGCGGACTTCCAGAAGATGTCGAGAGGGATGGAGATCGTATCGAAAGAGGACATGACCCGAGCGCTCGGTGTCCAGCGGTCCGTGCAGCAGTATGCGAACGTGTTCCACAGTGGCCGGGCCGAGGTCGTGCTCCGCTGGCAGGATGAGGCGACCGGGCTTTGGTGCAAGGCCCGTCCGGATTACATGCGATTCGGTGATGACTGGGGCACGATTTATGATTTCAAGACGACCAGGGACTGCACCAAGTTCGGCCGCTCAATTGCTGAATTCTGCTACGACCGGCAGGCTGCTTTCTATCTGAGGGGCGCTCGGGCAAATGGTCTCGACGTCCAGACGTTTCATTTTGTCTGCTGCGAGACCGAGCCGCCGTATCAGGTAATGTCGGCACCGCTGGACGCAGAGACGCTGGCGGATGGCGATGCCCAAGTGGACTTTTTGCTCGGCCGGGTTGCCGAGTGTACCCGCACAGGGCACTTCCCAGTAGCGGACAGCCCAGACGCGTTTCGCAAGCCAGCCTGGGCGATGCGGTTTCGGAAAGACAACGATATCGAAATTACTTAGCAAGGGGGAAACATGGACCTGCGTGACACGAGCGATCAGAAAACCATCTCGGCGGAAGCGTTTGCGATGGAGTTTGGCGACCAGCCGCAGACATGGACGATCGAGCGGTTCTGGAAGTACAAGCCGCCAAACGATGAGAAGAAAAAGACGTGCGTCAAGTTTGTCGAGCACCCGCTGTCGGTGGTCCTGAACAAAAAGCGGCGGGATGTTATCGGGTACACCTGGGGTTTCAAGGATCGAGACTCGATTGGATATCAGCTGGTGCTAACGCATCACATGGATTCGATTCCGTCAATGCAACGAGAATTCCGAACGATCAAGTTTGTTCCAGTAAAGGGCGAGCGCAAGTTTGACAAGGTTGCGCCCGAGCGGACTTCGGGGCCGGAACCACAACGCTGGGAGGATTGACCGTGGCGGATTGGATGGCCGTACAGAAAAGCCTGCCGACCGAGCTGGAGGTGATTCGGATCGCCACGGCTCTGGGAATCAACCGTTGGGAAGCGCTCGGCAAGGTGTTTGGGGTGTGGCGGTGGTTTGATACGCACACGACCAACGGTGTCGCAACTGGTGTCTCGGCTGAGTTTTTCGATGACGAAGTGCAGCACCCTGGGTTCGCTCAAGCGATGGCGGATGTGGGGTGGCTGAAGCTCACGAAGACGGCTGTATCGGTGCCCAAGTTCGACCGGTGGATGGGTTCGTGCGGCAAAAAACGCTTGCAGCGTAACAGAACAGTCGCGGCACAGCGCGCACGCAAGCGTGCACAGGATGGTGCACAGGATGGTGCACACGGCAGTGCACGGGGCGGCGCACGTAATGGTGCACCACATAACACTACACCACATAACAAGTACTATACACCGAAGCGGGTGGATGAGGTTGACAACTATGAACCGTGAAGAAGGCCGAGAGTTTTGGGGGAAGGTTGCCCGAGCATTCCCAGACCTGAACGCCTGGGTAATTGCAAACAGCCCGGAGCCGGCAGCGACCTGGCGCTCGTGGACTGAGACCCTGAAGGGCGTGCCAATGGCGGCCTGCGAGCTGGTGCTGGCCAAGATGGTCGACGGCTCTATCCCGCTGGTTGAGGGGTATGCGAAGGCAACGACGGCACACCACATTCGCCGGTACGCAACCGAGCTGGTTGATAGCCGAAAGCGCTGGCAAGAATATTGCGAGCGTGTGCTACAACGCCAGGACGAGCAGGTCGAGCGAGATGAGCTGGAGCAGGTTCCGTACGCCCGGTTGGCATTTCTGAAACAGTCGGCGTACTGGGATGCGGCTCGGGACCTGTTCCCAGACTCGCAACAGGACCAAAAGGAATACGTTGCCGAAATGATTCGCGAGCACGAGGACGAGCTTTATCCAGGACTGGATCGAGGCGAGGGTTTGAATTGACACCGATGGAGCATAGCCGGCAGCTGCTACGCAAGAAGGTCGAGCAGTTTAACCAGGCATCCCGAGATCGGGGCGATGATACCCGTGCCCATTTTGACACCGTCGAGCATTACAACTTCCACCAGAAACGATCGAAAGACTTTTTCGGGTTTGCGGATCTGTTTGTGAGTTTCCCGCCCCACAACTATGCGATCCAGGTCACGACAGTTGGCAACATGCAAGCACGGCGGCGGAAGATCTGTTCGGAGCGGGCACACAATGCGAGGGCGTTCCTGTCAGTGAGTTGTAACCGTGTACAAGTCTGGGGATGGAAGAAATACAAACGCAAAGTCAACAACCGGCACTGGCAGCTACGGGTAATCGACGTCGAGATCGAGGACCTGATGAGATGATCGAAATTCGGATGAACCCGGAGCGTATAAACCGCCGAACGCAGCTGGCGTACTTGCTGATCGCGGGCGGGGTCCCGAACGATATCCAGGTCAGCGCGGCCGCTGGCTTCCTGCCAGACCTGCACCCGGAACGGATCGAGAAGGTGAGCAACATCCGGGCGGCATTCCTGGAACCAATCGAGCCGAAGTTCCCGGTGATGTGCAACCACTGTCGCCGGTGGCGGAATGTCATCCCCTGCATCGAATGCAATCTGCGTGAGGGACGGCACTTGTCTTTCTCTGTTTCTGGCCCGCAGTACGACGCAGTCGTGGCTGCACTTACCGAGAACGAGGACTGGTAACCATGGAAAAAGTCAAAGCACTATTACAGTCGCGGCGTTGGTGGGTTGCCGTGGCAGCTGGCATCGTGGCCGCGAGCGATCAACTAGGGCTGGCACTGAACCCGGATACGGTCCAATGGGTCGTGTTGCTGGCCGGTTCCTGGATCGTGGGCGACTCTTTGCGGGTAACAGAATGAAACCACACCGAGACAATCGAATCGTTCTGGTCGGCCTTCTGGTCGTCTGTGCAATACTTCTCTGGGACCGGCAGCAGTTACGGCGGCAGCTCGGGCACCAGGTGCAAGCGGAATCGGCGGCACTGGCTGAAGTCGCAGCCCCGCTGACGCAGGCACTAACGCAGGCGAAGGCTCGCGAACTGGCTCGGTTCTATGCAGCCTTCGAGGATGTGCTGCAGCGGGACTCGGACACAGTTACGAGCACGGGCTTGTTTCGGCGTGCTCACGGCCGTGCACTGGCTCTCGCCTTTCAAGACACCCCGACAGCTGGCGAGCCGCAGGTCGGGCCGTTGGTCGATGCTGTGTTCTTTGCCGCACTTGGCAAGGACGACCGGGCACTCGGCAAGGACGACCGTGCGAAACTATTCCAAGCGATGCGAGCCATTGCGAAAGCCTGCGAAGGGGTGCGATGACAGTCTATGTTCGGGAGTATATCGACACGCATCTGACCCTGTCTCGCTGGCTTTGCATCTTGCTGGATGATGCTGTCGGGCTAGACGATGAGCTCGCAGCCCAGGTCGCGCTGCGGAATTTCTGGAAGAAGAACGAGCCGGTGGCGGACGGCGCGTTCCGGCTGGCAATTGCAGAGTCGAGCGACCGCCGGCTGGTGCCTGAGTTGTGGCCACGCCTGGATGAAGCTCGGAAGTCGCTGTCGCAGGTGTTCCTCTGTGCATATGCGATTGCGCAAAACGAACGGGACCCTGGCGAGCTGGCTGCAGTGCTTGAGTCGTCAACCAAAGCAATCGACACCCTGGAGACCGTGGCAGATGCCCAAGAAACCAACGGACGTGCATGCAATCCGGTACCTGCATGATGCGATGCGGTACAAGCCGGACGCGACACCCCGCGAGATACGGCAAGAACTGCGCCGGCGACTGAAGGCGGACGGCTTTGGCTGGCTGCAGTGGGTTGCCGTAATTGTCAAGATTCTGGCCACGATCCTTCCGCTACTATTTTCTAGGCCGAAAGCATGAAAGACCTGCGACCAGTTGGACCGGTCGAAGTTGAGGACGGGAACCGGGTCCGAGATTACTTTTACAGTCGGCAACCTGGCAGCACTGAAGGGCGTCCGATGGTGCAGTACCCAACGGGGGACGAGATGGAATGCCCGAACAATTCTAGCCTGCGACTAATTCTCTGGGCCGGCTGGTTGCAGGGGGAAACGTAGTGCCGAAACTGCCATCGTTCCAGGACTGGCTCGACGTGGGGAAACTGACACCTCGGGAAGTGCAGGAAGCGTACGAGGTGCACGGGTACTCTGGCGTGTTGGAAGATCGCGACCAGGCACAACGGCTCGACAACGTGCTCCCGTACAAGTGCTGGGCGGATGCCGCCGATGAGTTTGGCACGAACGAGGCTGGTGCTGGGAAGTTGTCTCGCCCGTGGCTGTGCGCAACAAGGCACGAGCCGGAGATCTGGCCCGGGCCGGCACAGACTCGCGGCGACTGTGTGTCCCGGGCAACGGCTGCGGCATGTGCCGTGACCATGTTTTGCGAAATTGAAACGGCGAAGCCTGACGAGGTGTCTGGGCTGGTTGAGCATTACGAACCCGTGGAAGCACCGGACCAGGGCGTTGTCGCGTCCGAGGTAATCTATGGTGCAAGAGGGCACAGGGGCGAGGGCGCAAACTGTGACCGTCTGGCGAGGTTCGTTTCCATCGATGGCGGAATCATGCTGCGGAAGAAGTACCAGTTCGAGTCGCATGACGACCTCGACTTGACCTATTACGATGCCGATATCGGCTTCCACATGGGGCCGGAGGTTCCTCGCGAGATTGCCGACCGGGCTGGCGAACACAGGGTGCGGACCTGCACCCGCATCCAAACTCTTGAGGATGCCGTGGATGCGTTGTCGTGTGGGTACGGCTTGAGTGTATGCTCGGCCTATGGCTTCAAGTCCAGACGGGACAAGTACGGCGTGTCGACCCGTCGTGGTTCCTGGTTGCATTCGATGGCGTTCATCGGTGCCAACGACAACCCGGAAGACCCGGCAGTCCGTCACCATGGCGGGCCGTTGTTGTTGGTGCTCAATAGCTGGGGGGCGAGCTGGAATTCAGGGCCTCGGTACCATGACCAGCCGCCGGGCTCGTTCTGGATCACCGAGCGGGATGCTCGTGGCATGATCCGGTCCGGTTCCTGTTTTGCGTTCTCATGTCTCGATGGTTTCCCACGGAAGGATTTGCCCGACTATGGTGCGACTGGCGTTATCTAGCGTGATTCTGTGCTGCGGCTGCGCAGCACCAGCACCCGACTATCGATCGATTATTGCCTGCGAGCTGGCCGTTGCCAGCCTGGAAGAAGAAAAGCAAGCCTCGCCAGTTCAAGACCAGCCCGAGCAAGCTGTTGACCGCCCGCGCTGGTTTCGGCGTCGTTAGCTGGTAGCCGGCTGATTCCCGGCGAACGATTTGCACGGGCGTGGGTTTCGCTGTCTCCCCGCGACCCGTGCAGGTCGGCCAGCTGTGTTCGTTGTTTTGTTACTAGTCCGGTAAAATCTGGCCGGGGAAACTGGCCGAAAGGAAGGCGAGCAGAAATGCCAAGCTACGACGATCTGACACCAGAAGACCAATCAAAGATCGACGACCTCCTGACGCATGTTCGGCCAGCCGCCGGGACGTTCGCGCAGTCGGCGAACACGGCCAAGCTAATCGGCCAGTCCGGCGACGTCACCGGGGCTGTTTTGCTAATCGACTCGCTCGATTCCGGGACCATTCCGAATAAAACCGGGCTGGCTGAAGCGCAGCCCCTCACGCCCGATCAAGTCCAGGAACTGCTCGCCGATCTGGAGAAGGTTGTCAGCGAGTTTGGCTCGCCACAGAAGTCATCGCTCCAGATCGCGGCATGCGGCGTGAACGCGATCATCGGAGGGTGACACATGACGAGCCCTAGCGATCCGAGGCCTGCAGACGGCACGAGTTACACCCGCTACATCGTGCGACCCGACGGCAATGATTTGAACTCTGGCGGATGGTGCCACTGGTACGACGGGTCTGGTTCTGGGGTGGATCGCAGCGACTCGTCGACTCCCCATGTGATTTTCGACGGGACGGAAATCACCGGCACGCGGACAGGATCAACGCAGCTGCAGATTGGCGGGAGCGTTGGTTACACCGTGTCGAATGCCGACACGGGCAACACCGTCTTTCTTTATTTCACGTCCTCGGATACGTGGGTGCAGGGCGTCATCTACACGGTCAACACCGTTACTAATACGTGGAATATGGCGGCTTCGACTTTCAGCACGATTTCGGCCTCAGACACCGTAGGCGAAGGCAGGATGGGCGGCTCGCTGGCAACGCCTGGGGAGGCTTCGGCGCGATTGAAAAGCTACAACAGCGTGTTCGTCAAAACAGGAACGACGTACACGCTAACTACCTCTTCGCTAAGCTCTGACAGCTATTGCGGGGTCAGTGGAGGCGCGTGGTATAGCGCCTATGGCGGAAATATGGTCTGTGCATATCACACGACGCCGGGCGACTTTCACACCGACCCGAACACGCGAGTGATTATCGACAGCGGCAGCACGACCAGCAGCGGCAGCACGGTCCCGATGGTGAACGGCAGCTCAAGCTATAACAACGTCTTTGTGGGGCTGGAGCTCCGGGGCAACGATGACTGGGATTATGGAGGCTACTTCGGCCATTATGCTCAATGCGTCGCCAAAGATTTCGGAGAAATTGGTTTCGGGTTCGGAAAGTCGCACGTGAGCTGTACGGCGTCAGGCTGCACTAAAGGTTTTCAATCAACTAACGCTAGCGAGTGTTTGGCGATTGATTGCACCGACGGTTACTGGGTATGTACTGCGATCCGCTCGGCGGCGTCCGGATGCTCGAACTACGGGTTCTATCAGTGGGGCAACACAACTGGCCCCGGTCTCTGCTACTGCGCAGCTCACGACTGCGGCACCGGATTCTATGGGTACGATTGGAAGGGGCTGCAGGTTGGTTGCGTCGCGACTGACTGCACCCTTGGAACGACGTATGCAATGATGCACAGCGGCCAAGCCTTTTACAATTGCACAACGAACGAATACACGGGCGCGGGCGCGAACGACCGCTACCAAACCAAGTACGGGACGCAGCTGACGCAGAATCCGTTCAACGATCCAGATGCGGGCGATTTTTCGCTAAACGATACAGCAGGCGGAGGCGCAGAAATCGATGACACAATGAGCAACTGGGCGGCGGGTGCTGTCGCGGGTCCGCAGCAGCAGCAAACGCCATTGGTCGAGAGCAGCGGCGGCGGCTCTACCACGGTCGTGACACCCGGACCGGTACAAATAGGGATGTAATATGTTGTTCAAGAATGTGGCGTCGCAGGGCGTGTATCTTTTCCTAATTGACAGCGGGACCGGCGCAGGCAAAACCGGCGACGGTAGTAACATCAGCGCTACCATTAGCCTTGACGGCGGTGCAACGTCTGCCAGCACAAACAGCGTCTCGGAAATCGGCGGGGGCGTCTACACGCTAACCCTGACCCAAGGCGAAACCAATGCAGACCGAGTGGCGATTATTCCGTCAAGCTCCACGGCGTCGGTTGTAGGCTCGCCCATAATTGCCTACACCACCGGAGGCGCTGTTCCGGCGGCGGCAGCTGGTGCATCGACGGGGCTTGCTCTGACGAGTTCGGTTGATGATGTAGAAACCAAAATAGACACCCTGGACACGGTGGCGGACGGCATCGCGACCACCCTCGGCACCGCCGGCGCGGGCCTCACGGACCTCGGCGGGTTCAGCACGGCGGCTAAAGGCGAAATCAATGCGGAGGCCGATACCGCTCTGAGCGACTACGACGGCCCCACAAAAGCCGAGCTCGATACAGCGTTTACCGAGATCAAGGGTGCGAGCTGGGCAACGACCGATACGCTGGAGGCAATTCGCGATCGGGGCGATGCGGCATGGGTTACCGCAACCGGATTTTCCACTCACAGCGCAGCAGACGTCTGGTCCGTTGGTACTCGCACGCTATCGGCGTTTGGGTTCTCGGTGGATATAACCACGATCGAAAGCACGGACGCAACCACGGCACTAGAGACGGCTGCGACTGCATCTCTGAACAGCTATGATTCGCCAACAAAATCAGAGCTCGATACAGCGTTTGACGAGATCAAGGGTTCGGGCTGGGCAACGACTGACACCTTGGAAGCTATACGGGACCGAGGTGACGCAGCCTGGATCACTGCGACCGGTTTCAACACTACCACGCCACCGACTGCTGCTGCGATTTCGGACGCAGTCTGGGATGAGCTGCAATCGGGACACACAACATCGGGAACGTTCGGCTACTATCTCGATGCACAGGTCTCGGCATCATCATCGCCACCAACTGCAGCAGCTATCGCAGACGCAGTGTGGGATGAGTTGAGCTCAGGGCATTCGGTCAGTGGATCATACGGCAAGGCGGTTGCGGATGGCGTAACCGGCTGGGCGACCGCGACCGGCTTTTCTACTTTTGATGCGAGCACCGACTCGGTAACGGTCGGGACTAACAACGACAAGACTGGCTATTCGATCAGTGGCACGCTACAGACTCTCGACTCGCTCAATGACTTTGATCCGGCGAGCGACACAGTTGCGAATGTGACCACGACCGGCAGTGTGACAAGTGGCGTGACGGTGTCCACAGTTAGCGATGGTGCGATCGGAGCCGATGCTGTGGCGGATATCTTCTCAACGACAGCAATCGCAGAAAGCTATGCAACGGACGGCAGTGCTGGAACGCCCGCACAGTTGCTGTACCAGGTGCAGCAGGCACTCACCGAGTTCGCCATTTCATCAACGACACTGACTGTCAAGAAACTAGACGGATCGACCACGGCAGCAACCTACACGCTCGACTCGTCAACAGCTCCAACCAGTAGAACGAGGGCGACCTAATGGCCGGCACTGCTGACCTGATCGCCCAAGGTTTCGGAACGTGGTCAACTGTTGCCAAGGTGCCGACACTGGGGCTGTCGATTGCTGAAGCAACGCCACCGGCTGACGGTGGTCTCGAATGGCTGGTGCCGAACACGCAACTGCACTATGTCATCGAGAACACTCGACCGGAATGGCTTGTCAAAGACACCCGCCTCGAATGGCTGATTAGAGGGCCGAACGAATGACAATCAAAGCGCCAGAACTACCACGCAAGTCGCCCGGTGATACGGAGGCAGCTGCAGTCAACTTCGTCCAGCAACTACGCTCGGGCGAGCTGCTATCTGGTACGCCGACTGTCGCGGAGCAGACCAGCAGCGACCTCACGATATCGAATCAAGGTTTGAACACCACGACCATTGATGTGGCGGGCGTGAGTGCTGCCGCCAGTCAGGCAGTCGTCTATACAGTCGCAGGCGGAAGCTCGGGCACCTTGTACTCGATCAAGGTAACCGTAAGCACAGACGCCTCGGACGCACGCACACTGGTGCGACTCACAGACTTCTATTGCGAGTAACACTTGGCCAAAGCACCCCGTCGACTACACGAGACACGCCGTGCGCTAAAGCCAGCACGGCCACGGGAATCAGCTGCCAAGCGTGGCTACGACTACCAATGGCAAAAGCTCAGCGATGGTTTCGTGCAGGCTTACCCCTACTGCGTGCTGTGTCTGTGCCGTGGCCGGATCAACTGGGGCTCAATCCACTATCCACTCGCCAGGCAACGCAGCCTCGTGGTGGACCACATCGAGCCGCACCGTGGCGATCGCCACTTGTTGTTTGACTATGGCAACCTGCAGACTCTGTGCGCCACTCCGTGCCATGACCTGGACAAGCAACGCATCGAGCATGGCAGCGGCTCAGTGCGTCGTGATTGGTTCCAGTTGCTACGGGCCGAGGTCGCTAGGTGCAGCAGTCAAGAACACCTCGACGCCTATCAGACGGCCGTCCCGCCGTCGGTCTGGGCCGAGCTGTCCCCCCAGACCCCCACCCCCCCCTCGCTGAGGGGGGAGGGGTCGAAGACGCCCCGGACGCCGTCTGGAC
>VTLG01011159.1_pt1 | contig 33857 bp, 51 predicted proteins | sample 4694571 | NCBI WGS metagenome assembly VTLG01 (sample SAMN12604809, study PRJNA352737) | marine metagenome | biome: ENVO:00000447; feature: ENVO:00000209|ENVO:00000569|ENVO:01000036; material: ENVO:00002151; isolation source: viral sequences binned using virsorter ...
GTGCCCTACACCCATGTCCTGAAACGTGGCGACATCGAGGCAGAGGTTATTTTCCTGGCCCTCGACCGGCCCGAGGATGTGCGAAAGCTGCTGTCGCTCGAGCTGACAGGCGTGTTTATCAACGAGGCCCGTGAGGTGCCCAAGTCGATTGTCGATGCCTGCACAATGCGTGTTGGCCGCTTTCCCTCGATGCGGGATGGCGGGCCCACCTGGTATGGCGTGATTGCCGATACCAACGCACCGGAAGAGGATCACTGGTGGCCCGTCATGGCAGGCGATGCGCCCGTGCCGGACTATATCTCGTCCGAAGAGGCCCTGATGATGGTCAAGCCCGACAACTGGGAGTTCTACACCCAGCCGTCCGGCATGAACGAGATCCGCGACGAGGAAGGCAATGTCACGGATTACGAGCGCAACACAGACGCGGAGAACGTCCAGAACCTTCAGCCGAACTATTACTCGAACATCATTCGCGGCAAGAGCCGGTCATGGATCGATGTCTATGTGATGAACCGGCTTGGCATGATCGAGGAAGGCAAGCCTGTCTATAACCAGTTCAACGACAAGGTTCATATCTCCAAAGAGCCGATTGCCATTCCGGAAAATGCCGATGTCCATGTCGGGCTGGACTTTGGCCTGACGCCTGCCGCCACTTTCTGCGTGCAGCTGCCCCGTGGCCGGTGGGCGGTGGTGCGTGAGCTGGTGGCAACAGATATGGGAACCGTGCGATTTGCCGAGCTTTTGCGGCATGAAATCGCGACCACGTTTCCCACCTGTAACGTATTCGTACATGGCGACCCTGCTGGCGACATGCGTGCGCAAACCGATGAAACCACACCTTTTCAGATCTTGCGCGCTGTCGGTCTGCAGGCTCGTCCTGCCCCTTCCAACGATGTTGCGCTGCGCCTGGATTCGGTAAACCAGTGCCTGACGCGCATGGTTGATGGCTCGCCCGGCCTTGTCCTCGATCCTGCCTGCGTGCAGCTGATCAAGGGTTTTCAGGGCGGGTATCACTACCGGCGCATGTCGGTCTCCGGTGACCGCTACGAGGACCGGCCGTTCAAGAACAAGTTCTCCCATATCCACGATGCCCTGCAATACGCATTGCTGGGTGCTGGTGAAGGCCGTCAGATACTGGGCGGCGACCGGCAAACGCCGACTTTTCAGGTTCGCCGGGACTATGATGTGTTTACCCGCAAGCCCAAGAAAGCCAAGGGCAAGGGCTGGGCCACCTTCCTGTCCCGCTAATGTGCGTTGCGGGGCTGTCCGCAACAGGCATTTGTGGCAGGCATGGATGAGTTGCGGGACACCACGCCTGAGCATCTTGATGCAATTTCCAAGAATGCGCGCAAGGCCGACGTTTTTGAGTGCTATTTCATAAATGGCGAGCCGTTTATCGACACGCTGAAAGACGCGCTGCGCGTGTCAAGGCGCACGACAACCTGGCTCCATAACGGAACGCCAGCTGCTGTTTACGGCGTTTCCTCGATTGATCGTGATCGCGGTGTGCCGTGGCTCCTCGGCTCCAAGCTTATGGACTCCTTTCTGGAGCCGGGGAGCATTCGTAACCAGAGCCGGTTCATGAAGCAGTCCCGTTGGGTGCTGGGGGGCTGGCAGGAAATGTACCGGCATCTTGAAAACTATGTCTGGCAGGAAAACTCCAAAGCCGTTGCGTGGCTGCGTGCGCTTGGCTTCGAGGTTCATGACCCCCGGCCTTTCGGCAAGTTTCGTGAGCCTTTTCACAAATTCACATGGAGCGAATGATGTGCCTTCCCTCACCGCCTAAACCGTCGGGCCCCAGTGCCGAACAGATTGCCCGCCAGGAAGCCATACAGAAAGCGCAGCTCGAGGACATCGAGCGCAAGGAATCCGAGCTGAAGGCGGAGGAAGAGCGTCGTGGAAAGCGTCTTGAGAACGCGCGTCTGGGTTATGCCTCGCTGTTTACCAGCGGTGCAGGCGGCGGCGGCTTTGTCGATGAAGACGCAGAAAAACGCAAAACGCTTGGTGGCTGACGTTTATGGTTGTTGAAGCTCCACAATATCCCACCCCGTCCGGTGATCCTGCCGAGTTCTACATGCGGCGTTTCGAGCGTGCGCGTGCCATCCGCGAGAACTGGGTGTCCCTGTTCGAGGACTGCTACACCTATACGTTGCCTGCGCGTGAGAGCTTCTACATGGAAAGCGGCGGCAGCGATCGTACGGATCACATATTTGATGAAACTGCGGTTGTCGGCGTGCAGGAGTTTGCCTCGCGTCTGCAATCCGGGCTTGTGCCGACCTTTGCACGCTGGGCGGATCTCAAGGCAGGACAGGAAATTCCGGACAGGGCGCGTGAGGAAATCGACCGCAAGCTGTCCGAAGTCACCGAGTATATCTTCGAGATCCTGCAGAACTCCAATTTCAACCAGGAAGTTCATGAGAGCTTTATGGACCTGGCGGTCGGTACAGGCTGCTTGCTGGTCGAGGAAGGCGATGTAAACCACCCGATCCGGTTCAATGCGGTGCCCCTGCCCCATATCTATCTTGAGGCGGGGCCCGACGACCAGATCGAGGGCGTGTATCGCACACGCCGGATGCGGCATGAGGACATACAGCGCATGTGGCCCGGTGCGGAAATGCCTGCGTCCATGCAGGCCCGTATCATGGCAAACAGCAATCAGCTGTGTAACCTCATTGAATGCACCGTGCGCAATACCGAGCGGCCCAACGAGGTTGCCTACGATTATCTTGTGATCTCGAAAGACGACAAGGCGATCATTTACCGCGAGGAGTTCAAGGGAACCGGCTCGTCGCCGTGGGTGGTTTTCCGCTGGTCCAAGGCCAGTGGCGAGATTTACGGTCGCGGCCCCGTGCTAAACGCACTTCCTGCGATCAAGACCACAAACCTGACCGTTGAGCTGATCCTTGAAAACGCCCAGCTTGCAATCTCGGGTATCTGGCAAGTTGATGACGACGGCACGGTCAATGCGGACACAATCAATCTGGTCCCCGGTACGGTTGTTCCACGGGCGCCCGGTTCTGCAGGCCTGACACCCATAGCCCCGCCAGGGCGTTTTGACGTTGCCCAGCTCATCCTCGATGACATGCGGCTCAACATTCGCCGTGCGCTTTACAACGAGATGCTGGGTGACCCGAACAAGACGCCCATGACAGCAACGGAAGTTGCGGAACGTATGGCGGACCTGTCGCGTCAGATCGGCAGTGCGTTTGGCCGCCTACAGGCAGAGCTGGTCCAGCCCCTGTTACAGCGCGTGATTTTCCTGCTGAAAAAGCGTGGCCTGATCGAGATCCCGCAGATTAATGGCCGTGAGATGCGGATCGCCGCAACCTCACCGCTTGCCCGCTCGCAGAAGCTGCAAGATGTCACGACAGTTGATCGCTTTGTGGAGCTGGTGGGTGCCCGCTTTGGCCCGCAAGCCCTGTCGCTTGCCGTCAAGCCCGAGGCTGCAGCGCAATACATGGCTGAACGACTGGGTGTGCCGCCTGAAATCCTGCGCACAGAGGTCGAGCGCCAGCAGATTGTCCAGTACATGCAGCAGGCCGCTGCGAGCGCACAGCAGCAACAGATGCAACAGGCTCCGGCTGATGCCGCCGACTAAACGCCCGCCCAGTGCGGATGGTGTTCTGCGTAGTGCAGACGCTGAACGGGATCTCAATTCGCTGTTTGCCGCCGTGTTTGACGGCTCCAACGGCGACAAGGCGCTTTCCTATCTACGAAGTATTTCCATCGAACAGGTATGTGGGCCAGAGGCGGTATCAGAGCGCCTGCTGCACCTTGAGGGGATGCGCTATCTGGCAGCAATCATTGAAAACCGTGTGAAAAGGGGTCGCGAACATGAGTGACGAACAAGCCAGTGCGGCAAGTGAGGGAAGTGAAGGGGCAAACGTTTCTGGTGAGCCGACCGGGGCCGAACGCCCCGAAGGTGTACCGGAAAAATTTTGGGATTCTGAAAATGCTCAAATCGATTCAGGACGGCTTTTGCAGTCTTACAAGGAGCTTGAAAGCTATAACGGTAAACGTATGGAGGAGCTGCGTGCCTCTGTCGCTGAGGAATATGTGCAGACGCGCATGGCGGATCGTCCGTCCAGTATGGATGATTACGAGGTGCGTGGTGATGGTCCCGTGGCTGACGCTCTGGAGAATGTTGACGCTGACGACCCGCTGCTTGGCTGGTGGCGTGAAACGGCTTTTGAAGCGGGGCTAAGCCAGAGCCAGTTTGAGGCCGGTCTGAGCGCCTATGTTTCACGGCGGATGGCGGAAATGCCCAATCCGGTCGAGGAAATGGCCGAGCTTGGCGACAATGCGCGTGTGCGTGTAGACGCCGTTGAAGTCTGGTCGCGACAGAATTTGCCAGCCGAGCTCTACCCGATGGTAGCGCAGATGTGCGGAACGGCTAATGGCGTCAAGGTCATGGAGCAGCTGATCGATCGCACAACGCCGGTCAATATGGCAGCGGTTACGGGCTCGATTGCCGAGCAGGCCCCGACCAAGGGCGACATTCGCGACATGATGAATGATCCCCGTTACTGGGATCCGAACGAGCGCGACAAGTATGTGAAAGAGGTTGAGCGGCTTGTGAGCCGAGTGCGCTGATATGACGGCGTGCCTTGTTTTCTGGGAGCCTGTGGTCCCTCCTGCCCTGGCTTCTTAAACTTGCGCATTCAATGTGCGTTGCGCGGTTTTGTGCCGCGCTTTCTTTTTGCGGGTAGGCCCCGTTACGAATTTTGCCTGGCCCTCGGATAACCTTGCAAGCCAAGACGGGATAACCGGCTGACACCAACTTCTAACTTGTGAGGTAAAAATGGCACTCGACATTTCCGATGCCTTTATCACGCAGTTTGAGTCAGAGGTGCATGTCGCGTATCAGCGTATGGGCTCCAAGCTCCGTCCGTTGGGCCGCAACATCACCGGCGTCACCGGCTCGACTGCGCGGTTCCAGAAAGTGGGAACCGGCACAGCGGTAACGAAGGCACGAAACGCCGACGTTGCGGCTATGAATCTGACGCACTCGTCCGTTGATGTAACGCTGTCCGACTACTACGCAGCCGATTACATCGACCGTCTCGACGAGCTCAAGACCAACATCGATGAGCGACAGGTTGTTGCGCTCAACGCTGCTGCTGCTCTTGGCCGCAAGACGGATGAGCTGATCACCACCGCGCTCGACGGTACGTCGAACACGACGGCGCATGGCTCTGCGGGCATAAACACCACGAAAATCTTCGGGGTGTTTGAAAGCATGGGTGAGAACGACGTTCCTGATGACGGTCAGCGTTATTGGGTCGTGGCACCTGACCAATGGACTGAACTGCTGGCAATCACGGCTTTTGCTGACGCGGACTTTATTGGCTCCGACGACCTTCCCTACAAGGGCGGTATGACGGCCAAGCGTTGGCTGGGTTATGTCTGGATGGTTCATTCCGGCCTGCCCGACGACGGGTCCAGTAACCGTAAGACCTTCTGCTGGCACAAGTCCGGTATCGGCGTTGCGACCGGTGCGGACATCGCCACGGAAGTAAATTACGTGCCGGAAAAAGTCTCTAACCTTGTTACTTCAATGCTCTCGCAGGGTGCCGTCCTAATCGACGACAATGCGGTCTTTGAAGTGCAGTGCTCGGAATAGGAGGGAATAATGGCTCTTTCTTCTAGCGATCTGCACAAGGTCGGCGGCGGCAACAAGCAGCTCTTCCTATATGAGTCTGCCGATGCTGTCGGGACTATTGCCGGAAGCGGTTACTTCAATGACGTAACCAACCAGCTCAACCAGGATGATGTGATCATCGCGGTTGGCGCAACCGGCGGTACACGCACCGTGGACGTTCTCGTTGTTACGAGCGCGTCGGGTGCGGCGACTGTTACTTGCACTAACGGTACTTAACGGGAGAGGGAGGGGGAAACCCCTCCCTTGACCTCTTGGCGACACCGACAGCTCCTACTTCAAATATCGACATCTGCGCCCGGGCCCTTGTGCTCGTCGGCGCAAACCCGATTACGTCCTTCGAGGACGGAACCACCGAGGCAATGATTACCTCGAACCTGTACGAAGATATCGTGCGGGCTGACCTCAGCTCATGCCGTTGGCGGTTTGCCGTCAAGCAGGCCGTGTTAAACCGGCTGGTTGATGCGCCGACGGGGCGCTGGGATGCAGCTTACCAGCTGCCATCCGATCTCCTGATCGTGAATGCGGTCACGATTGCCGACAAGGCAGTCGATTACGACGTTTACGGCGACAACATCTACGTTGATGCAGGCGAGGATGAAACGCTTGTTATCGACTACACCTACCGCGCCGAGGAGTCTGACTGGCCCCCGCATTTTGTTTTGCTGGTCGAGTACCACATGGCGAGCATTCTGGCGGCCTCACTGGCGCGTGATGCCGGTCTCGCAGACCTTATGAACAGCCAGTACAGCATCCAGAATTTGCGAGCGCGCAATATCGACGCCCAGCAGCAGACAACGCGCAGGCTGACCGTCAACAGATTCCTCGAGGGTACTGGCCGGAGATCAACACGCGGTTCAAGGCGAGCACGCTAATGCCGACCTACCGCCTTGAAAAAACAAACTTTCAAGCTGGCGAACTGGACCCGAACTTTCATTCGCGTTCCGATCTGAAGCTGTATGACGAGGGCGCAAAACAGGTTCAAAACTTCTACCTGATGCTGACCGGGGGCGTTATGCGCCGTCCCGGCACGACCTATCTTGCCAACCTTGGCGCAGCATCACGTATCGAGCCGTTTCTGTTTTCCGGCGATGAGCGTCATATCGTGGCGTTTCAGGCGAGCGGAGCGAAGATCTACGGCATTGACGGCACCTTGCAGGCAACCCTGACCGGTGCGCCGTGGGGTGCGGACGACCTGTTCGAGCTCAACATTACCCAGGCCGGTGATGTAATGATTGTTGCGCATCGCGACTATCAGCCGACCCAGATCACCCGCACCGGGGCAACCAGCTTTACACGCGCAGACTATGCCTTCGAGGGCGACAGCAGTACGACCCACAAGCGCCCGTTCTTCAAATATGCCGACGCCGCTGTAACCCTGACCCCTTCAGGTACGAGCGGTTCGATTACGCTGACGGCAAGCGCAGACACCTGGGAAACATCGCATAACGGGACAATTCTCGAATACACAGACACCGCCGGGACCGTGCGGCAAATGGAGCTGGGCACCCGCGTTTCGGCTACCGTCATAAATGCCACGGTCCTGTATTCCGCAACATTGCCCAACACCACAGCGGTCAAGACATGGCGTGAGCAAATGTATTCGGCTGTTCGCGGCTGGCCGGGTGCGGTTGAATTCCACGACAACCGACTATGGTTTGGCGGTAACAGCCAGCGTCCCGGTGGCCTTGTCGGCTCGCAGTCCGGCGCTTTTTACAACTTCGAGCTCGATGATGGTGACGATGATGAGGGTATCGACATCACGATTGCCGGCTCGAGCGTCAACGAAATCCGCCATCTTGTCTCCACACGGCGGCTTGAGATCCTGACCGACACGGGCGAGTTCTACATTTCAGACAGTGATGTGCGGGCGATTACGCCGGGCAATGTTTCCGTGCGTCGCCAGACAACCTTTGGATCGAGCCGCACGCCGCCAGTGTTTTTTGATGGGCAAACGGTGTTTGTGCAGCGTTCCGGGCAAAACTTGCGTGCCTATGCCTACGACTTTGTGCGCGACACCTATGCTTCTGACCTGTTGAGCGTAAAGGCGTCCCATTTGGTGCTGTCACCTCGTCAGATTGCCAGCACTTTCGGCTCTGACACACGCCCTGAACAATACCTGTTGTTTGTAAACAGCAACGGCACGCTGACCTACATGCACTCAATCCGCGAGCAGGAGGTCCAGGGCTTTGCCCAGTGGTCAACGCGCACGAACGACACGTTTGAAAGCGCGTGCGGGGTTGCAGAGGATGTGTTTGTCGTTGCCAAACGCACGTTGAACAGCTCGACGGTGTACGCGCTCGAGCTTCTTGCCGACGATGATTCCGTTACGCTTGATTGCTCGCTTGCAGGCACACGTTCGCAGTACGGCACGCCGCTTGTCGATGGGGCAAGCCAGAGCGGCACAACGCTTAACATTGATGGGCTGACATCGACGCCGTCTGCGGGCGACCAGTTCACGATTGCGGGCGTAACCGGCACCTACACTATCGACCGCCTGACCTATACCAGTGGTGATGCAGCACTTGTGTTGACCAGTGCGCTTGCCAGCTCGCCCGCGGACAATGCGGTGATTACCTTTACCACCGGGCATCTGTACACGGGGTTCAGCCATTTGGCGAACGAGACCGTGCATGTGGTTTCCGGCAATCTGTATCTCGGAACGGAGACTGTTTCAGGCTCGGGCACCATAACAATCGACTATACCGGGCTGAGTGCGGTTCGAGCCGGGTTTACCTACACACCGACGTTGGAAACCATGCCGGTCGTGTTCCAGAGCCAGCGTGGCAACCTTAATGGCGTTGTGCGTCGCGTGACGCGCTGTCTTGTCGATATTACGGGTGCGTATGACATCAAGGTCGAGGGCAACCAGCTGGCTGTTCGACAGGTCAATGACGATATGAGCCTGCCGTTGCAGGCACAGGCCGGTCATTACGAGTTTCCGGTTATGGGATATTCGCGCGAGCCCACGATCACCTTGACCCAGACAGACCCATTGCCCCTGCGCGTTCTGGGCATGGGCGTAGAAGTGAGGTCTTACTGATGTGTGGTCCTGCTGCTCCTGCTGCCGGGATGATGGCTCCCAGTGTTGTTGCCGCGCCTGCTGCTGCCGGTGCGCTGTCGGCTGCTGGCCCTGGCATGATGGCCGTAGGAACATCAGCGGCAGTGGCGGGCCCGGGACTGATGGCAACTGCCCCTCTGGCCGCGACTTCCGGACCAATGATGCTGGCTCCGCTTGGCGCTTCGTTTACGTCTGCGGCCCCGATCGCATCGACCTTTGGCTTTGCCGGGATCAAAAGCCTGATCTCGGACGCAGCCGATGTTATGGATATCGTATCGCCGGTTGCGTCTGGCATTACAAACCTCAGAACCGCAAAAACGTTGGCAGAAATGGGCCGGATGCAGGCGGACTCGCAACGCATCACCATGAACCAGCAGATACTTGACCGACGTATGCTCGAGCTTGAGCGCCGTGAAAAGGCCAATGCAGAGCTTGCAAGCATGATTGCGGGGGGACAGCCCGGGCAGTCTCTCGTTGCGCTGACACAAAAGAAACTCGACGATAACGAGAGATCCCGTCAATTCAGCGAGACGGCAGTTGGGGCTATTGGAATTACCGGGCGAACCAGAATTGCAACAACACAAGGCAAAACAAAAACAGCTGTAGATGCCGCTTTGAAAGAAGCGGGTAAAGATCTTGGCCAGGCAACCGGGTTCCTGCGCGAAAGGTTTGCCTGATGGTTTCCGGTTTTTTTTCAGGATTTGTTTCAGGTGCAGCGCCCTCTTTTAGGCGAGCACAGGAAGCAGAGGACGAGCGCAAGCTAAACACTCTCCTGTTGCAGTCCTCGGAGGCCTATATTGCGGAAAAAGATCGGCTGCTGAACCTTGCCGATGACGAGGATTGGGCACCCAATAAAGTGGATCAGCAGCTCGACACGCTGCTCGAGCGCAGTCTGGCCGTTCCCGATCTTGATGACTGGCGCAGGCAACGTCTTACAAATGACCTGAACAACAGAAATCGTGCGGGTAAAAACGGCTACAGAAACAGGTATGAAGGCAAGGTTGACGCTGTAGAGGAAGCGCAATACGCGCTCGAGCTGACGCAAGGCTTTCAGGCTATAGACGCCCGGGCAAGGGGCGGTGGCGCTCCGGCAGACGAGTTCAGCGGTGCAGCGCCGCAACCTTTCAGCATTTCGCCTGCGGATGTCATGACGCAATACGCCGATTATCTGGCGGGTACGCTTGACGAGCTGAACGCAGACCCGAGCCTTGAGGCTCAGGAAAAGGTTTTGAAGCGGCAGCTGACCGCGCAAAAAGCCATCAAAACCATTCATGACGGCTACAAGCGGGACTACAACAAATATCACAATGACCTACGTGATGCGCTCATTGCGCAAACCGTAGAGCAGTCCAGAATCCGTGTTGAGGAAGCGGTCCGTGGTGTTTTTACGCATCTGGGTATGCCGGTAAGCGAGGATGACCCAGCGGCAAAAGCGGCAATGGACCCAGGCTCTATTGTTGCAGCCCTTGATTACGACAACATTCGCCAGCTCGCGGAAACGCGAGGAAAGACCTACTTCGATGTCGTTGACAAAGATGGGCTGCAGGAAGTTCTTGGCTCGCTGCTGGCAGTCAAGTTTTTGCAGACAAAGGGACCTGAAGAGGCTGATACAGATTCTGTTTTCTGGAGATCATGGGTTCGCGAGCTTGAAAACACGCAGAATGACAAACAGTTAAGCGCAGTTTTTTCAGACGTTTTGGGCTCGGAAACAGCCGAGTTTGTAAAAACGAATGCCTCGGAAATTATTAACCAGGCACGCAAGGCAGTAAATGTGCAGCGCCCAACGCGAGCTATTCTGGAGCAGGATCACAGACAACGAGAAACAAACGCTAAGGAGACCACGGACGCCTTGCTCGGAGGAATGCGTGCGGCTTCCTTGTTTGACGAGGAAGCAGCCATATTTCGGCAAACCTTCGATGCTGCGTTTGAGCCAGGTGTTGGCGATGATGGTGATATGCGCTGGCTTGATGTGCTGAACGGGCAAATGGAAGAACTTGCAGCACAAGGCGTGTTTGGTCCGCAAACAGAGTTTGGCGACCAGGCGATTTTTAATGAAAACACCAAAGCAAACGCGACAAAGATTTACGATTACGTTGGCGACAGGGTTCAGCGGACACTGAACGTATTGAACCAGCCGGGCTATGCCACCGAAAACCTGGCAACACTCACAGAACCAGAAGACCGCAATATCATTCTGCGCGATGTCGTTCGACAGGTTGCGCCTGAGTTTAACGATCAAAACAATTATTTTGTGCAGGACGACAAGCTGTCTGACACGGCAGGGAACGCCTTAACCGGGTTTGCCCAGACGCGGGGATTCGTTCCGCCTGCCTATATCGATTTTGTTGAGCGCGAAATCGAGAACTACAGGCAACAGGAGCGCGGGGGTGAGTTCAGGGGAGACACGCAGGAAACTGCGGACAAGGCGCGACTGAACCCCGTGCGAATGCACCTGAACAGCATCTTGAACTCAAAGATTTTTGTGGTGTTGCCGATAAATCAGCGCACGAAACTCAACGATCTTATAGATGCTCTCAACGAGATACGCGACCCTCGCGCTTCCGAAGCGCCTCGTCCTAACAGTGCGAGAGGGGAATGATGGACGACGAGCTCAAGACAAGCATTATCTCGGCAATACGAACCCTCGATGACGATGCCTATCGGGCGTGGTTTGGCACGAAGCCGCCGCGCATGTTTGCGCGACTTGCCTCGCAAGTTGGCTTTGGTTCGCGTGTTCTGGATCTCGAGGAACTGCCAAGCCAGTTTTTTGACGATGTCAGCTTCTACATGGGATCCAACGCTGACACCGACAACATCCTGCAAAGCGTTCGCGCGACATTGAATGAGGGCTGGTACGTCACGGACCTTGCGGATTATGCCGGGGCTGACGGAACGCGCGGCCTGCGTTTTGTCAAAGGTCCGGCAGATGGGGGTATGGGCGACATTGACGACAGTTTCGCCCGGTTCATGTTGTCGCAGCTGGAGGTTCGTGACTTGCCGCTGGACATGATGGGTCCGCAGACAATGACGTTAAACCGCAATCTGCTTGAGCGTAATCCTGCTGATCCAGAGGTTTCGTTTGGTGATGATCCGCCATACCTGTCTCCCCGCACGATCTCGCAGATTATTGACGAGGGAAACTGGCGCGTAGAAGAAACCGGTAACGGCAAGATTAACTTCTACTACCAGGTTGATGGTGTTGAGTTTGCCTATCCATCTTCCCGCCTTGTGCCCAATCCTGACGATCTGCGCCTGTCGGTAATGCACACCCCGCGCGGTCGGGGGATTGAACTGCCCGGCCCTGTTGCTCAAACACGGGAGTTTGGCAAATCCGGTTTTCCTGCGCTTGATGACGGCCATCGAAAGCAAGCGATTGATGATGGCGTTAAAAGATTGATGTCCTTTAACCCGCGCCCCTTGCGCGACACGCCTGAAAACTGGAGGCAAATGGAAGAGGACTTAAAGGGTTTTGTTACCAACCAGTTTGACAGGCAAGAGCTAAACCGCGAGATACAAAACGGAAATCGCGACATATCGTTTTGGCAGTGGGTCAGGGGCAATCTTGCTCTTGCGTCCGGTGTTCCTGGCGTTGGTGATATGGATGCAGCAATGGATGTGTCTGCAGCGGGTCAGCCGGGGCCTCTGACAACACCAGACGATCTGCGACAGGCTGAGTTTCTGCAGCATCAAATAAAGATTATCAACGAAGAGCGCGCGGCTATGGGCTTTGAGCCGACAAGCTTGCCCGAGATCGAGGCGGCACGCCGAGGCGCAGACTGATGGCTTCAGAAACCTTAACTGAAGCCGAGCTTGCCCAGTTTAATCCTGCTTTAGAGCCTCCAACAGAGCCTGAGTCTGCTCAATTTAATCCTGAGCCAAGCGGGTACACGCCATCGGCAACGCCCAAGCGCCCCGGTTTTGAGCCGTCATTTGAGGACACACGCACAGGACCGGCAGCATTCAGGCGTGCGTTCCAGCAGGAAAATCTTATTTCACTGCTGGCTGGAGGTGCGGAAGACAATCGCCTTGCTGACTTGTATGCCATTACCGAGGCTGCAGGCAGGAAGATAGATCCCGGCTACAACGTAGAAGAGGACCCCCGGCTTCAAAATCTAGAGCCGGGAGAAATTGCGTTTTTCATACACAGCAACTCTGCAGACCACACCACTGCAATGCTCGCAGAGCGGCGTGCGCAGGATCGTTTGGACAGGCAGGACCGTCAGGACTCCGGTGCAATTATAGCCGGTACAGTTGCGGGCGCTGTTCTAGACCCCTCCCTGCTATTGCTGCCGACAGTGCGTGGTGCCACCAGGCTGCAATCGGTGCGCAATATGTCGGCTTTGCTGGGAACTGAAGAGGCCGTAAAGCAGGCGTTGGATGGCACGCGCCCGGATTCGTATCTTGCTTATGCTCTGGGTGCGGGGACCATTGTTGGCTTGTTGAGCAAGGCGCGCCAGCCGCTACGTACAATTACAGACCAGGAAGTACAGGAGATTGAGTCTCGCGCTGTTGCGCGATTACTCGACGATGAGCAGCAAGTTACCGGGGCTCGCATAGAAGCGGCACAGGCGCGTCGCGCTGGAAGCGTCGGCGCACGCGAAACGCCTACCGGGCAAGTTATTTCTGATGTTGATGACATTCGGGCAAACCGCCCGGCACCGGCACCCGGTGGCCTCGAGCGGCTAAACATGAACCCGATCATGGTTTTGCTAAACGAGCAGAACCCAAAACTTGCGGCAATCACGCAGCGTGTTGTGTTGGGGGCCTTGGAGATCCCGTTTTACTTGCGCGGAAATATGCAAAAGACCGCACTTGCAACGCCAGGCGAGAACGCGGAAGGCTTGCTACGCGCAGGGCGCGGTGCCGTGGTTGAGACAACGCAAGTGATCCGCACTAACTACAACGCCTACGTACAGTCTGTAACAGGAAAACAACCGGGACGGTTCAGCGTAGCTTTTGGCAGGCGTCCTGCTGACGGAGTTTTGACTTATCGCGAGTTTGGCCGGGAAATCAGCCGTGCCCTGCTCGATGAGGGCAGGCACGCAATTCCCCAGGTTGCAGCAGCTGCGCAGCGCACACGGCGTTTTTACGATGACATTTGGGAAAACGGGCAGAAATCTGGTGTCTGGGAGGGCGTCGCTATCAGTGAGCTGCGTGCGATCGATGAAGCCATATCGCGCCTTGCTGCAATTACTAAAAGAGGCCGCAAGCTCAGCCCTGAGCAAACCAAGCGAATGGCAGGACTGCGCAACAGTAAGGCGCAAAAGGAAGCGCAGCTCGAGCGCATCCGTACTGGCAACGCAGGCGGTAAACGTAAAAATTACCTGAATGTTGTCTATCGTCGGGACTACTGGCGACAAAACAAGGAACGCCTGATTGGCGTGATTATGCGCGAAGGTGGCCATGAGCGTCAGGTTGCCGAGGAAATCTTTGACCAGATAACCCGTAGCGTTCCGTATCGCGGCAATCCGTTTATGCGGGTTGCCCAGCAACGCACGCTGAACATTGATCCTGTCAAGTTTATGGACGACGCCGCTGGCGATGCGATTGAGACAGATATTTTTACGCTGATGCGGATGTACCAGCGTTCAACAGACGCTGACATCGGCCTTTACAAGAACTTTGGCTCGCTCGACCTGGCTGACGAGATACAGGCTGTTCGAGACGTTTTCAAAACCATGCCTGTAAACGCGGCAAACCAGCGCAAGATGGAGGCGATGATCCAGCGTATCGAAGCGGTACGCGATCTTGTTCGTGGCACGTATGGCCTGCCTGCAGATCCCGCAAACGTGACATCTCGCGCAATACGTATGTCGAAGAACTATGCGGCATTGACCCTGCTGACAGGCCCGCTTGCAGCAGCCCCTGATGTTGCACGTTCAATGATGGTCAACGGCATAAGCAATACGTTCCGCTCAGCACTTGAACCTCTCTTCAATAACGTTGGCCAGTTCAAGGCCAGCAAACGAACCCTGAACGCTGTTGGCGAAGCAGCTGACATGATCCTGGCGTCACAAGCGGCGCGCGTGACAGACCTTGGCGATTATGTGGGCGTGTTTACCGGCTTCGAGCGCAAGCTCGAGCGCGGCACAAACTTCTATTTCAATTACATCAATGGAATGAATTTGTGGACGGACACCATGAAGACCTTGAATGGCATGGTGAGTCAGACGCAGTTGCTGCGTGGCATCGAGGAGATAGCCACAAAGGGCAAAACAAGTAAGAAAATAACAGCGCGGCTTGCCAAGCTGGGCATCGATGCGCCGATGGCCAATCGCATTCATGCGCAAAACGCCAGCTGGGAGCGCACCAAGCACAACATTATCGCGCACACGGATGAATGGTCCGATGATGTCGCACGTGAAACATTTGAACGTGCAATAGGCACTGACGCCCGGTTCACAATTATTACGCCGGGGCTCGGTGATGCGCCGCTGTTTGCAACGGACATTCGGGCAATCAAGGGAATGCCGGATTGGGTATCGCCTGAAATCGGTAGCCTGTTATTCCAGTTCAAGAAGTTTGGCCTGAGTGCCCACCAGAAGGTGTTGCTGGCAGGCTTGCAGGGCGAGAAACGTGATGCGGTTATGGGTATGGTCGCAATGGTCGGGCTTGGCGCAGTGGTTGATTATGTGCGCTCAACACAGACGAATGCGCCGGGATACAACACCCGCAACTTTACGCAGAAGCTGTACGGCGCTGTTGAGCGAGCGGGCATTGTTGCTCCGTTTCTTGATGTCTCGAACCACACAGAAGCTTTAACCCACGCGATGCTGGGAGCTCCGGTCGGAGTTAAGCCTGTGCTCGGGATCCAGCAGCGTTATGACCCGACAATGCGGCAGATCATCGGCAACGCCGTCGGGCCAGCTGCCGTAAACTATGTAAACCTTCTGGATTTTCTCACGACCAGCAGTGACATGGTGGAAGCGCGACGCCTACGAGAGCTGGCTTTTGCCAACCGTCTCGCGCACCTCGACTGGTTCTGGGACGACGTAGAGCGCGGGTTGCGCTAATGTGCGTTGCGACGTTTAGGCGTCGTGCGTTCATTGCAGTATGACTATCTCTGACACTACACCGCGCGTGCAATACACCGTGGGCAGCGGTGGGCAAACTGCGTTCACTGTTAGCTTTCAGTTCTTTGCCGTCACTGATCTTGCCGTTTACAACGGCACCACCAAACTGACCTACGCGGCGTCGCCGTCCGGTGCAACTCAGTATTCTGTTGCCGGTGCAGGGGCTTCTTCCGGTGGCACTGTGACGCTTGGCGCTGCTGTTGCCAGCACGACGGTAACCATTGTGCGCGACGTGCCTGTTGCACGTTCTACGGATTTCCCGCCCAGCGGACCTTTCCAGATCGGCTCATTGAACGACGAGCTCGACAAGTTTACGGCAATGATCAAGGAGCGCGAGGACGATATTGGTCGTTCGGTTGCAGCTCCTGACACCGATCCAACGTCGATTGATATGACCTTGCCGGTCAAGGCGGACCGTCTTGGCAAGTTGCTGGGCTTTGATTCCAGCACCGGCAATCCTGAAGCAACCACTGGTCGCATTTTGAGCGTGTCTGCGTCTGATGTTGCGGCGGGTGGTTCGGCAACCGTTTCGTATAATGATGCGACGGGCGCGCTGGCCCTTGGAATACCAACAGGAGCCACAGGCGCAACGGGCGCTGGCATCGATGTGCTTACGACGCGCGGCGACATTGTTGTGCGCAACGCCTCGAACGCAACCGCACGGCTTGCAGCTGGTTCAGCAAATACGGTTCTGAAAAGTGATGGGTCTGACGTTGCCTACGGTCAGGTAGCAACTGCCATGATCGCGGATGACGCGGTTAGCCTTGCCAAGATGGCAAGCGGCACGGACGGCAACCTCATCAGCTACGATACAAGTGGAAATCCGGTAGCAGTGGCCACGGGATCGTCGGGCCAGGTGTTGACCTCAAACGGGGCTGGCGCTGCGCCAACGTTCCAGACCGCGTCTGGCGGTGGGGGCAAAGTCCTACAGGTCGTAACGGCGGCTACCTCTACAGAGGCAACCACGACATCGGGCACCTACGCTGACACGAATTTGACGGCGGACATTACCCCGGCTAACACCGCCAACAAGATTCTCGTTCTGGTGTCGCAATCAATAAGCAGCACAGGCGGACGCGCTGGCGGTGCGCTGCGAATTGTTCGGGGTAGCACTGAGATCGAGGAATACAACCAGATCAGCAATGCCGAGAACCAGATGTCTCAGCATTTCATACAACACCTCGACAGCCCCAGCAGCACCTCGTCAACGACCTATCACACCGAGTTCAAGCGTATCGACCAAAGCGGCACGATTGCTGCCCAACGTAATGACAGTTCGGGAAACGCCACCTCAACCATCACTCTCATAGAGCTGGATTATTCCTAATGGCCAGACGATCTGAAGCACTTGCCAGCCTTGCTCCCGATGCGGAGTGGAGTATTTCTGCCAACGGTTTGCGTTGGGATAGCCCGGATATACCGCAGCCGTCAGATGCAGAAATAGAAGCAGAAATGGTGAGGCTTGACTCTGCTTATGCAGCAAACGAGTACGCCCGTAACCGAGCAGCTGCCTACCCGGCTATCGCAGACCAGCTGGACATGCAGTATTGGGACCAGATCAACGGCACGACGATCTGGGCAGACACGATAGCTGCGGTAAAGGCCGCACACCCCAAACCGTGATGTTCCGCGCCTTGGCTATAAGCGCCTTGATCGCATTCGCTACGCCTGCTGCTGCAGTTCAGCTGGCTTGCGTTGATCATGAGGAGCAGATGGTCGAGGCGAGCGCGGCGTACGGCGAGACGCTGCAGTGGATGGGAGCAAATCAATACAAGCAGCCGTTCTGGTTTTTTGCCTCTCATGCAAAGCAAACCTGGACGGTTTGGTTCAGGCTGCCCGACCAAAGAATTTGCACGGGCCCGGGATACGTCGGGGAGATTCATAATCTCGGTGGTCAGCCAGCATGAACGTCGAAATCAAAACAGGTATCGATATGGCAGCAGTTCTCGGAGGCTTTGGCAGCTGGTTAGCACTCCTGCCCGATGTTGCTGCTCTTTTATCTGTTATCTGGCTGGCCCTACGGATCTGGGAAGCTGAAACAGTAAAGCGATGGACTAACAGAAGCGGGTCCAGTTAACCCGTGTTGGGACTGCTCGGAGCGGTACTGCCTGGCGTTCTCGAGGTCGCGGGTCGTTTTTTACCCGAAGACAAAGAGCGCAGAGCACAAGCCGAGCGTGAGATCGAGGCACAGCTTGCCAAGCACCTTGCCTCTGTCGATCTTGCACAGATTGCGGTCAATCGTGAGGAAGCTCGAGGAAACTGGTTTCAGTCAGGTTGGAGGCCGGCGACCGGGTGGATAGCCGCCCTGTCTTTTGGCTGGGTTTATTTCCTGCAGCCAATCGTCTCGTTCGTGCTCGCGCAACTCGGGTTGCTCGTTGAGCTCCCGACCCTCGACATGAGCCAGATGATGCCAATCCTGATGGGCCTTCTTGGGCTGGCCGGATATCGAAGTTTTGAGAAGTCCAAAGGCATCAACAAATGACGACGGTTTATGACATTGAATCGATTGCTGGCGTGCTGACCGAAGAGGAAGGTTATCGACGTTTTAGCTACGAAGATCACCTTGGATATACGACGGTAGGAGTCGGACGCTGTATTGAGAGGGGTGTCGGCTATGGCATTGATGAAGAAGAGGCTCAGTACCTCTTAAAACGCGATATAGAGCGCATCTGTGTGTCGTGCTCCGAGAGGTTTTCTTCCTTCTGGGGAGATCTCAGTCCCAACATTCGCGAGACAATTATCTTGCTGGTTTTTCAGCTCGGTTTGTCTGGTTATTGCCTGTTCAAAAATCACTTGGCAGCAGTGCGTGGCGGCGATTGGGCAGCTGCAGCGCATCATCTCCTTGATAGCAAGTTTGCGAAGCAAACCCCGGCACGCGCAGAACGAATGGCGGACCGAATACGGCGAGGCTAAATGGCACTTGCAACAGTAGATAAGGACAGTTTTCTCGCTCTTATCGAGAAGCACGGTGTGCATGGCACCGCGAAAAAACTCGGCATAAATGTGCGATCTGTGTACTCGCGGCGTGCGCGGATCGAGGCCGAGCTGGGCTTTCCCATTATGCGGCAGCAGAAAGTCGCAGGGCATGAAGATCGTATAAGCGAACGACTGGCGACATCGTTGGCAAACGGCACGATCGTAGTTGGCAGCGATGCGCATTACTGGCCAGGAAAACCCACGACTGCACACCGCGCTTTCGTCAAACTGATAAAGACTCTCAAGCCATCAATCATTGTCTATAACGGCGACATTCTCGACGGGGCTTCTATCTCACGACATCCGCGCATTGGCTGGGAGGAACGTCCGTCTCTCGTGGATGAGCTCGAGGCTTGCAAGGATCGTTTGCAGGAGGTGCGCGAAGCGGCACCAAAACAAACGCAACTCTGTCACACAATCGGAAACCACGATCTGCGCTTTAATTCGCGTCTTGCCAACGTCGTGCCCGAGTTTGCGCAAGTACACGGCACGCGCCTCGAAGATCACTTCCCGCACTGGGAAACGTGTTGGTCCGTTTGGGTCAACAACGACATCGTGATCAAGCACCGCTTCAAGGGGGGCGTACACGCGACTCATACAAACGCGATGACGGCAGGCAAAACTATGGTGACGGGCCATCTGCACTCGCTGAAGGTAACGCCCTACAGCGACTACACGGGCATTCGTTGGGGTGTTGATACCGGAACGCTTGCGGATCCCTACGGCCCGCAATTCTCGTATTACACGGAGGATGGGCCTGTTAACTGGCGTTCGGGTTTTGTGGTCTTGACGCTCAAGGACAGTGAGCTGTTGTGGCCTGAAACCGTCTCGGTCTTGCGCGACGGCGTTGTTTGCTTTCGCGGCGAGCTGATCGATGTATAGGGACGAGGCGCTTGAGAGGGCCGCGGAGCTGGTCACGAAACAACGTGAGACACAGCACGGGCCTGCCGCGCGGAACGCAGAAATAATAGCTTTGCTCTGGTCGGCCTACACCGGACAAAAAATAAGAGAGCACGACGTATGGGCCATGCTCTCTTTAATGAAGGTGGGACGTATCGTTTCGGGTGACGCAAAGAACGACGACCACTGGGTAGATGCTATCGGCTACCTGGCTCTTGGCGTCGAGCAATGCACGGAAACAGACTAGGCGTTACCTTCGATAAATAAGTTGCTTGGCGTGAACACATATTTGCCCCGCGCGCATTCCGGTCTATCCTGCGGGCATGAAAGCTGTGACCGTCGCCATTATCGCTATCGGACTTTGCTTTGCTGCTATTTGCTTTGCTGCTATCTGGTCGAGTCCTTGTTTCCTCTGCCCAGACCAGCTCTCGAAGGTTGATGGCGTTAGGGTTTTGGTCCGTGCGGATGTGAGGGACGGCTGTCTTAACAACCCAGATGCGCTAAAAACCGAAGCTGAGTTGGCACTGCGTCGATCTGGGATCAAGTTTGTGGATTACGACGCTAGCCATAGTTTGCATATGAACGTGATGGGCTATGAGACAACTGATGGCTGCGTAGCTACTATTGCTATGAGGGTTTACAGATACGAATGGCTGGCCGACCTCACTTTTGGATCTGTCGTAGCGTGGTATAAGCTGAGTATACTTTCAGGTCCGAAGGCTAGCTTTGCGCAGCAGCTTAGTGAGAGAGTTGACGAGATGGTTACCGCGCTCGGCAACGAAAAAGAAATTCCTAACTGGGTGCCATTTTCGATTAGCAGAACTGGCTAGTAGCCCCGGTTATCATCCATCGCAATTGTTCGTGGCCTTTTTGCTGACGTACCCTCCTACGTCCTTGCAGAGCACTTGATAGATATTTGTCATTCCGGTAGTTCAATCCATGCATCGCCAAACTCGACCTCTGCCTTGATCACGGCGTCGGCTTTCGCGCGTTCGACAGTCTCTTCATCGAACTTTGCGGCCAGCTCTTCAGCGTAATCTATTGCCCACTTCGCGTCCTCTTCCTTGCCTTCGGGCGCTGTTATTGCCAGAGCCAGGCACATCACCAACGTTTCGTATTCATTTTTAGGTTCTGCCCCGTACTCAAGTATTTTGCTTTTGGTGTTCATCATTGGCCTCCGTTTTCGCGTGGCACCCAATGAATTATGTAGATCATCAGTGCTGTTGCAAAGACGTTGGTGTTTGATTTGCTTGAATCGCAGTCCACACAGCTCCGTAATTCAACTTAAAATTTTCGTCTGTTGCGAGCAATTCGTTAGCGCGTTTGCAAGCGTGCAGAGCGGTTGTGTGATCCCGGTAGTTAATTGCAAGTGCAACTTCCAGGGCCGTGTAAAGCAATCGTTTATGGGCAATATGACAAAAGGCAAAACGCGGCGTTGCTATTTCTGGTTTGCGGCTATCACTGTACAGCTGATCGATTGTTACACACCATTGCACGGCAACAGCGGTTCTTAACCCGTCGAGCAAGTTTTTCGATTTACGTAACTCCGCAGGAATCTTGGGGGCAGAACCTAAAATCGATAGAGGAACGTTAGTTTTGTTTTGCGCCTGCAAAGCAAATTCAAGGCGTTGTCTTTCTTTAGCAATTTTATTGGCTAACTTTTCGCCACGGTTTATGGCGTCCGAGAGAAGATCGATTGTTTCTCTCAGACGCCGTATTTCCACAGCCAGGTTGCTTGGGTCATTCATAATTACGCTGCCTCTGCCTCAATGACCGGCTCGTACTTGCGCCACGCAGTCGAGCTCTCGAGCAACGACACGACATTCTGTCGATCGATCGAGGTGCGAACATTGGGCTGCTCGTAATGCGTTGCCCAGCTGGTCAACACATCATCGAGGGTAGACAGGAACGGGCCTTCAGGCGTCTGCACAAATTCCTGGTAGATGTGGTCGCGCACTGACTTGCTGACCTTCATGTTTCTGAGAAGATTGTAAGCTTGGTCGGCTTCGAGGTGGATGTTGTGCCAGTAAACGCGGCGCTCCATCTCTCCCTCGTAGTCAACAATGGCACCAAGCAGTGTGTCGATGATCTCGGGGATGCGTTCGCCAATGTTGGTCGTGTGTCTTGCGCGGATGTGCGAGTACTCGCCACCGCTGTAAGGAATGACCGCCTGGTTAGCGCAGACAAACTTGTACAGACCGCCACGGATCGTGAACGCGCAGGACCCGTCGTAGCTGTCAAACATGATGACGCGCAGGGAGATTGCCCTGTCGCCTTCGAGGCGCGTGTAGGCAGGCAGGATTGCCTGATAAAACAGCCGACCGCCGTTGGGCGTTATGTCCATCGTTACTTGCATGTCGGTCGTGTCGACGTTGTTCGAGCGCATTGCTTCCTGCACAGCTGCGACAGATTCCTCGTAGGGCACAAGCGCATAGCGCGAGGAGTGGATCTCGATAGTCTGGTCGGTATCCCGGTTGAACACGCGCTGCCAGTAACGGCCATCGCTATCGTTGCGGAAGATGTTCTCGCAACCGACCTCGAAGAACTGTGGTTCGTGATGGTTGGCAGGCACAAAGCCGTGCTGAGCGATTTTTTCGGCGTAGGGAAGATTGTCAAAAGGCATTCGAGACTCCTTGGTTGGGGCATAACGAGAACGCATAGCTGCTATGCGCGCTAGTGTGCCGGATTTTGTGCGGAAACTTGTGCAGGATACGCAGCAACGTTCTCCGTATGCCCCCAAATTTCCTGCAAAAACGCAGTTCTTGGAACGTGCCAAAACGAAAATACGTAATGATTTGAGGGAGTTGGTTGGCGCGCCCGGGAAGATTCGAACTCCCAACCTCCTGATCCGTAGTCAGTGTATTATCCCTTTCTTTTCCGTTTCTTTTCAGATGGTTGCATAGTCTGCGTCGGATTAGTGTGACGGATAATGTGCGAAATCGCCTCTGTGCGCTCACGTTTTCGCTCGGGCGTTGTGTGCGTATATTTCTGTGTTGTGGCGACTGATGTGTGCCCCAGCTGCTCTTTTGCATCGATCAGGTCGAAGCCTTGCTCGAGCAGCCAGGTTGCACAGGTATGCCGCAGATCATGAAAGGTGCAGTGTTCAAGTCCGGCGCGTTTTCTGGCGTTGTTAAATGCTGTTTTGTAGTCTTTGAACGGTCGGTACTGCCGCGTTACAGGATCTCGATACAAAAACAGGTGGCGATACTCGTTTGTGCGTGTCCGGTTCCTTGCACACAAGTCGAGCAGATAGGCACGCAGGCTTTGTCCAATTCCAATTTTAAGTTCCCTGCCCCCGGGCTGTTCGCTTTTTACATACACCGTGATCTCGTCTCTCTCGAAATCAATCTGGTCTTCTGTAAGTGACAACAGGTTGCCTTTTCGCAGCCCTGTCTGCACAGCAACAATCACGATCGGAACCAGATGCTCGGGCAGTTCAGCAATCAGTCTGTTGTATTCAGCTTCTGTATAGAAATTCGTGCGTACCGCGACACCCGGATAGAGATGATCTTTCCAAGTATCTTTTGTAACTGCGCCGACGCGAAAGCCCTGCGCTCGCGTGTAGTTGATGGCGTGACGCAAGACGCGCAGATAAGCGTTAACCGTGCCAGGCGTTATCTCGTCATTAACCACACGACGTTTTAACGAGAGTACGAGTTGATTGAGATTTGCCTTCTCAAGCTGGTGCATGTGGGTCAGCTTCAAGCGGGTGGCGATAGCCTGCATTGCGCTCAGCTGCTGTATCGGCGTCTTGTATGATTTCTTGAAAGCATAATGATCGGTAACAAGCGCGCTGAAGGCAGCATCGATTGTTATTGCCGGAACTTCGCCCAGCAATTCTGTCTGCCGCCAATCAGCCTGCAGCCTTATGGCGTAGCGTTCTGCTTCTTGCTTGTCAGATGTACGACAGCTTCCGCGAAGCTCTTTTGAGGAGCCTGGCGGCGTCCAACGCCACCACCAGTAAGGTGATCTGTCACGTTTGTAGAGGTGCAAAGGCGAGCCCTCCCTTTTACGAAGTTCTCGATCTGCTCGGCAGTAAAGCGCATTATTCGATGCTTGTCTGTGCCGAGGTTGACAAAGGCTAAATCACCTTTGTCGACCCAGCCGCGTACAGTCTCGTTGGTCACATCGAAGTGGTCAGCGACCTCGTTCATCGTGATCAGCTGCGTCAATCCCATGAGACCGCCTCAGCAGGAGCAGTTGCAACGTCAGCGCCGTTCTGTGGAGCAGCTGCGCGAGCGGCAGGCTTTGGCATTGTCTTGAAGGTGCCCCATGTGTCGACCTCGATGCTGACACCGGTCTTATCGACACCGTTCTTGTCCTGGTACTTGTCCACCTTCAGGCGGCCCTGCGCATAGGCAATGTCGCCTTTCGAGATGTCGCGCTTGCCAAGCAGCTCAACGAGGCCAGCTGCCCAGATGTTGACCTTGTGCCAGGTCGTATCTTCCGAGTAGCTGCCGTCCTGTTGCTTGCGACGTAGGTTGGTGGCAACGGACGCGACTGCAAAGGTCTTGCCGTTGCTGGTGGATTTGAACTCGATGTCGGATCCGAGGCGTCCACAAATTGTAATCTGGTTGATATCCATTAGAAGAGACTCCTTAAGCTGCTTCGATGAGAGAAGGGGTGATGTAGTCAATGAGACGAAGCGCAGCTGCTTTCAGAACAGCGTGCGTTTTCATCAGGGGAATGTAATCAGCCTGCAGCGATATGAACTCTGCGCTGCTGGCCTTGCGATCGAGCAAGTCGAAAGCCTGTCGGGCGAAATCGACAAAGACCTTGCGCTGCTCTTCAGGTGCAGACTTGACGGCTTCGAACTCATCGCCGCCGATTTCCTCAATGCACCGTGTAAGTGCGTTTGCGCTTGGTTTATTGGCAGGCTTGACGGCCTTGAGGTTTTCCATCTGCTCGATCTTGGCGACCTTGCCCTTGTGGATCTCAAGCTCGTTGAGAGATGCGTACTCGGAACCCGCTAACCCAAGGCAGGCAAGCGCACGACCAATGGCGCTGGTCTCGCAGTTTTCCAAAGCACTGCCTTTGTTGACCATGCCGGTGCCGCGGACTTCTTCGGCAAGACCGCTGGCAATAACATTGTTGAGCTTGTCGGTAATGACAGCGCGAACGCGGACATATTTGTCGTCGGCATATTCGATGGAGGTTTCGATGCCGTAGTCGAGAGCGTAGTTCTCGCGGAACAGTGCGACGCGATGCTTAACCTCGAGGTACTTCTTGCCGCCGCGTTGCGCGACGCCGAACTTCTCGACCATCTTCTCAGCGCGAGACATAACGTCTGCGTGATTAACCTCACTCATATGGGACTCCTCTTTTTTTGGTTAGCTCGATTGTTTGGTTCCACACCCGACGCGGTAGCTTGCTGCGCTGACTGTTTGGTTTGCTGGCACGCCGAATGTGAACGTGCTTCCACCCGACATCGGCGATGACCTCCTGAAGGCCGCAGCCAATGCGTCGGTACGCGCTGCATTCGTCGAAGAGGTAGACCCAGCGTGTTTCGCTAGCCACGGACTAGCCCTCCGCAATGTAGCTAAGCTGTTCTTCAAGGTTTTCGCCGAGGTATTCGACAGCCTCCACATACGGTAGTTCAATCGATGCGTTGCCCGGCGTGAGCACATATTTCTGATTATCGTTAGAATGAAGTTCGTAGATTTTTTGGCGCTTCTTCCCGTGTGTCGTATCTCTGGTCAGATACACTTCGACTGTCGTTGGCATGGCGGACTCCTAGATCAGTGAGAGTTGATGACCGCGCTGGTAGTTGCAGTGAACGTGAACGATGGCGTTGCGACCGGAGGGCGTTTTGCGCTTGCTGTTGGTGGCAACGATGATGCCTGCGGCAGATAGTTCCGATCGCCTGGTGCGATAGGTGCTGCCGTAATCGTTGAAGTGACCTTCGAGCTCCTTGTCAGTGAAGCCGTGTGTGCCGCGTTCGAGGGCATACTGGTGGACCTGTTCTCGAACGCGAGCCACGTGGTCGCTGGACAGGCTGTCAGCCGCTTCCCAGCTCGTTAATGGATCTGTTGCGCGTGCGTAGCTCATGCTGCACTCTTTCGTTCAACGGCGGTCGTCTCGGCAAAGTCGCAGTTGGCGCAGGAAACATTGTCGTATGACGCCAAGACCTCATCGTTTTCGTCGACATAAGCGTCGAACCAGAGGTCACCGCTGCCGCATTCAGAGCAGATGTATTTTGTGTCGGTCATTCGGCTGCCTCCACTGCTGTCGGTCGGTCATCGATGCGAACCGTCAAACGATTGTTGCTGGAACGCTTGACGGTAATGCCGTGGCCGCACGCTTCGCGTGCGTCCTTGGGGACGATCTTGCGAAGGTTTGCCGCTGCATGGTCGAAGCGGTTTTTGAATGGTTTCATGGCAAGCCACTCGGCTGCCTCGCTGCCCCATTCGTTGTCGCCGGTCATGTCGACGACGCGCATGTGGTCGAGGACGATCTCGTCGGGCTCGACCTTGAGCGAACGTTCGGAGGGAGGCGTGTCGCTTTCCAGGCAGTCCTGAAAGTGGTGCATCGAGTCGATGAGCGCGTCGAGATAATCGTCGTCGCGAGCGACTGTCTGACGCGCATACTCGTTGCCGCGAATGATCGACAGGTAAATCTCGTCTGCGTCTGCCATCCACGTGTAGAACTGGAGCTGCGCGAAGTAGTACCCAGCGACGTCGCGGTTAAATGCGTTGGTATGCTTGCACTCAACAGGGGTGCGCGACCCGGCAATGCGACCGTCGAGGTGAGCGACGAAGTAGTCGAACTCGGGGTGATGAATGGCGACGTCGCGTTCGACTTCAAGGCCGCTCTGTTGCTCGAACCAAGAGAGGTTGAAGCTTTCGGTGTAGACGCCGAGCTGAACCCGGAAAACGTCGTCGAGATTGTCGGGCTCTTTGCGCTCCGTCATTTCTTCCCACAGGCCGTAGGCGTCGCCGTTTGCAATGCGGTTAGCCGCTGATCCGCCGAGGTGCTTACGCGCCATGAAATCTCTCCTCATATAGGTCGAGAGCTTCGGTATATGCGGCAACAGCAGCCTCGCTGCCGTGCACCTCGCTAGCGATGAACTGGACCAGGCTGCGTGCGAGCTTGAGAAGTTGCTCGCCGTTGATTGCGTTGTTGATGACCTCGACCTGGGCGTCGATGTCGCCATCGTCAGCGTCAGGGGTGCGAGCAACGACGACATCTGAAGCGCGTTCGATCTCGCGCACCAGGTCATTGAGGGCGGTAAATTGATCGTGCATTATTGCAACTCCTTGGCTTGATTATAGCATATTGACTGCAGTAATGCAGTGTCTAAGGCAAAAAAAATCAGGTATTTCTGCGTAAACGCATGTTTTTTAGTGCCTCGATGGCACGACGAGATTCCTCAAGCTGCGCTTTGGAGGGCTCCTTCTCGTCCCGCACCGCTCTCCAGCGAGGGTTGGTTGCCAGCCGGGCTTTCGTCACTGCCGAGGAGAGTGCCGCTGTCATATGCGATTTTGATTGCATGATTGGCCTCGAGAATCTTGGTTGAAAGGAGAGCTTCGAGCTCGTTCAAAAATTTGTTGGTTGGATCGACATGCAGGCCCAGCTGCACCTGGTCGTCACATTTGCCGAGTAAGGTTCTGACCTGGCCTAAACTTTGAGCTAACTGCTGAAAGCCGATAATTGTTGTCATTTCACTATCTCCACTTCGATATCGTAGGTTGCTTCGACGAGTTTCTTTTTAAGCTTGAACAGCGCGGTGACTACGCCTTTGACGTCCTGGATTCTGAAGCGTCCCTGAAGCTCATCGTAAAAAATAAAGTCAGGTTCGTACCGGCAAATGCGCTGGTTGTTGATGGTGATTGTAAAATCCCTGGGATGAACCCGTAGCTGTGAGATCTCGCCAGCCGCTTCGAGCATCTTAAGCTCCTGGTAGTGCGCGCACTCTCGCTTGGAATCGAACTTGATTCCGTCGTACTCGACGCGGACATTGCGGAACTTTGCTTTGCCCTTGCGCTTGAGAATTTTCGGGGCAGGCAGATCAGTGGTCATCGAATTGTGAGCTCCACGTCTAGCGCGTCAGCCCAGCAGCCGAGCAGGAATGCCCGAGGGCGTCGCTCATGCAGTTCCCACTTGCCGCATTGGCCGCGTGTAACGCCTATTTTCTCGTCGACATCGACCTGGCTTAGCCCAAGCTCCTCTCGACGACGACGCAACGCTTGCACCAGCGAGTGATATGCGTCGCTGCCGCAACTCATGTCCGCTCGAGGTATTCGAGGATGGCCTCGATGCTCGACGAGCGAGGCTGAAACAATTTTTTTTCCCATCGCCAGACTGTCGTGTCAGCGATGCCGATTTCGCGGGCAACCCGCTGAACGGTAGTGTTTTTCGCGGCGCAGCGATCCTGCAAAAAATCAATCATGCAGACACGATACTGCATTATTGCAGTTTGCCAAGCAGAAAGTGATTGCACTAATGCAGGATTTTGTGCTCAAAGATCACAGTCTATTTGGGACCACAGATCACGGAGCAGGGATGCAAAATCGCGAGCAGCTCATGAAAAGTCGCCAGCTTGCGCGTGAGGCGAATGAGCAGAGTTTAATTGTGCGCTACATTCAGTTCACGCTTGCGCAGCAGCAGTACGCGCGAATGCGTGAAGCGGAAGCACGCACTGATATGCAGGAAAACAATGATGCCGCGCCCGTCACCTGGTGGTTTGAGACCGAGGGCAGAAAGTTCATCTGCTTTTATCTCTGGCTTGCACAGTTCGAGGGGCGCGAAATCAATGTCTCTGAGATGGCGTATCACCTCGCGAAGTCGAGAGAGTTCTGTTCGCGCACGCTTACGGAAGCTCGTCGACTTAACATTCTTTGGGACGATAACACGCTGCCCGAGGAGCTTAACGACTCGATCAAAATGCGGGTGCTGGAATTTGTGCGAAGCAAGCCGTCGCTTGCATTCGTAAGGACTTCGATGGTGCAGACGATGATGAAATCCGCACTTGTGTTCGATTCTGATATGGGTCGCGAGTTAATCAAGCAGCACGACGAGGCCGCTCAAGACCATATGTCGATGGCTGATATGGAGAGTATTTTTAGCGACATATTAACTGTCGGACAGGCCGATGAAAAATAACCCGGCAGAGGGCTACGCAGCTCATATAGCAAAGTGGATGCACGGCGTTATGGGTGAGCAAGGCTGGTCGGCTAGCGAATGGTCGCGGCAAGCATCAACTTCGCCCACAAACATCACGCGTTTTCTGAAAGCAATGGCAGAAGGTAGCAAAATCGTGCATGTGCCCTCGAGCACGACGATCGCCAAGCTTGCCAGGGTAGCGGGCTATGGCCCGGAGATGGCTATGACTTCGCCTTCTGAGCGTGTCTCGATGTTAGAAATCCCATACGGAACGATTGATGATTTAAAAGATGTTCCACTGCCTGCTTTGACAGGTAGCGATTGGGCTGCAATAATGCAACGGATGGTAAAATCAGTTGCAGTCAATCTTACCGAGAACCGGCAGGAAGTTGCCGTGCAGATCAATAGCGACAGTTTGAACGCTGGTGCTGTTGTGCGCGATGATATTGTGGTTGTGCGCCCGGTGCACATCCAGCCGCCGCAGACGGGTGATATTGTCGTTGCTCGCTATGACGGTGAGCTGTCGGCTCTGATTTACCAGCCGCCGTGGCTGCTGCCCAAGTCAACGCTCGACCGGTACATCCCCAAGTCCATCGAAGATGCTCCGATCGTTGGTGTTGCTATCAAGGTTATTCGGGATCTCGATCCACGTCCGCAGGATTCTGACCCAACGCTGGTAGCCTAGCGCACGCACTTCGGGTGATGCGCTGGCAGCTGCATTGAATGCTGCCTGGTACTTACGCTTCATGATCGAGCAATTCCTCGTAGTAGGTTTCGTCGTCATGGTGTTCTTTGGTGGCGATATATCCCATGACGTTTACGTAGTGGAATGACGGGCCATACGTATAGGCATCCTCACCGTTTGGTCCTTCCCCGTCAGCAATCGCGACAGACCATATCTGTGACTCCTGATAGCCTGCTTTCATTGCTTCTGTGACTGATGCGAAGTAATCGCCAGTTGCATTGCGTATTTCATCGAAAGGAAAATCCTGTTGGATAGATTCGATAGCGGTCGTCATCAGCCAATCCTCTTGGTGAGCTGGATGGTGATCAGGATTGCGCAGATCCAGTAGGGTGCTGAGATCACGCTGAGAACGAGCGTGGGGTTGATCCCTAACAACAACGCCCCCCAGAGGGAGGCGATCATAATCATCAGGTAGTAGAGGAGAAACGCACCTAGTGTGCGTGCTGCTTTTGTGCGGCCAAGCATGGGCTACTCCTTAAGGGGTGTGATGTCGACGGATGCGTCACAGTCACCGCACCAGAACGCGGGCTCGTCTTGATGCCATTCGTCCTCGCGGTTCACGTAAAAGAGGTTTGCGCGCCATTCGGTTGAGCCACATGCCGCGCAGACATGCAGGTTTTCAAAGTACCGGAGAATCTCGACGAACTTGGTCGCGGGCACTTCCTCATACAACTGGCATTCAGTGCCAGGGTGTTTGAGCTGATTGCAGTCAGGACACAGCATCGCCATGCGGGTGGACTCCTTATGGGTAGACACTTGCGGGTGGACATCCTGTCGGGACAGGAGACGGCTCGCTGCGCTCGCCGCCCCCGTAGTCAGTTGAGGATGAACTTAAGGACCAGTGCAGCAGCTGCAACGTACAAGACAGGCTTGAACCAGCCGAAGGTGGTGGTGGCGTAGTCGTCGACCTGATCGATGATGGGATCGGTTTTGTCGATGAATTCGTGGAGTTTGTCTTTGCGAGAGTCGGTCACGATTGTCTCCTGAACACATGCGGGTGAGAAGTGAGCGCCGGAGCCCCGAGCCCCGAAGGGGCGAGAGGCGGAGGCGGGCGTAAGCATGAGCAAAAAGGGGGAGGACCCCGACCGAAGCCGAGGCCCTCTGGGGAGGTTAGGAGGTTGGCAGATACTTGGAGAAGCGGCCCATGACGGCCTCTACTTGCTCCTCGTTGTACTCGGTGACTGCGTTGGAGGAGTCGATTGCCGGCGTGTAAGGCTTGTAAGGCAAGCCGGTACGTTCTTCGAGAGAAGCTTTGAGCTGGATGGAAAGGCGTGCGAAGTCGACGGCGGTGCGTTCGAGGATGCTTGCCTGTTTGGCAACGTCGTCGAACTTGGCCATGTCGATTTCCGTGCCGTTGTTGGCGCGTGCCAGATCAGCAAGATATGCGGCTTTCTTAGGAAGCAGCTCGTCTTCGATCTTGTCTACCTTGCGGTCGATGCAACCGATGAAGCCAGAGAACAGGTAGTGGATAGAAGTCTTCTCCCATTCGCTGTAGCCGATGTATGAGGAAAAGCTGTCCAGCAGAAGATGGACGCCCCTTTCCATATCAGCCGAGTTAATCTCAGGCATATCGGCCTGAGTCGAAGCGTGCTCAACGGAATCAGAGATGGAAAGTACGGTCATTTGGACCTCCGGTTGATGTCGAGAAGGATGAAGATTGCAGTCGCGATGGTGAGTGCGAGGAACGCACTGAGAAGGTTGAAGGTGAGCCACCACATCAGAGGGCCTCGACGCAAAGGGCTAGGTAATCATCGTGGTCTAGCCAGCCGTAACGCTCTGTGATGCCAAGAGTGATGCGGTCGATAAGGTGCTCGTCGATCTCGTCGAAGTCGTCTTCGAGGACATCGATAAGAGAAAAAAGATCGTGCATGATGAACTCCTTGTTGCTGATAAGGCGCACGAGCAGCGGCCAGAGGAGCGATCAAGTGGAAAATCAGGGTGCAGGAATCGACTCGTCACAGAAGGCAACGAGCTAGGTCAGGTATGGAATCTGCAGGCTGGTTGGGATTTTCTGCTTGATCGGGACGAGGACGATGCGAAGAAGCGACGTTCAGCTACAAGGAGGGCAGCATGAACCTTTGATCTGGGTCTTATCGATGTTGTCGAAGGCCTGACTGAGCGCAGAAGGAAGAGCACCGAGACGACGGCAGAACTCGCGGAGGAACGGTTAAACGGTAACGAGATCAAGATGTTGCACTGTGCGTTGACAAACGATGAATCGTGGGACTACTAGATTCTCGTAGGAGATCGATATGTCGAAAGCGATTCAGAGTGCGGTGGGACGAGCGACACCAAGTCGCGAGTTGACGGAGAAGCAGATGGGTCTCGTCGATACCCTTGTAGCGACAGGATGCACTGTGAAAGAGGCGAGTGTAGAGGCCGGGTATAAGGATAGTGAAGGTGGTCGGGTGGCTGCCCAGAAAACCCTGAAGTTACCACACGTTCAGGCCTATATGCTTAAAGCAGTCTCTGAGCATCTGGGAACCAATGCAGCAAGAGCCGCGGCGAGGATGGTCAGTCTAGCTACTGAAGCCCGATCAGAGTACGTGCAGCTCGAAGCCTCGAAGGACATACTGGATCGTACTGGGTTCAAGCCCCCGGATCGTAACCGGACCGAAGTGCTTGGAGATATACAGGTCAAGATAGACCTTAACTAGATTGGGTTGTTAGTCCCTAGAGCGAACCCCTTCTGGGGTAAGCGAGAGGGAAGTGAGTGATCCCATGAGCCTTGAGGCGAAAGGGATCAGGAAGTCCAAGGTCTTTTTAGGGTCTACCCGCGAGCCCGTTCAGGGCGAGGGGGGGCCCAAAAAGTCCGCAGGACTGAGAACGATGAGGTCTTCTCCCGGCATTTTTCTCGTTCAGGGTTCAATGTGCGTTTCGGTTTCTCCCAAACCTTCTGAATATATTTTTTATTTTGAGGGTTTGAAAGCTGGAGAAACGACCCATGCCTTACGGAACCGGTTCGTATAATAAGGCCGCCCCAAAGGGTGCTGGCGCTTATAGTAATCCTGCCCCCGATCTACGGGGTCAGGTTGTCCGTTCGTCTGACAAGACAACGGATCTTTTCAAGAATGATGCGGACATGATCCGCAACGCTCCCTGGTACAAGAGCTCAAAGTAGGCTGATGGCCTACAGGCGCTCGAGGAATACTGCTGTGCGTTCGTCGGGCAGTTCGATGTATCGGAAGCGTGTAAAGCCTTCTGGCAAGCGTTACAGCCGCAAGAAAGGCTAGTTTGGTGGAGGCAGAAGACTCTGCAGGGATTGGTGTATGGAATTTTGTTGGCGAGCTGTCGGTGCAGGACTTGCGTCGACTACGAGAGATCGTCCGCAAGGTCCACATGCGCTACCACCCGATGGAGCTGGTCACCGATCATGAGGCGGATCGGATTATCGAGAGTTTTGGGCCGGAAGTTGCCGCCAGTCTGATCCGTACGGGTGTCGACGGGGGCTATGTCCACTGATGGCTACCAAGAAAGACCCTCGCCTCGCTCGCGCTGGAGTATCTGGTTTCAATAAGCCCAAGCGCACGCCCAACCATCCAAAAAAATCACATGTTGTGGTCGCCAAGGTGGGCGATCGGATCAAGACCATCCGCTTTGGCGAGCAGGGTGCGAAGACTGCTGGTAAGCCGAAAGCCGGGGAGTCCGAGAAGATGAAGCGGAAACGCGCCAGCTTTAAGGCCAGGCACCGCAAGAATATCGCCCGGGGTAAGATGTCTGCGGCGTACTGGGCTAACAGAGAAAAGTGGTAGATGCCTACCCTTGAGTACAAGCCTGACGGCGATGTTCTAAAAAAATTTATGCGCTCGCAAACCTTCTTCCGGGGTATCCGTGGCCCGGTCGGGTCTGGCAAGTCCGTGTCCTGCTGTATCGAGATCATGCGCCGGGCCATGCTGCAGGAGCCCAACAAGGAAGGCCTGCGACGCAGCCGCTGGGCTGTCATACGAAATACCAACCCGCAGCTGCGCACGACCACTATCAAGACCTGGCTGGACTGGTTTCCCGAAAGTGTCTGGGGAAAATTTAACTGGTCTGTGCCCTACACCCATGTCCTGAAACGTGGCGACATCGAGGCAGAGGTTATTTTCCTGGCCCTTGACCGGCCCGAGGATGTGCGAAAGCTGCTGTCGCTCGAGCTGACAGGCGTGTTTATCAACGAGGCCCGTGAGGTGCCCAAGTCGATTGTCGATGCCTGCACGATGCGTGTTGGCCGTTTTCCCTCGATGCGGGATGGCGGGCCCACCTGGTATGGCGTGATTGCCGATACCAACGCACCGGAAGAGGATCACTGGTGGCCCGTCATGGCAGGCGATGCGCCCGTGCCGGACTATATCTCGCCCG
>VTLG01014651.1_pt1 | contig 33855 bp, 20 predicted proteins | sample 4694571 | NCBI WGS metagenome assembly VTLG01 (sample SAMN12604809, study PRJNA352737) | marine metagenome | biome: ENVO:00000447; feature: ENVO:00000209|ENVO:00000569|ENVO:01000036; material: ENVO:00002151; isolation source: viral sequences binned using virsorter ...
ACGGAAGAAATCACACCGCTCTTTTTGGTATACCAATGAAATTTGCGGTGGGGCCGAAATTTAATACAAGTTCTGCAAGAGATGATGCTACTAAAGATATTCCTATTTCAGAACTAGTCGCTGGACAAAGAGCTACAATTAAGACCGTCGGAAATAATTCTCCAAAAGAATGGCGATCGATTCACCCATTTGGTATTACTAATACTGGCGGAACCTTTAACCCAGCGGTTGGACAAGTATTTACCGCAACAGGGCCACTTAAAGATTATGGTCTAAGCGGTCTTCCAAGTAATTTTGAAACTGCAGGAATGGGAACTGTTACAGTATCTGATGCATACGGAGATTCACCAGAAGCAGTTTCATGTGCAATTAACGGTAACCAAACTGCGCCTTCAATTGCTGGTAAAAGTCAGGTAACTGGAGCTGCTGCTAGTACGACTAATTATGAGATTGGAAATAGCCCAGCCACAACAATGGGAGCAATTTTACCAGGAATGACTGTAACCGGAACAGGAGTACCAAGTAACACCACCGTTGCATCAGTAAATTATGAGGGCACCAAAGACCATGACGATGAAAATGCAACTACCATTCCTATTGTATTAAATCAAGCTGCTACTATTTCTAATAATACAACTTTAACATTTAGACCAACAACTCGAACTATTAATCTTAAAACGCGTGTGGCAAAAGCCGGTACAGTTGGTAGCGCAGTACTTAAAGCCGGTATGAAAGAAACGGTGCATATGGGTTCTCCATTGAACATAAAATCAATTGTACACCAAAGCCCCGGTCAGACACAAATTACAACTGATTATTTTTCAACTTTCTTAGCCGATGGAACAGTTTTAGGTTATGAAGACCCTCTATTTGGATTAGAAAAAGGAACTGGAGAGGTCATCAAGGGGAATATAGTACAAGACCCAGCAGGAGATGATAGCCCAGGTAATGTTTCAACTAACTTTAGTTATTTTGATGGCGGATTTAGGACTCCATCTGTAGCAGTAGACAGCAAAAGAATGTATCGATTCTCAGTTTGGGTAAAACAATCTAATACTACATTCTCTGCTGACTCACCCGGCTCTTCTAGTTATACTAGTGATATGGGTGCTCACAAGATTATTAGATGGCGTGGAGCAACTGATGCTGCGATTACGACTCCATTGGAAGTAAGTAATGCATCTACCACAACAACAATAGGTACATTTATTAATGATTTTGATATTGGACCTAACTCTGCTACAAGTGTTGCAGAATCTGGTACAGGAAATAATGATAAATGGTTATTATTCGTAGCTCATATTCACCCGGCATCTACGAATCCTACTGGATTTACATCGCACGCTGATAGTGGAATATATCTTGCGGGTAATACTAATAAGATAAGTACTGTTACAGCGGCTAAACAAGGTGACTGGATATTTGGTTCGAATATTGCTCATATTAAAGTTGATTGTTTAATACAAGGAAATCCAAGAAGTACAGAAGACCCTGTACAATTTTATAGCCCTCGTATTGATTTAGTTGATGGCTCAGAGCCTTCGATTAAAGAATTAGTAGATGGTGAATTTACATATAAAACCAGTTCACAAATGACCTCTAAAGAAATACCAGTTATATCTTGGAGAGGTGTTATATCAGATAATAAGAAAACACTTGGCGAGTATTTTCACGCAGTTGAAGATGATAAATTTAGTGTAAAATTAAATGAATCATTTACAGTAAATAATAAAATAACAAATTATACTGATATTGCCGAAGAGAAATTTACACCAATACCTAGTCGTACTGATTCAGTATTCAATGTTAACTTCTCTTCAGCTAATGGATTTACTGGAACTAACGTCGCAATTATTCTTCCATTACAAAATGATAGTGGTGCAATGAGTGCCTTTGTAGATTGGGGTGATGGTTCAACTAATATTATTAAATTTACCGGAGACAAAGATTTATATCACTCATATACTGGTGGGGTTGGAAATTCATACGATATAAAAATATCAGGTATCTATCATAAACTAAATTCTGCTAGTACTACATCTGCCAGTTCATCAACTGCAACATCTTCTGCTAAAACTACAGCAAGAGCTAATTGGAAAAATTCTTTAGAAACTGCATATATCGGTAATAACCCATTCGTTGCAAGTGGTATGACACATATGTTTAATGGCTGTGTCAAATTAAAAAGTGTTACGACTGTTGCAGGAGTAACTAATACTAGTGCTGTAACTAGCATGTTTTCTGCATTCGAAAACTGCTCGGCTCTAGAAACTCTTGATATGAGAGGCATGGATACTTCTAATGTAACTACTATGGCTAACTTAGTTAAATTATCTAGTGCTACTAGTGGAACACTAAAGGTTATTGGATTACATAGTAGAAATATAAACTCTTTAGTACGAGGAGATAGCGGAGGTTTCAAAGACGCGTTTCTTAATAATAAAATTAATATGGACGAACTAAATCGATGCTATCTGACATGGTCACAAAATAGTTCATTGCCGACCGGAGTATTTATTGCCGGGTCAATCACCGGTGGAACTGCTACTCCAGCTGTTACTGCCAAAGTAAATCAGAAGACAGCCAAAACATCTGGTGCTTCGGCTGCAGGTCAAAACCAAATTACATTAAACACCGCGCAAATTTTAAATGGAGAAACAGGAACTATGGCGGACTTATCAGTTGGTGATAGAGTTGAATCTTCCAATGCAGCTTTTCCAACGGGCATGGTAGTAGTAATTGGTTCTATAGTTGGAAATAATATTACTCTTGTAAGACAAGATAATGGAAATGCAGTTAACTTAACTGGCTCAGGACTTCCCAATAATGCACAACTTAGATTTCCAACTACAGCTGGTCATACAATAATTCCTGTTGATACATTTACTGGAGCATCTGGTAATGCTATTGGAAGTATTGCGGTTGGTATGACAGTAGATATGGGTGACGCCGATTTTCCAAATCCTGGTACTGTAACAGCAGTTGGAACAAAAACAATTACTATAACACCAGCAGTCACTTCTGCCGGAGACGGCAAAATCCCAAACAACGCAACTTTAACATTTAAGTCAAATAAACTTAAATTAACTGGTACTCTATCAGGCACAATAGTAAATGGAATGACAGTAGATACTGGAGCGTCTGGTCCTGTTAAAGTTATCGATGCAACTAATCAGTTAGAACCCGTAATAGATTCTATTATAACTGCACCTGGTACGAATGCTATGACATTCCAATTTACTGATGCAGATAAATTTAATGCTCATTTTGGAAGTACTAATTATAAAAATATATTGGCAAAAACAACTCAACTTGATTCTAGCGCAACAGTAGATTCAGTATTAACTAATCCAGTTACTTCTAAAACAGTATTAACAACTTCTCATATTTCTTCGGCATCAGGTATAACAGGAAAAAATTGGTTAATAACAGATGGTGGTGCAGTATAGCATAAGTCTAATAATTTATTAAAAACAAGTAGGTAAAATTATATAAATAAGGATAATTCTAATAATAAAAGGTAAGTATGGCAGCAATTATAACAGACGATTTTAGAAAGAACAACATCGATAGATTCTTTAACGATGTATTTTCAGCCCCAGGCGCAGGTGGAAAAAACTATTATGTGGGAATTGGTAAAACAGACCCATACGAAGCAGACAATGAAAATTTTTTAGAAACAGTTACTGCGTTCAACCCACCAGTACCGACCGGCAGTGTAATAGAAAAAGAAGATATTAAAAAGAATCTTATGACTTTAATCAAAGTCGGAACAACAGATGTAAAAAGATTGGTACCACAAATAAAGTTTCAGATTGGTAGAAAGTTTAAAGTGTATAATCCGTCTGACCCAACTTGCTTCGATGCTGCAAATGACGGAGATTTTCTTCCGTGTTATGCTTTATATACTGGCACCGACAATATACAACGAGTATACGTATGTTTAGGAAATAATAATGGCGGCAAAACATCTGAAGTAATTCCACCAATGATAGCCGGTACTTTATTTCCGTATACGGCAGTCCAAAATTCAACTGATGGTTATATTTGGGCATATGCTTTCACTTTTAATAGAGTAGATTCCAATAAGTTTTCTGACTCTAGAACATTTATCGATTTACCTAGAGATGAAGATGTTGATACAATTTTATCAGGTATTACTAATGGGCGTTCGAGAGCAGCACAAGGAACTGCTGGTCTCTTATATGGATTTCATATACATCCAACTAGAAAAGGTAACAACTATCCAGGCTCACATCCTACAACTTTAAATGCAACCATTGTTGGTAAACACATTGATGGTAGTACAATCACAGCAAATAATACATGTACTGTGACTACAGGAATTGATGGTGAGATTGAAAGAGTTAATTGGACTTTAACTCAAGCCCAAGCTTTGGGATATGGAAGAACAAGTACTACAGATTCTGCCGGAAGCGCGGTAAGCGGATTAACAGCAACTGGTAATGGTGGAATTAAAGAAGCTAGTTTAATAATTACAGATTCTTCATTAACTGTCGATGGAGTAACATCGGGGCAAGGGGATTTTGATGGAAGCGGATTTGAAAAAGCTGAAATAGATTGTTTAATAGCACCACAAAACGGATTTGGTCATTCACCACAATTAGATATGCCTTCTTATTATGCAGGTATATCAGCAGACTTTAAGGGTGGAGTTGGCAATGAAGCAACTGGAGACAATGCTGGCGAAAACGAATATGTTGAAGAAGCTTTAGTAGATGTTCAGATTAGAGAAGTATCTTTACTAGTTGACACTAATAATACTATGGCAACTAAATATAGTTCTGGTGACCACGCAGAAGATGATTCACCTTGGACAGAAACTGATTATACTGCAGAACAGGCTTTAAATTGCTTACAATATTTCCAATGTTTAAATGATTCTACTGCTCAAGCCAACGCAGCTGCAGCGAATGCAATTCCAGGTGCTTATATCGAACAAGATGTTAGCGGAGTAAAGGCGCGAGCTTGGCTAGACCAAGTATCTAGACTTGAAACTAGCGATCCCGCTGATGCTGACCCCAATGATGCTGGAGCTCAGCAGGGTGGTTTCAGAGTTTACTTTCACCAAAATTCGGCTAGGCAAATAAATCAATTTCCTTTCTCATCTACTGGAAGTATTACTTTTAGAAATCCAAACGGCTCTCAAATTGGAACTTCTGCTCTGGCGTATACTGAAATAAAAAGTGGAGAATATGTTCAAGGGGAAGGCGATGTATTATTTGTAGATACCAGAAAACCAATTACAAGAAATACGCAACAAACTGAAGAAGTAAGACTTATATTACAATTTTAAAGGATAAAATATGGCTATTGATACATCAACAACTCAAGGAAGCCCTTATTGGGACGACTATACTGGTCAAGGTAATTCGGGTAAAAATTATTTAAGAATATTATTTCAGCCTGGTAGAGCGGTACAGACTCGCGAGTTGAATCAATTACAATCGGCCATCCAAGACCAAATTGATAAGTTTGGTCAGCACGTATTTAAAGATGGTTCTAAAGTTTTAGATGGTGATATTAATGTTGATAACAAAGTTCAATGGGTAGATATCACACTAACTGCAAACGGAGCGTTAGTTGCATCAGATACTACTAGACCATTAATCGGTAAGAAGGTATATTGCCGAGCTTCAGGTTCGGGTTATGATGGGGCTGATGTATCTGCAACTATTATGGATTATGAACTAAAGTCTGATAATGATTACAGATTTTATGTTAGATATACTTCAGATGCTACTGATTTTGCTGGTGGAAGTAGAACCTTTGCTGATTTTAAAAGTGGAGAAATTCTTTCTGGCGGAGGTATTACTATAGCCGCAGACGCTGCAATCGGAAATGGTACTGGAGCGATAACAACTGGTTATGCGTTTAAGATGCACAACGCAAAAGGAATTTATTTCGTAAAAGGATATTTTGTAGAAGCGCCTGAGCAAACTAAATACGTCGACACAACCTCTTCTGCACCTCTTGAAACAATTGAAGGGTCAGTTGGATTTCTTATTACAGAACCAATTATAAATGCTACAAATGATTCTTCTTTATATGATAATGCTACAGGCTCACCAAACTTTTCTGCTCCAGGCGCTGACAGATATACAATGCAACTTACTTTAGTTTTAATATCAGATAATACAGATATTGATAGGACTAATAATGTTGTTGCAACTTCTGTATTAAATACAGTTGATGTGATACCTATTGCAACTGAGTCAAAGCCAGTAGTACCAGTAGATACAAAATATAGCAGAATAGGAGAGACTTTAGCCCAAAGAACATTTGAAGAAAGTGGAGACTATGCTTTACAACCATTTCAATTAGATTTAAGAGAGGACTTTGATACTGGTTCTAATAATGGTCGTTCTACAACTGGTGATAAGAGTAAATTTACTATAAGTCTTGAACCTTCTATTGCATATATTAAAGGACAAAGAATTGAAATTTTAAATAAGCAAACATTAACTCAGAATAAAGGACGTACTACTGAAAAAGCAGAAGATACTAAAATTCAAGCTACCTTTGGCGCTTTCATTGAAGTTGACGGAATAGACTACTTACCGAAGATTGTAAATACTGAAACCTATATAATTTCGACAGGCGATAGTACTTCTGGGTATACAGAAGGTAGTAAAATTGCAAGTTGTAAGATAAAAGGAATAGAATATACCGGTAAAAAATATAGACTTTTTGTTTATGATGTAGCTCAGCATGCAGATAATACTACTAGTATTCCCATTTCAAGCGGAAGAACAATTGCTGGAGATGCTGCTTCTGGTGATAATGATGGTTCAGTTAGATTTTACGGATTTTTAAATGCTAAGTCGCGTGGTATGAATATTGAACAGACTGGCGAAAATAATAATATATTCTTTTTACCTCAACAAATAATTAAAACTTTAACACCATCAAGTGTAACATCTACTGCAATTAAAATTCCAGTTAGAGATAAATTACAAAATCAGTCGGTAAGCACTAACACTGTTCAATTTACCATAACTTCAGCTGAACTATATCACGACAATCCAAATGAATATATTGTAGTAAATGAATCTAATGGTTCACCAATTATTGTTACAAACGTAGCACTAAGTACTACAACTTCTACTCTTGATACCGCAACATTAACTTTAACTAGTGGACATGGAGCATCTAATGTAGATGTTACATTCTCCAAGAGAATCACTGGCTCAGCCGGTACTAAAACTTTAAAAACAGATGGCTCAACTAGTGTTTCATCAGCTACAACGTATGCTATCGGCGATACAATCTCTTTAAGTAACCATGATGTAGTTTCTATAACTACAATTAATTCAGCTTCTGACGGAAGCGGAACAGATTTATCAGAACACTTTATAATGGAAGATGGCTCGACGGCCACTACTTATGGAAATGGAAGATTGATTTGTATCAAAGCATTATCTTCAACCCAAGTTCATGTTGCATATAGATATCTCGAGCACACTACACCAGGAAGTTTCTTTTCTGTGGACTCATATCCTTTAGATGATACTGGCTCTGGTGATTTAGACCGAGCTGAATTACCATTTGTTGATGGTGGTCCTGCAAGTGACTTTTTAGATTTTAGACATACTTCTCATTCAGATTTAGACCCTAATGGGGTAATAGAAGTAGGTGGAGTTGAATTTTATCTTGAACGGCACGACCGCATAGTATTAAATACAGCCGGTAAATTTGTTTATTTAGAAGGTAATTCAACCGCAAGCACTCCGCTTCCAGTGCCAGATGATTCAATGTTGCTCTATGATTTATACATACCTGCATTTACTAATTCTGTTCAAAATATCCAAATTAGTTATCAAGATAATAAAAGATATACAATGCGTGATATTGGTAAACTTGAAAAGCGTGTTAAAAGTTTAGAATATTATACTTCATTATCTTTATTAGAACAAGCCACATCAGATAAACAAATATTTGATAACACCGGTGACCGATTCAAGAATGGTATTTTAGTTGACGAATTTAAAGGCCATGGTAAAGCTGATACTCGCGACCCTGGTTTTGCTATTGCGGTAGACCCCGAAGAAGGTGTATTGAGGCCTTCATTTACTTCTCAAGATTTAGGCATTAGAAATACTGCTACAAATCTTACTACCGATGCAACATTTGGGACTACACCAAAAACCGGAGATGCAAATGACCCAGCAGGAGAAGATTTAATTAGACTACCAGTTACTTCTGTAAGAACTTTGATTAACCAAGATAAAGCTGCAGTTGCAGTAAGTGTTAATCCATTTGATGTTGCATCTTGGGTAGCTTCAGTAAGACTATCACCATCAACTGATCAGTGGAGAGATACTAGACGAAGACCAGATGTTATTATTAAACAAGACGGAAACGTAGATGCATTATTAAATGTAATGAATGAGCAATTAGCCTCTCAAGGTACTCGTTGGAATGATTGGAATACTACTTGGAGCGGTAATGTTACCAGAAGTAATTTAGGTGAAATAACTGGTTCACAAGCATTAGCTCGTGGATTAGGAACTAGTAATACAACTGTAAGGCGAACCTTCCAGTTTAGAGGTAGAGGTCGTGGTCGATGGGGCCGAGCTGTTAGGTGGGGTACTCGTACAACTACTACAGCATCTTTTCCAACATTCAATGGTGGTACGGTAACTACCTCCAATATAGCTCGAGCTCGGGTTCAACTTGAACAAAGAGCAGAAAAAGGAACTGCAACAAGAACTGGTATTAGACAATTTGCTGAAGAAGGCCCGCCAATTGTACAATCATTAGGTGATAAGATAGTTGATGTATCATTTGTACCATTTATTCGTTCTAGGAGAGTTTACTTTCATGGCCGTGGCTTTAAACCAAATACTACTCTTTACGCATTTTTTGATGGTGTAAATATTACTAGTTTTGCAAATGGTGACACAACTTATAATCGTAGAGCATTTAGACTTAATACAACCAGAACAGACCACACAAATAATTCTCCTGGTAACATTACTAGTTCGTCAATCGTAAGTGATAATCGAGGTAGAGTTTCTGGTTCTTTTGTTATTCCTAATAACAGAAGGGTGAGATTTAAAACTGGAGAAAGAGAATTTAGATTAGTTGATAATACTTCAAATGATTTATCGATTGCTAACACTTATGCGATGACTACTTATACTGCTCGAGGCGTAGTTAATACACTTCAAGAGACTATAATATCAACAAGAACCGTGCAAATCAGTGAGCGTAAAGTAAAAGAAAGTAAAACAGTTACAAGGACTGAAACGGCCGTTAAAGCTATCCGTCACGTTGACCCATTAGCCCAAACATTCGTGGTAGACCCCGACCAATATCCTCAAGGAGTATTTGTAAAAGACGTTGACTTATTCTTTAGAGCAAAACATAATGCATTGCCAGTAAGAATACAACTTGTTCCATGTGAAAATGGTATACCAACTCAAAATGTAATTCCTTTTTCAGAAGTAGAAAAAGAATTTGATGAAGTTAATATATCTACTAATGCGACATCAGCAACTACTTTTACGTTTGAATCATTAGTTCATCTTAAAGGCGGAGTTGAATATGCTATTGTAGTATTATCTAATTCGCCTGAATATTTCTTATGGCATTCAGAGGTAGGTAAAGACGATGTTACTACTGGTAAGAGAATTGTTAAGAATCCTTATACTGGTGTAGCTCTTAAATCAGCCAATGCATCGACTTGGACACCAGACCAAAATAAAGACTTTAAGTTCCACTTAAGATATGCTAGGTTTAGCGAAAGTAATTTAACACCAGCATCTCCATACTCTAGAACAGTCGGTAACGATTCAACTCATACTGCATACGGAAATTTTGTAACAATATCTCCAGCGAATGTTTATGGCGCAGCATTGAGTTCTAGTAATCAACTAAGAATTGATTGCATTAATTTAATAGCAGAAGCAGTTGCATTACCAGAAACCGATATAAAATATTTCTTAAAAGTTAAATCTAAGGCTAATGTAACAACAACCTACGAGATAGAACCTAATAATGTGCTGGAATTAAATGAAACTATAAAGTACGACGATCCCACACAACTTCAACTATATGTTGAATTAAGAACGGGAAATGAATTCTTAACTCCAGTTATTGACTTAGATAGATTATCATTACTAACTTTTGCTAATACAATTAATGGTGGAGCTGCTTTAACAGGAGAAACAGGAGCTACTCATGGTACTGCTAAGGCTCGATATATTACAAATCCGGTTAGATTAGATAGCGCGGCTTCAAGAGTAGATTGTTATCTAGATATTGAGCGACCAGTACCCGAGGCTAATGTAGAAGCATATATTAGATTTACAAGAGATGGGGCGTTTACTAAATTAGATGCAGCAGATATACCTATAAATGCTGGGTTTAGTGAGGTACACTTTAGAACACCAGATTCTGCTGCGGCGGCTGAATATAACTTTGATTTATTTCAAATTAAATTAGTACTAAGTACACACTCGGCTGGAGATATTACAGGAGATGATAGCGCAGCAATACCGAGATGTATGAACTTTAGGGCAATAGCTACAGCATAATGAGTGAAGAATTTTTACAAGTTGAAGATAATCCTAGTTTAGTTCGCGATAATTTATCGCAAGCTATTATAAATATAGACAATGAAGCTTATGAAAGGTACATGGAAAAAAAGAAACACCAATTATCCAAAGACCAAGAAATAGTAAACTTAAGAAAAGAAATAGAAGATTTAAAAAACATGATTTATAAAATGGTTGAGGGCGGAGCTCTTAATCAAAAATAGGAAACAGATATGGCAATAGGCGGAAACAATACACCAAATGGAGCATTAGGCGGAGAACATGATACTCCATCGTATACATCGTTAACTTTAGGAACAGATTTAACTGGAACAATTCCAGTCAACTACGGTTCATCAATTGCTGCTGCAGATACATTAGCCTTTCCTAGTGGTGGCTTAAAAACCACATCTACTATTGATGATTTTCGTAGAAATTTTAACCAATTAGCAATTGACTTTAATACTGAATTAGATAGTCTACAATTACAAGTTACTCGTAATGATACGGATTTAGCTACTGTTGCAACAAAGCTTAGTGAACATGATACTGATTTAGGACATATCGCAAGAGACCTTGACCAAAAGGCATATGATAGATTTATCATTACTGCAGAACGAGGTTTATCTATTCACGAAACTGGAAAAACTTCAGGCACTGATAGCTCAGCTAATCGCGGAAATACTGGAAATCTTCAAGCAGATAGAACTTTATCACTAAATGTTTCCGATACAAGTGAAATTGGAGGTGTAAGAGCTTCTAATGAATCGATCGCCGAAACTACTGGAACTGCAGCCGAGAATGCAATTAATGGCCACGTCGGAGTTGATAGTAGTGGCTATATGAAAATTTTAGATAATGCTATTGAGTTAGGAGTAAAAACTCGTGGACATTATGTCAAAGATGTTAATGCTTCTACTGGTATTACGGTTACTGGAGCTGATGATGAAACAACCACAAAGGTTGTATCTATTACTAACACTGCAGTAAGTGCAGGAGCTTATGGTGGTATTGGTTCTCAAAATCAACCAGTAATTACAATGCCAACATTCGTAGTTAATGCTCAAGGGCAATTGATCGCAGCTAGTACCGCATCAGGTTTCTCCGCGAATAATACAACTATTAATATTAATGGTGTTAATGGATTAAATGGTACAAACTCTTTCACTCTTAACGCAGCTGCGTCTGAAGTATCGACATATGAAATAAAACATAATACTATTGCTGCGGGTGTTACTGATAAGACTTTTGCAAGAACAATCACAACCGCCAATTCTGCTCAACATAATACAGTTAAAAGAATTACTAAACTTGGTGTTGATGCATATGGACATATTGACGAATTAACTGAAGCAAATATCACTTATGGTATTAAAGCAACGCCTGAAGGTGGATATAACGCTGGTCAAACTTTTGATTTAAATGTACCGAGAGAATCAGATTTTAATGCTCATGCTAGTCGTATATTATCTTTAGAAAATGATGATTCAATTACTAAAATTGATAATGACGCAGGAGTTGCAGGAGGTGCAAGACAAATAGGTGGAGACTTTCTCCAAGTAACTGGTGAATTAAGAGTCCAGCAAGACCTTAGAGTTAGAAATAGCTCAACTACTAATTTCCATGTAGTAAATGATAGTGGAAATACTACTATTGCTGGTGATTTAGATGTTGGTTCATCACACACTCTATTCGTTGACGTAGATACAAATGAAGTTGGTATCGGAATAAATAATCCTATTGCCGATTTAGATGTTGCAAATGCTGGTATTACACTTCACGATGGAAGAATAGGACGTCGGAATTCATCAGGGGTCCTTACATTACAAGGCAATACTGCTACTTCGGGCGGCGGGGGTAATATCGAAATATATGGTTCAACTAATAGTAGCCATGCTAATAGAATATATTATGATTCAGCTAGACACCAATTTAGAGATGAATCTGCCAGCAATACTATATTAGACATGAACCCAAGTGACAATATATTTGCGATTAATGGAGCTTCTGTATCAACTAATCATAGATTATCATTAAAAGATGAAAGAACTACAGGTACAAATGTTGATACATTTAATATTTCTTATGAGAGTGGTGGTAATTTCTCTATTGGATTAGTTGATGCAAGTCAGGCCAATCCCCACCATAGAATTAGAACTCATGCCTCTGAAAGTATTCGATTTGCTCAAGCACTTACTGATTATGTAATATTTGACGGTGCTACTCAAAGAGTTGGTATCGGAGATATGACTCCGTCTTATAAATTAGATGTTGATGGCGAAGTTCGTGCACAACATACTTTAAGAGCCGCACAAAATTTAATAGTAGGAACAACTATCCAAGCAGCATCTGGTAACTTCGATGTTAATTCACTTGGTGATATTGCTGATGTAGGTAGTATTACGTCAGGCGGAAACATATCTGCCACTGGAAATCTTACAATCGGAGGTGATGTTAGTTTAGGCAATGAATTTGGCGATAGAGTTGAGATAAACAATGACTTTAGGTTTCAAAATGGCCTATTCAAATTCCATGATTATGCTGGGGGTGGTGATACAAATGATACACCAGCTGGTGACAGGTACAGAATGGGAATTAGGTTGACCATGCCGGGCAATCACCCTAATGGTACTAGAATTAAAATTCACGATATGACATCGAAAACTTCCGGTAATTACGGAAGTAACGATTACATGGTATTCGAAAAAACTGATGGCAATACAAGTACTTCGGTTGATGGCGGATTTGCTTTTGTAGCAAGTTCATCTAATATTGTTAACGGAGGTACGTATTATGATACAAGAATGCTTGCTAGAATAAACCCGCAGGAGTTTAGGTCATTTGTTAATTTAAAAATCGGCGGTGAAAATACTCAAAATGATTCTAGAACATTATATGTTTCAGGCTCATCAGAATTTGACGGAAAAATAAGAATTGATAGCACTGCAGATTCAAGTAGTCATACCGATACATCTGCATCAATCCATACTGAAGGTGGAGCTTCAATCGAAAAGAGTTTAAATGTTGGAACTTCAGCTGTTATAAATGGTACAATACAAGTAGATGGCGGGGCCACTATTGGTAATGCTAGTGCTGATAGTCATTATATTACAGGTACCACTAGGCTTCAAGGTGATGTAATAATTGGTTCTGAAGCTGATACTGATTCTAATTTTCTTCGCTTTGACGGCGTAGCTGGTGATTCAGGTGAAGACCACACCGTACTAGTTGAAAGACTATATGATGGTTCAGATAAGAGCGAACTTTTAATTTATAAAGGAAATGATAATTCTGCCGGTAATCGTGATAGAATAAGATATCGCGCACCAAACCACGTATTCCAGTATATTGTTGGTGCAGAAGATGCAAATGACCATCTAGGTGGTAGTGATTCAGTGGGTGCAACTAATACAGCACTGGTTGTTGATCACACAGGAAAAATTCTTATTGGTGGTCATACCTCATCATTACATAGCCAAGCTGGATTACAACTTTCGGACCCTAGCTATGCTAGATTCATGTTAGCAGATACAGGTGAATCGAACCAACACGCATTTATAGATAAAGTTGGTGAACAATTAGGTTTAACCTCTCAAAATGGTACTAGCCATGGTACAATAGAGCTCAAAACTTATAACGGAACGGATACTTTAACAAGATTAAAAGTTGCAAGTGATGGCAATATTGGTATTGGATATACTATTCCAGGTCATAAGTTAGATGTCAATGGAACAATCTCAGGTAAAAATGACTTTTTAAGTAATGCTACAGGAACAAATGCTAATCCTGGTGAAGGTAAGGCTAGGTTCACTGGATTCGGTATAATGGGAAGCAGGGCCAGTAGTCCCGTTTACCTTACAAATGCATCCACTGGTGGTTTGGCATTTGGAGTAGGCGGTATTCATGGCTCCGCTAATAAAATGTTTATTACTTCTGGTGGTAATGTCGGTATAGGAACTACAACACCACATAGTGATTTTAAATTAGACGTTATGGGCCGAATAAGAATGGAAACGGCTGCGCCACTTATAGCTTTTATTGAATCTGATCAGGATTATTCATCTACTGGTGATTCAGGTGGAAGGTTCAGACTCGTGGGCGATGGAGGACACTTCTCTATTCGTAGAAATACACATGCTTCATCTGGTTTTGGCACTGAAACATATCCATTGAACATACATGAAAATGGTAATATGACTATTGGTGAGAAATGTGGTCAAAGGCAAGAAGACGCAATTTACTTACAGACACGTAGTATTGATAGCTCCGGTAATGATACACCTAGGTTAGACCACATTCATTTCAGAACTCCACGGATGTTGATGGGACCAGAGAATTTCGTCCAAATGTTTAGCCACAATGCTCAAGGAACCAATACCTACAATAATAATGCTTTAACGGTTGGTATTACCGCCAATAATAACGATATTGATGTTGGCTCAACCAACGAAAACTATGGCACTTCAGTATCTCCAGGTGATGGTAATACACACGTAGGAATTGCATTTAGAAGAATCAATGGTAATGATAGAGGTGGTGTAGGCTATTTCTCTAGACAAGATGGTTCAACCTTGATTTTAAATACTAACGAAGATGGTAATGTTATGGATTTCAACGCTGCTGGTGTTCAGCAAGCTGCTATTCATACCGGAAAAGATGGCTCTATCAAATTTGGTGTATATGCTCGAACCGGAGATTCTTCTAATAATAGACTTAAGTGGTACATACACGAAGATGGTAGAATAATTAATAACAATGAAACTGTTATTATAGATGAAGGTAATACGAGCGCAGGTGGACGAGATGATAACCCAGATGCAGTACTTCACTTAAGAAGTCGTTCATCTGACCATTTAAGATTTGAAGATATTAATGCTAACCACATGGCTACTATTGATGTTCACGAAACAAATGGTATGGTAATTGAAGTTAACCAATCAACTGGTAAGATTATTGATATAAATCCATCGGGCTCTACTAGTGGTATTAAATTAACTGCAACCCAAACTAGAGTTCACGATCAGTTGGTAGTTGATGGCACAGCAAATGCAACAGATACAGTTGGTAATGTTACTACCGGCTCCGCAGTATTTAAGGGTGGAATATCAGTAGCTAACATGATTAAAACTGGTGGCCGAATAGTAGCACACAATAATGGAACTCACCAATTTGGTAACCCTACTAATCTTTCCAGTACCAATGGTACTGTAGTATCAATCGAAGGCGCGATTCGAGCAGCCAGAATCCCAAGTAATGCTAGTGCAGAAGCTGGACAATACGCATTTAATCTTGACAATGAAGGTAATATTGATGATGTAGGTTCTATAACTTCAGATAGCCAGATACGATGCGCATCTTTTGTTCAAACCGGAAGTGCTGCAACAAATTATGGAGTATTCAATGGAGATTTATTTGTAGGAGATAACACAACTACAAGACAATTCTCTGTTGATAGCGCAACCGGAAATACATATACTGTTGGAAATGTAAGTGCTGCTTCGTTAACTTCTCGAAGTGGTGGATTTACATTTGGTGATGGTACAACATTAACAACCGCTAATCCAGCTGGTACCATCCCACCATTTTCAAGATATATTCATTCTTTACACGTTTGGTTTAGAGGAGATGATGAACTTCACTTTCAAAGTGGAATAAGTTACGCTGGCAATGCTGATAGACAGGGTGGTTATATACGATCTAACAGACTAACCAACCAAGGTATAGCTTGTTTGGTTCATAGTGGCCACACGGGTTGGGATTCTACTAATGGCAAACCCAATGGTTTTTATACGGCTACTAGAGTTGCAAATGGAGGAAGCTACAATGTAGCACCTAAGGGAACCGTAAGTGCTACTTACTTTTCGAAATTGACAAATTATAGAGAGGGATATTCCAAAAATAGAGGTGTCAATGTAGCCAGCACTCATAATAAACCACAATGGGGAAATAGAGAAAACGATAATGGTAGTCGGGTGCACAGTCTTACCAACTCGATAAATAATGGTTTTACGGATACCGGCGCAAATAGTTGGTTCACAACAACTGAGGTAGCTACATTAAAAGGGGCAGACCCGTATCAAGCACGGTTTGGAGATTCATGGCGTACAGGTCTTTCAATTCCTTATGATACTGGTAGTGGATTCCCAAATGCCGTCGGTACTGCAAACATAAAATATGGTAGCAATGTATGGGGGTTCGTTGGTGGCAATTCGGGCGGTGGCGATTTCTATAACTACCCATATTGTGTAAGATGTGAAGTTAGAGATGAAATTAACCATACTATTAAAGAGGTTCATTGGTGGGGAGATACGACAGATGGTTTCGATATTAAATATGCTAATGGAATTGATGACCAAACAAATTTTGGTGGCCTAAGCTCATACCAAAACAGATACTTTTGTAAACTGAATGAGCAAAGCTTAGGAGGCGGGCAGTGGATAATTGATGTAGCTCAACGCGTTGATAATCACGGTGGATTGAAGATTAACAGATTTGATACTGGACTCGAAGCCAGGAACGGAATTACCAGACTTATTGACCCCAGCTACACCGCTAAGCCTACAGATTGGAACACTACCGGCCACGTCACTACTTAAAGACAAATTTCCAAGTCAACCGGCATTGGCTTTTATATAAATAGATATATGTCAAAGCCATATTCTAGACAGACATTAGTTGATTATTGCTTAAGAGCTCTTGGAGCTCCAGTAATTGAAATAAATGTTGATGATAACCAGTTAGGTGACCGACTTGATGAAGCGCTTCAGTTTTATCAAGAATACCATTCTGACGCGGTTATTAAGCGATTCCGTAAGTATCAACTAACTGCAGCAGATATTACTAATAAGTATATTACTGTGCCCGACACGTATCTTACTATTAGTAGAGTTCTTCCATTTAATTCAAACACCGGTGGTACTGGTGATTTTAACATTGAATACCAAATGATGTTGAATGACATATATGATTTGGCGAAGCCTGGTGCTAGTATGCTGAATTATTCAATGACTCAACAACACCTTGCATTAATAGACCATATGTTTGATGGTAAAGACCAAACAACAAGGTTTAATAGACATATTAATAGACTTTATATTGAAACTCGATGGGGTACAGATTTGGTAGAAAATGATATTATAGTATTTGAAGGTTATGAAGCTATAGTACCAAAAACATCCCATACCGCAGATACGTATGGCTCAGGCTCAGATGCTAATGCTCCTACAGAAGCTACTTCAACTGCAGTGTATAACGATATGTTTCTAAAAAAATATTTGACTGCATTAATTAAAAAACAATGGGGTACCAATATCAAAAAATTTGACGGTATGCAATTACCCGGTGGAGTTACTATGAATGGTCAACAAATTTACGATGAAGCTAACGAGGAAATCCTAAAGATAGAGGAAGAAGTTCAACTCAAATATGAAATGCCTCCAGCATTCTACGTAGGATAACGAGATGATATTATGGCAAGAAATACTTATTTTTCACAGGGCTCCGTAGGAGAGAAAGACCTCTACGAGGATATGGTCGTAGAAGCTCTGAGTATTTATGGCCAAGACGTTTATTATATACCCCGCGAAATTATCAGTGAAGACGATATTTTAAACAGCACAATAGAGAGTAAATTTAATGATGCTTACCTCGTCGAAATGTATATTGAAAATACCGAAGGCTTTGATGGTGATGGTGATTTACTTGGTAAGTTTGGCATAGAAATTAGAGACCAAGTAACTTTAATTTTAGCTCGAAGAAGTTTTGCTCGAGCCACACGAGGCTCTAATCTTATCAGACCTAGAGAGGGTGACTTAATATATTTACCACTATCTAAATCTTTATTCGAACTTAAATTTGTTGAACACGAGCAACCCTTCTATCAATTAAATAATCTTACAGTGTATAAGCTATCTTGTGAGTTGTTTGAATACAGCGGTGAAGATATTGACACAGGATTAGATTTAATTGACGATATTCAAAAGATTAAAGAAGTTACAACCAGCATTGGAATAACTTATTCAAATACTTCTGTATTTACTATAGGAGAAGAAGTTAATATTACATTCGTAGATTCTTCAACTGGTACATCAGAAGTTCTTGGAATTGATGAAGACCAATCACCAATTATATTAAGTCTTGGCTCATTAACTGTCACAGACGGAACAGTTAATACTCTCGGTGTTGGAGATGTTATTACAGGAACCAAGTCCGGTGCTATTGCAACTATTTCAGCTGATGAAGATAAGACATCAGAAACATATAGCACAGACGCCTTTGATGATTCTGCCGACTTTGAAGCGATAAATAATAACTATATTGACTTTAGCGAGTTTAACCCATTCGGAGAACCTAATGCTTAGCGGAAAACATTTTTATCATGCCACAATAAAAAGAATTGTATCAGTCTTTGGTACTCTTTTTAATAATATTACTGTGGGCAGACATAGTGGTAATAAAATTTCTAATATTCAAAGGGTACCAATTTCCTATGGCCCTTCTCAAAAGTTTATTTCAAGAATGAATAAAGATTTAGATGGTAATAAAGTTGCTATTAAATTACCAAGAATGTCATTCGAAATAACATCTATTGAATATGATACCACTACAAAGTTAAATAGATTAAATACGACTCTTACTTCAGGTACTAATAATTCTCCTAAAACACGAAATAAAATATATCAAAGTGTTCCTTATACAATTGGAATGCAATTAAATATTTTAGCTCGAAATCAAGAAGACGCATTGCAAATTCTAGAGCAAATAGTTCCAACTTTTTCACCTGAATACACAGTTACTATAAAAGATATTGAAGGCCCTGGCTCTAAAACTGATGTGCCTTTTATCTTAAATGGAGTATCATTTGATGATACTTATGAAGGCGACTATGTTGGAAGACGAACACTTACATATACTTTAGATTTTACCATTAGAGCTAGATTCGCACCTGATACATCCGATGTTTCTATTATTAAAAAAGTAGAAACCGATATAGCAGACTTTACAAATGTAACTCGGGCCGATGCAAAAACATTAAGTTCTATAAATGTAAGTTCAGATTCACCAGCAGATACTATAAGAACATTTGTATCTTTAATAGACCCTGAAGATGTACATACATTAGATTTAGTATATAAAGATATTACAGTTGCGGGTGTTGAGCCACTAAGTAAATTAACTGGAGTAAGTATTGTTAGTGGTGCTACAGCGGATTTTGATAGAGTAGAAGATGAAGATTTTAGTTCTTCAGTAGCCAATTTAACTGGAGTTGCAAGTACTAGTGGCGTCGATGCGTCTTTTACTGCTATTGTCGATGGTTTAACTGGAGCCACAACTGGTATATCTATAGTAAATAGAGGTTCGGGCTATATTGCTTCTGAAACAATTACAATATCCACATCACCTTATGATAGTGTTAATTTAGTTTTAACTGTAGATAGTGTATTTGACGGTACGGGCGATGAGCTTCCTGGTGCAATTAATACGTTATCAATTACAAGCGGGAATGGAGCTAATTCTAATTTTACTGCTACGTATGCTCCGACTTTTACTAGAACAAATTTAGCAACTGAGCCAGTTTTAAATAGTCCTAATGATTCTCCTGGCTTACACGGTACAGGAGCTGCTGTTAATATTACCCTTGATAAAACTGGTGCAATAACTGCAGCAACAATTGCTCGAGGTGGTGCTGATTATAATACTTCACAACAAATTAAACTTGGGCCAGTAATATTAGGAGAAACCGCGTCTTCATTTTTATTACAAAATAGAAGTACAACTTCATCGGGTAGCGGGATTGGTGCAACTATTAATGTTACATTAGATAGCCAGACCGGAGCACTATCTAACCCCGTTATTCAAGAAATAGGAAGTGGATATGCGCTTAGTGATACTCTAACAATATCTGCTGCTCAATTAGGAGCTAACTCTCCGGCTGGAGATGCATTAGATACTGATTTAGTATTATCTGTTACTGGAGTTAATGAAGATGGTACCGGATCGTTAACTTCATTGTCCATTACAAGCGGTGAGACCGCAGATTCGAAAAGAGTCGGCGGTAAGATTTATGAGTACGATTCACCATTTACTGATTTAGTAATGAGTGTTGATTCTGTTGATACAACTGTACTAAATGGAGTATATAGTAAATCGGGCAATATCAATAAAAAACCTAGGTATGTTCATAGTACTACTAGTGGTGTAGAAATAAATTATACTGGCAATAATTGGGCCCTACTTCAAAATGGTGAAAGTTTAGCTACTTCTTTAAGTGATAATTCTCCTACCTCTTTATTTAACGTACCAGTATTAAATTGGGTAGTTGCTGGAAGAGACACTGCAAATATGGTGGTATCTACTACAGAAAATTTAGATTTTCTTGCGGGTGAAAGAATAACAGGAAATATATCTGCCGGAGAAGCTACTGTTATAAGCTCTAGTAATGATATAGTTACAGTAAATAATCTAGAGCAATTATATGCTGAAGATGAATTAGTAACCGGTAAGAGAAGTAATAGAACACGAACCGTGTTCTCAACTAGAAATACTTAATGAGTGATAAACTTGATAAATTAAATACTGCGTTAATGGCCAACACAAAACCATTAGTTCCTATTCAAAAGGAAGTTAATCTTACCAATGACGCAGAAGAAGATTATAATTTAGCTCGAGATAATTTAAAAAATCTTCTTAATAAATCTGATGAAGCTCTTGACCACATGATGCAAGTGGCTGCAGAAGCAGAACACCCGAGAGCATTTGAAGTATTGGCTGGAATGTTTAAGACATCTGCCGATATGACTTCTCAGTTAGTTGATTTACAAAAGAAAAGACACGAACTTGATAAACTAAATAATGAACCGACTGAATCTAATGGCGTCACGAATAATAACCTCTTTGTCGGTTCAACTTCTGAACTTCAGAAAATGCTGGCAAAGAAGGTAGATAATGACTGACGGATACAATGGAAACTCTCTAGTTAAGAGAGATGGTGTAACTCATAATTTCACCAAAGAAGAAATCACTGAATACCAAAAGTGTATGATTGACCCTGCTTACTTCGCAAAAACATATGTGAAGATTATCAATCTTGATAAAGGGTTAGTCCCATTTGATTTGTATCCTTACCAAGAAAAAATGTTTAAACATTTTCAAGATAATAGATTCTCTGTTGTTCTTGCATGTAGACAATCTGGTAAATCTATTTCATCGGTGGTTTATATTTTATGGTATGCTATCTTTCACCCAGAAAAGACTGTTGCTGTTCTTGCAAATAAAGGCGCGACTGCAAGAGAAATGCTTTCGCGAGTCACACTAGCTCTGGAGAACTTACCATTCTTTTTACAGCCTGGTTGTCGAGTATTAAATAAAGGTTCACTCGAGTTTTCTAATAACTCAAAGATTATTGCATCAGCTACATCTGCATCTTCTATTCGTGGCCAATCTGTTAACTTACTATTCCTTGACGAGTTTGCTTTTGTTGAAAATGCTTCTACTTTTTATACATCTACTTATCCTGTAATCTCATCAGGTAAAGAGACTAAAGTTATTATCACATCTACTCCAAACGGGGTAGGTAATATGTTTTATAAGATATGGGAAGGCTCAGTTCAGAAAGCAAATGAATTTAAATCTTTTAGAGTTGATTGGTGGGATGTACCTGGTAGAGATGAGGCTTGGAAGAAACAAACTATATCAAATACTTCAGAGACCCAGTTTATTCAAGAGTTTGGGAATCAGTTTGTTGGTAGTTCTTCAACTCTTATTAGCGCCGATTGTCTTCTTGGTCTAAAAGCAAAAGACCCGGTTAAAACTATTAGAGATGTTAAACTATATGATTTACCACAAGAAGATCATCAATATATAATGGTAGTAGATGTATCAAAAGGAAGAGGCCAAGATTATTCTACATTTTCTGTAATTGATATGACGTCAAGACCATTTAAACAAGTAGCTACTTTTAGAGATAATGTGATTTCACCACTATTATTTCCTGATATAATTGTTCATACCGCTAATTATTATAATGAAGCGATTGTAGTAATTGAAAGTAATGACGCGGGACAAGTAGTATGTAATGGAGTCTATTATGAATTAGAATATGAAAACACATTCGTAGAATCTGCAATTAAAAAAGGTGGCATTGGCGTTACGATGACTAAAAAGATTAAACGAATGGGCTGTTCTAATATGAAAGACCTAATCGAACAAAATGGATTAGAAATTGTTGATGCTGATACTATTTTAGAATTATCAACCTTTGTTCCACGTGGAAGTAGTTATGAAGCCGATAAAGGATTTCACGACGATATGGTAATGAATTTAGTTATGTTTGGCTGGTTTGTTTCGACTGAAGCATTTGGTGATGTAGATGAAATGAGTTTAAAAGATATGTTATATAAGGATAGAAAGGCTATGGAAGACGATTTATTAGATTTTGGCTTCCATAATACTGGCCAAACTAATGAGTACCAAGATATAATGGAGCGCCAAAGGGCTTGGAGAGATTTGTAGTATTATAAATAGTAGTATGAAACAAGTCTTGTTATGATTAACATATTAATATTAACTGAAAAAGAAAAAGAGGTACAATTATGGGATTCTTAGTCTCTCCAGGTGTCGAAGTCAAAGAAATTGACTTGACCAATGTAATACCAGCTTTATCAACCTCAATAGGTGGATTTGCTGGTAGATTCAAATGGGGTCCTGCGAATTTATTGGTAACAGTAAGTTCGGAGAATGACCTTGCAGAGATTTTCGGTAAACCTGATGCGACCACATGCAAAGTATTCTTACAAGCTGCTGGTTTCTTAAAATACGGGAATACTTTGAAAATCTCTAGAGCCGTTAGGGCTCTCTCAGCAGACGACGCTATAGTGTCGACAGATACAGTAAGCGCAACAGCAGGTAATGGTGGTTCAGCAATGGCTGCCAACGTGAATAAAGTATTAGTTAAAGACCTAGCAGATTTCGAGCAACAAGCCGATACTCTCGCTGGTACAACTATTACTGCACTCGCAAGATGCCCTGGCGCTTATGGTAATAGCCTTCAAGTGGTTATTGCTAGAACAACAACAGCAATTGCAGCATCTAGTGCTACATTAGCTACCGATGGTTCAGATATCGGTAAAACTAATGAAGCTAAAATCTTAATTAGAGATAATTTTGATGCAGCGCCAGACCAAGTTAACACATCGTTAGCTGCAGATGGTACAGCAGTAGCAGGAGCCGCCGATGAAATTCATGTTCTAGTTCGTGACCAAGATGGTTTAATATCTGGTATAAAAAATAACGTAATAGAAAAATTCCAAGGTCTTTCACTTTGCTCTGATGCAAAGAATGCTGACGGAAGTTCAAACTATTATTATGATGTAATTAATAATACATCACAATTCATATTCATCAACAAATTAGATACAATCTATACTAATGCAGATAAAACAGTTGCTGAAGTCGATAGTGGTTCAACCGATATCGCAAATGCTTCAGTTGAAGATAATTCAACCGTTGCAACTGGTGTATTCGGTGATGGTATCTATATGGAATCACTAACATCTGGCCAAGATGGTACAATAAATTCAGGCGCAATAACAACTGCTCTTGATTTATTTGCAGATGCAGAAACAGTAGATGTCAATCTATTATTTGCAGAAGCTGGTTATCTTGCAGATACTGACCAAGAAACGGTTGATAATAAAGTTTGTACTATAGCATCAACAAGAAAAGATGTAGTTGGTTTTATATCACCTCCAACGGGTGCAGCCGGTGGTGCAGCATCTATTGAAGGATTATCAACTGAATCTTTGAAGAAAGACGCCGTTATTGCCAGACGTAATTCAATATCAGGCATGAGTTCATACAGCTTTATGGATAGTTCTCCATTGTATGTGTATAACAAGTATGACGACAATTATGTGTATATCGCAGCTTCTGGTCACATGGCCGGTCTTTGTGTTAATACAGATAATGTTGCAGAATCTTGGTTCTCACCCGCAGGATACAATCGTGGTAACTTAAGAGGAGTTACTAAATTAGCATTTAACCCAAACCAAGCTTCAAGAGATGCTCTATACAAGGCGCAAATCAATCCAATTGTTTCGTTCCCTGGCAATGGCATCTTACTATTTGGCGATAAGACTGGTCAGGTTAAAGCATCAGCATTCGATAGAATTAATGTTCGTAGATTGTTTATCACTCTTGAAAAAGCAATTGCTACAGCATCAAAGTTCTCACTATTCGAATTGAATGATGAGTTTACTCGCGCTCAATTCCGTAATCTAGTAGAACCATTCTTGAGAGATGTTAAAGGTCGGCGTGGAATTACTGACTTCCTAGTTGTTTGTGATGAAACAAATAATACAGGACAAGTAATTGACACGAATCGTTTCGTAGCAGACATATTCATTAAACCCGCTCGTTCAATTAATTTCATCACTCTAAACTTCGTGGCTACACGAACTGGTGTTGATTTTAGTGAAGTAACAAGCTAATAAGAAAGGAAAAATAAAATGGCTATATTAGGAGTAGATGACTTCAAAGCTAAGCTAACAGGTGGAGGCGCTCGTCCAAATCTGTTCAAGGCTACTATAAACTTCCCATCTTATGCTGGTGGAGACAGTGAATTCACTTCATTTATGGTTAAAGGAGCAGGATTACCTGCATCGACAGTTGCTAATATTGATGTACCATTTCGTGGTCGTCAATTAAAGATTGCCGGTGATAGAACATTCGAACCTTGGACTATTACTGTCATTAACGACAGTGAAATGAAAGTGAGAAATTCATTCGAAACATGGTTGAATGGCATCAATGCACACGTTGCAAATGAAGGCCTAGCAAACCCATCTGACTATCAAGCTGACATGATTGTAGAGCAATTAGGTAAGGACGGAGCAGTAACGAAAACATATACAATTCGTGGCGGATATCCAACCAACATTTCTCAAATCGACTTAAGTTATGATACTAACGATCAAATCGAAGAATTCACCGTTGAAATTAATTACCAGTATTGGGAATCAAATACAACCTCTTAACTCAGTTAAGAATTAATTCACAAGACTCCTCTTGAAAAAGAGGAGTTTTTTCTTTTGTACTTAGACGAGTAAAACATATAAATAGTATTATGGAAATATTCGGATATGAAATAAAGCGTCGTTTTAACAAGGACGCAGAGAATGATTCACCTTCTCAAGAAGAAACCACTATAAAATCGTTTGTACCTCCAGTCGATGACGGTGGGGTGTCAACAATAGCAGCAGGTGGATATTACGGACAATATTATGATTTAGACGGAAGTGGTACTGGTGCTACAGACCGTGATATGATAATCAAATATCGCGGTGCAGCAGAACAACCAGAAGCAGATAACGCCATTGATGATATTGTAAATGAGTCAATAGCAGCAGGAGATGTTGGAGCATTGGTTTCTCTTAATGTTGATGACTTAGAATACGAAACAGATGTTAAAAGAAAGATATTAAACGAGTTTGATAACGTTTATAATTTATTTAACTTTACTGAATATGGTGCTGACTATTTTAGAAAGTGGTATATTGACGGAAAAATATATTTTCACATTGTAGTTGATTCTGCAAATCCAAAAGCAGGTATACAAGACTTAAGGTATGTTGACCCAATCAATATGAAAAAGGTTCGTGAAGTTAAGAAACAAGTAGATAAACTTACTGGTGTATCAGTTGAAGAAACTACAGAAGAATATTTTGTATATAGTGAAACGGATTTAAATAATTCAATTAATACTAATAATTCTGATAATATTAGTGGTATTAAGGTCGCAGAAGAAGCTATTATTTATGTAACTAGTGGAATAATGGATTCATCTAGGACTAAGGTTCTTTCACATCTTCATAAATCCGTAAAGATTATTAATCAATTAAGAATGCTTGAAGATGCATTAGTTATCTATCGTATATCTAGAGCACCTGAAAGACGAATCTTTTATATTGATGTTGGTAACCTTCCTAAAGGTAAAGCTGAAGAATATGTAAGAAATATGATGTCTCAATATCGTAACAAGATTGTTTACGATGCTGATAACGGAGAGGTCCGTGATGATAGACGCCATAAATCAATGCTTGAAGATTTCTTCTTACCACGAAGAGAAGGTGGTAGAGGTACAGAGATTACCACTCTTCCAGGTGGAGAAAACCTTGGGCAGATTGATGATATTTTATTCTTTCAAAAGAAACTTTATAAGTCACTTAATGTACCAATGAGTCGCTTAGATAGCGAGTCTGGTTTCCAAGTTGGAAGAGCTACAGAGATTAATAGAGAAGAAGTTAAATTTCATAAATTCACAAGTCGGCTTCGTCAAAAATTCTCAAACATATTCTTGTCTGCTCTTAAAACTCAACTTATTCTGAAAGGTATAATCAATGAAGATGATTGGCCAATGATTTCTGAAAACATTTTTGTTGATTATCAGAAAGATAATTATTTTGCAGAATTAAAAGAATTTGAAATCATGCGTGATAGATTTGATATGATGAGTCAAGTTGAAAATCTTGTTGAACAAGGATATTATTCCAAAGAATGGGTAAGAAAGAATATTTTAGCTCAAGATGACCAAGAAATAGAAATGATTGATAAGCAAATAGCTGATGAAAAAGATGAAGGCGAAGGTGATGATGGAGTTGACGATTTAATTGCAGGAACTCAGCCTGAATTAGAAACCCAAGGCGATTTAGAACAAGAATTAGGTAAAAATACCGAAGGTTCTTTAGAAAATGAGATAAATTAACCCCTTTATAGTCTAAATAGGAGGTCTTGAAACCTCTTACTATATAAATACATGTATTAAATTAAGGTAAATTATGGCACAAATATCAAATATATTAGGAGCTCTTTATAAGGGCGACAAAGAAACCGCTAACAAAGCGTTTGATGAAGTATTGAAGGTGAAAACAAAAGAGGCTCTGGAAGTAAAAAAAGTTGCAGTAGCCGCGAACATTTTTAATCAAACAGACAAAAAAGGATAAAATGAGATTAATCACAGAACATTTTGATTCTTTAGAATATATAACTGAAGAAAAAGACGGCAAGAAAGGAACCTACATCACTGGTGTATTCATGCAAGCCGAACAAAAGAATCGTAATGGTCGTATATATCCTAAAGAAACACTTTTTAAAGCCGTCGAGAAATACGTCGACGAGCAAGTTAATAAGGGAAGAGCAGTTGGCGAGTTAGACCACCCTGCAGGCCCTCAAATTAACTTAGATAAAGTTTCACACAAAATTACCGAATTAAAGTTTGACGGTAATAATGTTGTTGGAAAGGCACAAGTGCTCAATACACCAATGGGTAAGATTGTTGAAGGTCTTATCGAAGGTGGAGTTAAACTTGGTGTCTCTAGTCGTGGTATGGGAACAGTTGAGAATAAGCAAGATGCTACAATCGTTAATGATGATTATCTTCTTGCTACTGTGGATATCGTTCAAGACCCCTCAGCCCAAGGTGCTTTTGTAAATGGCATTATGGAAGGTGTAGAGTGGGTATGGGATAATGGTATACTCAGAGCTCAGCAACTTGAAAAGTATGAGACTGAAATCTCAAATGCCTCTGCAAAAGAATTGGCTTCAGTTCAAGAAAAGGTGTTTAAAGATTTCCTCTCGAAACTCTAAAATATAGGAAATAAAAACTATGGCACAAGAAGAAAACACAAAAGAAAAATCGCTATTGGAAACAATATCGTCGCTTGCGTCTGAATCTGATATCCTAGAGACTGCAGAGGAAACTAAAGAACAACCAGAAACAACACTGGAAGCTGCTGTATTCAAGGTATGGGGTGAAGAACAAGATGCTGAAGACTCAGAGAAAGTTGAAGAAACTGATTCTGATGAAGAAGTAACTGAGGAAGAAGATGACGGAATCGAAGGTACTAAGAAGCCTGACGAAGACCCATCTGATGGTACCGAAGTTAAAGAAATGGAAAAACATAACGAAGAAGAACACGAAGACGAAGACGAAGACGAAGAAGAAGCAGAAGAAGCCTACATGGATTCAGATTCACATGATGACGATGACAAAGAAGGTGGAGACGATGAAGTCGACACTGATGAGGTAGAAGTTTCTGCAGATGATGCTGAAGAAGACATGGAAGATGAAGTCGAAGACGAAGTTGTTGGTGACGACGACGGAGAAGAAGATGAAGAAGACATGGAAGAAGCAGATGTAGTTGACGGCGATTCTGAAGAAGACGATGCTATCGATGGTGCGGCTGAGCCGGACCAAGATGTTGATGGTGCAGTTAATTCAATTGCTCAAACTGTTATTAAAGCTGCTACTCATAAAGCTAAAGAAAAGATTAACGCAACTTATGGTGGAATGAAAGAAGATGTTGAAGCACTTTGTGCTAATGACGAATCTCTTTCTGAAGAATTCAAGACCAAAGCTGCTGCTATTTTCGAAGCTGCAGTAACATCTAAAGTCGCAAGTCATGTAGAAGAAATCCAAGAATCTTATATAGATTTTGTAAATGAAGAAGTTAATGCTCTTCACGAAGGTCTAGTTGATAAGATTGATAGCTATTTAACATATGTGGCTGAGCAATGGATTGAAAAGAATGATGTTGCAGTAACTAACGTTCTTCGTACAGAAATAGCTGAAGCATTCATGGCTTCACTGAAAGAATCATTCACTAATCATTATATCGAAATGCCAGAAGGTAAGACCGATATGTTTGACGAAGTGACACAACAGAATGCAGAATTATCTGAGACTGTTGAAGCTAAAGAAGAAGAAATTAGTATACTAGGCGAAGAAATCGTTACTTTGAAAAAGGAAAAGATTATTTCTGATTTATCAGAAGGCTTAGCTGATACTCAAATTGGTAAGTTCAAGAAATTGACTGCTGATGTTGTATTCGAAGACGCTGATTCGTTCACAGAAAAAGTTAAAGTTATTCGCGAATCTTACTTCTCATCAAAGAAAGTAGAAGAAACCGTAACTGAAAAATCAAACTCAGCAACTACTAAAGAAGTGGTTGTGACAGAAGAAGTAGAAGAAGACAATGGTCTTTCTCCACTTATGTCAAGATATGTGAAAGCCTTTACAAAGTTAGATAAAGAGGCTTTTTAACCCATAACAATAAACTAATTAACAACAATACAAAGAAAAGGAATTACTAAAATGTTTAATTCAGAAAACGCTCAAAAGAAATGGGCTCCTTTGTTAGAGCATGCAGATTGCGCTCCAATCAAAGACCCATATCGTAAGGCAGTAACTTCAGTTCTTTTGGAAAACCAAGAAAAAGCATTGCGTGAGCAAGCTGCTCATTCTAATTTCCAAATCAATGAAGCTGCTGATGTTACCACGGGTGTAGGTGTACAGAACTTTGACCCAGTATTGATTGCCCTTGTACGTCGTGCAATGCCATCTTTGATCGCATACGATATTGCAGGTGTTCAACCAATGTCTGGTCCTACAGGTCTCATCTTCTCCATGGTCTCAAAATACGTAGGAACTAAGGTCGATGCACTTGCAGGTACCGAAGCCCTATTCGACGAAGCTAATGCAGCTTTCTCAGGTGACTCACCAGGTACTGGTATGCCAACCTCTGAAGCTGAAGCAAAGACAGGTACAGGCACTACTGCTGACACTCTACTGTCTTCAATGGGCTTCGAAATCCAAAAAGCTACAGTAACTGCTAAGAGCCGTGCTCTTAAAGCTGGTTACACAATGGAGCTTGCTCAAGACCTCAAAGCTATCCACGGTTTAGACGCTGAAGCAGAATTGGCTAATATCCTATCTACTGAAATCCTTGCGGAAATCAATAGAGAAGTTATTACTCGAATTGCATCAGAGGCTGTCACAGGTGCAGCTTTCGTAGGTTCAGACACAACTGATAATCTAGGTGCACGTTGGGGACAAGAAAAGTTCCAATCACTAGTATATCGCATCGAACAAGAAGCAAACGCAATCGGCGTTGGAACACGTAGAGGTAAAGGTAACTTTGCTATCGTGAGCCCAGACGTTGGTTCAGCTCTTGCAGCTTCAGGCTACCTCAACTACGGAGACGCAGTTAAGGAAAATGGTCTTAACGTTGATGCTCAAGTTAACACGTTCGCTGGTGTACTTAATGGTTCACTTAAGGTTTATGTTGACCCATACTTCGATGGCTCTGGCTCAGACCCAGAAGTAGTTGTTGGATACCGTGGAGCTTCTCCATACGATGCAGGATTATTCTACTGCCCATACGTTCCTTTGACAATGGTCAAAGCTGTAGGGGAAGAAGACTTCCAACCACGTATCGCATTCAAGACTCGTTATGGAATGTCATCAAATCCATACGCGTTAGCATACTCAAGTGGTGTGAATACAGATGGTTCATTAACATCAACCAATCCTTACTTCCGCTCAATCGCAGTAAGCGCACTATAATCTTTACGATAACTAAAGATTCTCTTAAAGAGACTCCGCAAGGGGTCTCTTTTTTTGTATAAATAGAAGTATGAGTACGAATAATTTAACAACAAATCTAAACATGTTAGGACCTGGTAATTTTAAAGTTACCATTGATTCGAGCGAGTTCGCAAATCTACAATTCTTTTGTACTGCAGCTAATGTACCTTCTTTGACCGCTAATGAAGTACTACAAGGATATGGAAACAGAAACGCGTATCTTCCAGGCGATACCCTAGAGTACGGAACATTTGAAATCACATTTATTGTCGATGAAGAAATGAAAAACTATATTGAGATGAATAGTTGGATAACAAAAAATGCAGACCATAATATAACTAAAACTAAATCAACTAGTTTTAGCCACGAAGAAAAAGTTAAAGATATAACAATGTCTGTCCTAACTGCAAAGAATACTATTAATAAACAATTACGTTTTACTGATGCATTTCCAACATCTTTAGGTGAATTAGCATTTACTACTCAAGATACTGCAGTTGAGTACTTAACATGTACAGTTTCATTCAGATATAACCGATTTGAGTTTATTAGATAATTACCTTTACAAATAACACATCTTGTGTTATAGTATTATTATGGAAATTGATATTGGATTTATAATTATGTTAGTGGTTGCAACTTTTGTTGGATTCTGCTATTTTAAAACTAAATGACTATTGAAGAAATATTAGAAATGTGGAAGAAAGATTCACCGATTGATGAAATCGATTTGGATAAATCTTCTACTGATACACCAAAACTTCATTCAAAGTATCTTGAACTATTAACTGTGTCTAAGCTACAACTTAAGAGATTAAATCTAAAGATTGCCTCACTTAAGAAAGACAAGTGGTTATATTATACAGGCAAAATGACTAAAGAAGATATGGATGCAAAAGGTTGGGAATACGATCCGTTTAAAGGTGGAGCCAAACCACTTAAATCAGATATGGATTATTATTATGATTCAGACCCACACATTCAAGAGTTGGTAGCTAAGATAGAATATCAACAAACACTAGTAGATACTTTAGAAGAAATAATGAATGTGATTCGTTGGAGACACTCCACGATTAAGAATGTAATTGATTGGCGTAGATTTACATCGGGTGGTTAGTATAAATAACTACAATGAGTGACATCGTTATAACCAAAAATGATGAAGTTGATATTATTGTAAAATCAAATGATTCTGGTATCGTAATGGAACTGAGTGAGTTCTTTACTTTTTACGTACCTGGATATAAGTTTGTACCATCATATCGTAATAAACTTTGGGACGGAAAGATAAGATTATATGATACGCGAAATTACAGCCTTCCTAGTGGTTTATTATACCACGTAGAAAAATTTGCAGACCAAAGAGGATATGAAATACTTAATAAAATACAAGAAAAAAATACTGAAGACCATACTATACCTGAGCTTAGCTTATCTAATAATGGCAATCCTATCAGTCTTCGTGATTATCAGTCTATAGCAATTAACCATGCATTAAAATTTAAACGCTCTCTTTTAGTTTCGCCTACAGGCTCCGGTAAATCTCTTATGATTTATATGATACTTCGGTGGTATCTCGAAGCATCAAATAAGAATGCATTAATAGTAGTGCCAACAACTTCTCTCGTAGAACAACTATGGAAAGACTTTGCTGACTATGCATCTAATGATAACACCTTTGACCCTAATAAAGTTCATAGAATATATGCAGGAAAGGAAAAAGAATCATTCGAACAAAGAGTAGTAATTACTACATGGCAGTCTGTGTTTAAGATGCCACGTAATTGGTTTGAAGATTTCGAAATGGTAGTAGGAGATGAAGCTCATCTATTTAAAGCCAAATCATTAACTACTATAATGGGACATTTGAGAAATGCATGGTTAAGAATAGGAACTACAGGAACTCTTGACGGAACTAAAGTTCATAAGCTTGTACTAGAGGGTGCATTTGGCCCTACCTTTAATGTAACATCTACTAAAAAATTAATTGAATCTGAAACATTATCTGACTTATCTATTGATGTATTGCATATGCAATATTCAGACCAAGAAAAGAAAGCCTTTGGTAAAAAGACATATCAAGAAGAAATACAATATATAGTAGCTCACGAAAAAAGAAATAACTTTATTAAGAATCTTACCTTAGCTCAAAAAGGTAACACACTAGTTTTATTTAATCTCGTGGAGAAACATGGAAAGCCATTATATAATCTTATAAGAGATGCAGCTAAAATCGACAGAAAAGTATTCTATGTATCGGGCGAAGTAGGTGCTATCGATAGAGAAGAAATCAGAACATTAGTTGAAAAAGAAAAAGATGCGATTATTGTAGCATCACTTGGCACATTCTCTACGGGTATCAATATAAAGAATCTTCACAATATGGTATTTGCTGCTCCTACGAAAAGCCAGGTAAGAGTTCTTCAATCTATCGGGCGTTCTTTAAGAAAATCAGAAACCGGACAACCGGCAAAAGTATACGATTTATGTGACGACTTTAGTTGGAAGAAAAGAAAGAACTATACTCTTGGTCACGGAATAGAACGAATTGGTATATATGAAAAAGAAGAGTTAGACTTTAAGACGCATCCAGTTCCAATTCTTCATCGGTAGGAAATAAGTCTATTCTAAATTGTTCTTTTTGTTCTTTAGTTAAATTGAATCCAGCTGCAGCTTCTTCAAAACTATCATAATACGTCCAGCCATCGACTGGATAAGTATACGTATCTTTTTGAGATATGTGCAAAGTATAGTTCTTATTAATAAGATATCTACCATGTATCAATACTGGTCTACCTTTGTTACTTGGTTCTAATTTATAAAATCCTTTTTCTTCTTCCATAATTTTTTAAGTAAATGTTCCTTCGTTGTTAA
>VTLG01016372.1_pt1 | contig 33855 bp, 42 predicted proteins | sample 4694571 | NCBI WGS metagenome assembly VTLG01 (sample SAMN12604809, study PRJNA352737) | marine metagenome | biome: ENVO:00000447; feature: ENVO:00000209|ENVO:00000569|ENVO:01000036; material: ENVO:00002151; isolation source: viral sequences binned using virsorter ...
CTGAAGTTAAAACTCCTTCCGCAACTGACACTCACACTCCAATCTCTCACGCACTCCTCGTTGATCAGGCGCACAAGGCACTTGATCGCGCAGGGTTGACCATCGAGCAGGAGGAACACGCGCTTGGTCGTGGTGGTCTTCGTTACTTCGGAGGCTTCGCCATCAAGGGTGAAGACATGGAAGCTAAAGATCGCCGTTTGGTGGTCGGGCTTCGTAACGCTCACGATAAGTCCTTCGCGGCTTCCGTGTGCATCGGCAACCAGATGATGGTTTGCGAAAACCTTTGCTTCTCTTCTGATGTGAAGCTCGCTCGTCGTCACACGACGAACATCTTGCGCGACCTTCCAATGGTCTTGTCTAACGCGATCTCTCGCGTTGTCTCCCACTGGGCAGACATGGGCAAGCGCATCGAGTCCTACAAAAACACCGAGGTTCAGCGTGACCGTTGCGCCGACATGGTGATTGACCTTGTGGACGCGAAAGCGTTTCCTGCTCGCGATGTCTACAAGGCAGTGCAGGAGTTCCGCAACCCTCGTCACGACGAGTTCAAGGGCGGTTCCCTCTGGACACTTTACAACGGGATCACCGAGCATCTCAAGGGTGGCGACCTTACCAAGTTGCCCCAACGCACCATGACGGTGCAGTCGGTCTTCGACAAGATCGCAGGTCACGCTCCCGTGATCGAGGCGGTCGAAGTCGAGGAGTCTGATGCAATCGTGCTTCCCGCATAGCCCTGACGTTACCAACACCCAACCCGCTCCCGAGGCTACGGCTTACTATCGGGGGCGGGTTCTTTTTTTGTGTGCGTAATAAGAGTCGTAAGTCGTTGAGTATCAACGACTTACGCGGCGCGGGCCAGCCCGCCCTGCGTAACTCCTTAAGGCTCAACGAGTTATGAATAAAAAATAGTGGTTGACAAGTCCCTGCTTTGTGCTATACTCTCACCATGGCAAATTCATATAACATAAGTCGCACTGATATTGAGAGAATCCCCGCCCCCTTTGATTTCACCTTTGAGTGGGACAATGGGACCGAGAGAGTATTTATAGTTGTTTCCTTGCATGGTGCGAAGGCACTAGCCGAAACATTTGAAAACTTCGGTTACGAAAGGGAAGAGGGCAGTGTTGAATTTAAATCAATTTAAATTGACATCCGCAGAAGTCTATAGTATACTTGGCTATGTCAAAACTTCTAAACGCTGGAAACTATAAAACCCGCAAGGGCGAAAAGTATGGTTGGAAAACCTACGGCTTGCACCTTGCACCCTTTAACCTATCAGGAAAAAATGTTTGTTCTTCTGCTACTGTTGGTTGTTCTACTGCTTGTCTCAATACTGCTGGTCGTGGAATCATGCATTCCGTTCAAGATGCCCGAATTAAAAAAACAAGAAGGTTTTTCGAAGATCGGGATGGATTCTTATCGCAGTTATACAAAGAAATCGCAAGCGCGATTAAAAGCGCAAAGAAAAAAGAAATAAACTCTTGTTTTAGATTGAATCTTACAAGTGACCTGCCGTGGGAAAACCTAGTTGTAAAATACTTTCCCTTCGCTCAGTTCTACGACTATACTAAACACCTGAAAAGATTCTTTAGGTTCTTAGATGGCAAGCTCCCAAACAATTACCATCTGACATACTCACGAAGTGAGGAGACACCCGACGAGCTAATCCATGAGATATGCAAACGCCCAGGAATCCGAGGCAACGTGGCGATTGTCTTCCGTGATCACTTACCAAGCCATTGGCAAGGAATCAAGGTTATAGATGGCGACGACAGTGACTTACGCTTCAAAGATCCACGCGGGGTAATTGTAGGATTGCTTGAAAAAGGACTTGCAAAGAAAGACGAAACGGGGTTTGTTGTGGAACCATGGTAAGCGACCCTACCTTTTGGCTGATGATGTTTATGTTAATAATGTTAACCTTCCATAGAGAAAGATAATGAAAATAAAAGAAGAACTCCAAGAAATACTAGACGACCATAGGTCACAGATAATTGATATACTCAAGGAAGATGCAGAAGAGGCTCTCGTTGTAGATGTCGAAGCAAACCTTGACCGCATGATAACCGAAGTGGAAGAATTGTTAGGCTCTAGCTATGAGTAAAAAGACAGGAGGCAGACCGCCCAAGCCGAAAGGTTTAATTGATGTGGCTAAGTGGATGCCCCAGATAAGGCGGGTGTGTAGTCGCCAGCTTGTTTATGATCAATTAGATGAGTTGGAAGCCTGTCATTCAAGTAATCCTTTCTCTGCTCCAGACCTCAGGGACAGGATAACGCAGATTAAAAAAGATGTAGCTAGGATAAAGCTCTAGGGGTTGTGGGCATGGTGTGCGGGGAGATCCCGTAACGAGGTAATGATCTTATTCCTCCATGAAACACCCGTAACTCCTTAACACTTAAGGACTTACGGAGCGCGGGCTGGCCCGCGCCGCGTAACTCGTTGAGTATCAATGACTTATGACGCAAAAATGGCTAATAGACAAAAAGAAAACCCGCATTTCTGCGGGTCACTTATTTATTTGATTCTATTTGATCCTGCCTCTTATTATGTCACGCTCTCACGACCTGCAACTTGCCAAAGGTCTGAGCTTTCTTCCCAACCAACCACCTAGTAGACCAATCTTTGTGCTTCGGTCTGCGATAATAATATCTGTAGACTTCGCCAGTGTCTCTGTTGATTAGCTTATACTTTCCTTTTGTGGTTTTAACCGTGCCACCCTTATCTTCGGGGGTATAGCATCTCTCTGGTCTGGCCCCGACCTTCCGACACATACGTTTCCATACGAAGTCATGCCCATGTCCTGGGCCTGTAAGTGCGTGGGCGATCTCATGCAAAACAACATCTTTTGTTTCTTCTATTGTGTTTAGGTTCGCAAGCACCTTGGTAACCCCGATCTCTCTCTTTCTGTATCGGCATTGTCCGTATCGACGCACTGCTCTGGTGTCCCAAACGAATGACCAACCTTCTTCGATTAGCCCCCACTCTTCCATCTTCTGGAGAGCAAACTCTTTTACTTTGTGTAGCTTAATCAGATCCATTTCTCTTTAGTGCTAATATTAATAAACAAACAAACAAAATAAATTCAATCACTGCTCTATGAGGTGTTCAACGTGGTTCATGAAATATCTCTCCATATCTGCTAGTGCTTGCAGGTGCTTCTGCCTCTCCTCCACTGCGAGTCCATAAGCTCCACCGATCACGGTATCGTCAATGTCCTGCACATAATAATCTCTGCTGTGAAATTCGCAAGCTTGAATTGCTTCCTTCACCTCATTGATTGCTCCAAGGATTCTGGTGTTGCCCTCTAATAGCATCTTTTTTCCTGTGCCGTTAAGATGGACTGTGGGTAGTGGATAGTTTACTGTCTCAGTCATGCGTAAACTATATACCCCACCTACGGTGGGGTCAACATTTAAATTAATAAAAAATCAGGGGGCATCAGAACAAAACAAAATGCGTGGCTAGCTGCAACGCCCACCGCACAAAACATATCATTCGATTGCGGCTAATCACTTATTTAGAATCGTGCGTTTGATCTGGCTAATTGTTTATTTAAAAGCTTTCGTTTGATCTGGGTGTTTATTTAGGCGATCTCATTCGATCCGCACTTTTTGTTTATTTAGATTATTTGGGTTGATCTGGGCGATCTGGGTGTGGCGGGATTCGAACCCGCACTTTACAGATTTTAAGTCTGTTGCCTCTGCCGTTGGGCTACACACCCTTGGTCTTACTCCTAGCCGTCTGACCAATAATCGTTTATCTCTTCGTCCTCTGCTGACGTTTTCTCCCCATGGAAATAGCATCTATATAGGAAGTAAAAGAACCAAAAAAAGAACCAAAAGGGGTAGAAGTCTTCTGTAGTCATTTAAAATAACTTTAAATTGTATTTAAATAATTAAAATGTAGAGGGAGTAACGAGATCACAGTATAACCTGCTTTCCCTATGTTTACAGTATATTCTTTTATATTCTGCCCTCTATGTATATCCTTTATCATATTATCCTAAACACACTGATTAAAAAGTTATTTTATAATTGCAAACGGTTACTCTGGTAATTTCAAATCATAGATTCTATCTAATACTTGATTTCTTTTTCTGTAACTATGTGCTAATTCTTTTACTCTCTCTATCTCTTTGAGTGTTTCTATTGCTCTATCTGATTCTGACCCTCTGGCTAATCCTCTGAGGTCTGCTTCTGCATATGTGAGTGCAGAGAGGAGTTCCTCTATAAGCTTATCCTGATGGGTGTATTGGCTCATCTATTGTCCATGAAGGGTGAAAGGATGCATACAAGAGAAACAATAAACAAAAGAACAGGAATCCAGCCCCAACTATACCAACATAGTGCGATTGGAATCCATGCTGAGAGATGTGTCAATGTTATACAGGAGATAATAGTTCTTTCTTTTATAGTCATTAATCATCTACTCCATCTCTAGACTCAAAGGGAAACTCCATATCAAATACTTCTTCTCCTGAGATTCTATTACTCTGGTCTGACCAAATCAACAAATCAATTTGTGCGTCTGACAGGTAAGGATAACGCAAGCGAGACAAATACCTAAACTGTTTCTCTAGTTCTTGGTATTTCTTACTGTTGGTTGGGGTGTTCTTGGGAGCATCCTCTACTCCATTGTCTCTCAACCATGCGAGGATATGAGTGTCTAAGACTGCATAGTCACAACCCTGTCTGGTATGAAGCAAAAAGAAACGTGCTGTCTTGTTCCCCACTCCATACACATTAAGAAGATCATCCAAACTACAAGTCCTCAAATCAAGATCAAGAGACTGCATGATACCTTTTGTTAGTCTACCATACTGTCCGACCTTACTTGCGACCAGTGCATTGTGAATTCCATCTCTCCCTAAGTCTTTAAAATAATTAAAAACCCCATCATAACCTACATCTTCACCAAGTTTTGCCGCATGAATTAATTTACTTAGGCAACGTGAGGCATAGTCACTATTCTTCCCTGCCACAAACATACAGAACAACCAAAAAGATTCTAGTTGATTAGTATCCCTGTCGAAGTGGGTGATGTCTGTCGGATTGACTTGTAGCTTACTGCTCATCTTCTTTTATTATGTTACCGTATCTATCGTAGTGGAGATCATCTGCCTCACTGGTAGGTTGACCACTCTCACCCCAATCTATTGTCCACATTACAGTTATAGTCTCGTCTTCCATCTGCTCAACTATACCCTCTCCCGAAGGAGAGGGCAAGTCTTTTTCCCCTTTACTCATTAATGAGAATCTCTATAGCTTCCTTGGATTGCTTGAGGGTCACCACATCACCTGCTTGTGCGTAGTGCTTGAGCTTGGTGATTGAAATCCTCTTGTCTCCTCTGGTCTTCGCCTTATAGAAGGTTACTTTTGCTACGGTTCCATCAGGATACCTGCATGATACTGCATTCTTGTCTCCTGCTTCATGCTCAGAGTAATCAAAAGAAAACTCTTTGGCTAGCTCACAAACTGATTTGTTTGCGTCGATTATGCTCTTATTGAGCATAGTGTCTGTTACATTAATGGTTGCTTTCATAATCATCTATTTCGTTTTGTCTTGAATCTGGTTGCTCAAAGTGGAGGGAGTTGCACTTAGAACAGTATTGTCTTTTTGCTTTTAAGTGGATATAATCTTCCTCACACTCACAGTCCCAATACTTTGGGTTGGTATAGAAATCGCCTCCATCACTCTTGTGTAACTCAACTTTTTCTCCTTTGTCGTTATAAAATTCTTTATCCACTTTCTACCTCATTGTAAATGTTAACCTGATCACCTGTTTCCTCATATTGTTTTACGAACTGCAAGAACCTCTCTCCTGCTTTGTTGTAATCATCAAAAATCTCTCCTTCGATATACTCACCACCATTGACAACATCTCCATCGGAATCAACAATATCTTTTCTTACGTCTACATAGAACTCTCCCTCCTCATCTCCATGCCTCAAGTAGACTTCGTATTCTACTTTTGTTTCCTTGTGTTTACCTATAGCCTTTTGGTGCAAGGTTTCTCTTTGTTCTGGTGTTGCTTCTGGTAGTTTACTCATCTTCTTCTTGGTTAAATTGTTCGCCCCATACATTGAATGTCTTAAAGCGTAGGGTTGATTGCTTTGGTGATTGATACGGACCCGTGTCAGCTTCTGTCTCAAATTCGTAATACCAGTTGCCTCCAATTTCTTTCTCAAGGAATCCCTCAAGCTTGGCTAAAAAATCTTCTGTTTTATTCATGTCGGTAATTTAAATTAATTTAAATTCAGAGTCAAGGGTTTTATTTTCCTTGAATGAATCTTTTATATTCTTGTTTTACAATAGGCATGACGAGATAGTCTACTATCCTGACCAGTGCCTCCTCAGTGTTCTCATCATCCATGATGTTAGATAAGCCACTGATACCAAGGGCAACATGGTGGACTTCGTGAATCAAGGTATCCAACTCCTCTTCCTGAGTCAGTCCCTTGCGGATATAGATAACTTTCTTATCAAAATCCATTTCCCCAAAGTCCTCCATGTCTTTTAAAACAATTTTAAATTGCATACCCCCCACTGTTATGGTAGAGGGAAGAGAGTATGATGTTTTCTTTCTTGGCATTAGCTTATCCTTTCGAGTGCTTTAGCTCCCTTGCCAGTGATCTCCCGCTTGCCGTCGATTCGCATGAAACCGTTCTTCAGCAGGAAGACCTCTGCATCCTTCTGGAGTGCTGTTCTCGACATCCCTGTCACAGCAGAGAGCATCTGCAAGGTGCAAGCTCCACGTTCCTTGAGGATACGCATGACCTGCAACTCAGTGGCATTGATACCGTATGGCATGATACCCAAGAGATCGCACAAACTCTTCCATTCTTTCTTACCGAAAGTGGAGGTGTTATTAACCTCTGCATATGCACTGACTTCCAATGCACGTTTGATTGCGGAGCGAGCATTACCCCTCACCGTCTCACAGATTTCATCAAGGATGTTATCCCTGAAGTCAATCCAATCCATCTTCTTCTGGATGATGCTACCCAACTCTTTTCCACTGTATGGTTCGAAGTCCAGTTGTGTAAGACGATCCTTAAAAGGAGGAAACAGTTTGTCCAGTTCGGTAGTAGCAAACAAGAAAGTCTGCCTTTCGAACTCAAACAAGAGACTGGATTCACCAAATTCAAATCGTTTGGTCTTAGCACCCTCGATATTGAAGATGGTCAGAAAAGCCATTTCCAAATCTTTCGGTAAGGCATGAGCCTCATCCAACAGGATGGTAACATCCTTGTCCAGAATCGCAGGAATAAAAACCTGTTCAAAGAACTGCTCTGCATTACGAATGGTAGAACAATTAATTTCGATCATGGGTTTACCCAGAGACTTAGCAAATGCTTTTGCAAACTCTGTCTTACCTAATCCCTTTGCTCCATTGAAAAGAAGAAAAGGAAGTGTGCCTGTAGCTTTCTTAGCATCGCTATAAAAGTTAAGGCGACTTTTAAGAGTGTCTTGTCCGACAAGACCCTCAAACATATCAGTGGTTTCGCTCATAATTAATCAAACGTATTGATAGAGAATTGAATCTTCTCTTCTGGTTCTGCTACCTCTCGGATTGCTTCTGTTGTTTTAGTGGGGGTTGGATCAATTGTCAAGCCAATATCTTCTAGCCATCTTTTTGATACTACTACAGTCGCTTCAGAACCTACTTGCTTCGCTAGGTCACTCAGCTTGACTCTAGTGAAGGAAGTTGAACCTCTGGGGCGACCTCTTTTCTTAGGTGTTTCGTTCATATGCGGTATATTATATCCATTAAAAGTGGGGGTGCAAGACTTTTTTTTCATTTTAATGATTTTTTTTTCTTTTGTGTAATTAAATGTATGACCCTAATTGTAGTCTCGTCACTCACGACAAACGAAGGTTTATATTTTAGGTATCTGACAAGCGTAGCAAAACTCCACTACGGGATGGATGTAATCGTTGAGGCTCAGAAAGAACAAATAGATTACTATTATTCCATATTAAAAAGAAAAGGTTTATACGATTTCGTGTCAGAAATAATTTCGCCTGATATAAAAGAAGAAGGAATAAGATTAGATACGGAGATGAATTATCCGCTCACCGTAACGACAGAAAAGATTTGTGTTACTAATGTTTCGAATCTAATCGCACAAATAAAAACTTTAGATTATATTAAAAAAAGTATTTAATTATTTTTATTAACTTTTTATTTTTATTAATTAATTTATAATCGCTTATTTGGCAAAATATCACTCGATCTGGGGCTTTTACTCGATGTGTTCATACATCATAATAAATCCTTCTCCATTACATTGCACACCCATTACGTTGTAATCAATCCACTCAACCGCTTCTTCAGTGGTCATTCCTTGTTTCTCATAAAACAAAACCATTTTTTGATAATCGTATATCAGTAAACCCTCATCTGAGACTCCTGCGATGGTGTCTCCTAGACCTGTTAATATTAAAGCTCCGTCTTTGAGTTGCATAGGATAATCAGTGGTCTCTGTTGCCTTCGAAAACGCAAACAAAATAAAGATAAGATCCAGTAAGGTTTTTTACTTTATGAAAAGCCCCATCAGGAATTGTTACCACATCTTCTGTAGAGACCGAAAAAGTTTTATCATCTATCGTCATTTCTCCCCTGCCTTTTATGAAAAAATATACTTCCTCTTTACCTTTATGGGAGTGTCCTCTGGTTTCTTGAAAAGGTTTTAAAAGTGTGCTACTAACGACTAAATTATTTAAAGAGGTATTATCCTCAAGAATGTAAGTGTCGTTGTCTTTGACTATCTCACCTTCTATATCAAAAATGTTAAACTTCATTTTTTGTTGGGGTATTGAACCAAGATGGGGTTTCTCTCTTACTCCACTTAGCAAAGTAAGCTTTCTCTCCATTATAATACGACCTGTAAGCGGTAACTCCACAACTATTTTTGTATTGTTCTGGCATCGCTTGAGCAAACTTAGTCAATCCTTTGCGTGGTATATTTAGCTTGTGGTAGTTAGATCCGCACCAACTGATAGCATCGAGAGATTTATGAACCTTCCCGTAGCGTCTCGTATACTCTTGACACATGGCGTAAGCATGATCTAGCAACCACTCGTAGTTCTCTGCTGACTCTCTAGCCCACTTAGTGCAAGGGTGATTGTAGAATGCTCTCCTGTATGGTGCGTCACCATTAGGGAACACAGAGCAGAGCATCTGCGCTGACTCTAGAATCATTTTTACAACGTGCTTATCGCACAATTGTTGTGCGGCGATCTTGGGGTCGGTGTCTACTGCAAATATATTCATGCTTATTTGGTGTTTTCTTGTTCGATCTGGGATCTTTCTTCCAGAAGCATTGCTTTAGCTAAGATAGCATAGTTTACTATGTCATCGCAAGCATCTTCTACAGTTTCATTTGGGACAGATAATTCACTGTCATTAGTGAAGGAATAGATTCTTTTTATTTTGTCGATTACACGGAGAAGCAAACCCTGCACAGGGTGGATGTCCAGTATCTTGGATGCATTAAAATTAGCGAAGGGATCAGTAGCACCCTTGCCACCAGTGTAATCGCTGTTTTTCTTTTGCATGATTACCCTGCAAGCCTTGCAGGTATCATCGTGAAGTTGTAGTAATTCTTTAGTGTTCATTCTTTAATGATGGTTTATTTTTCATATTTATGCCCCCCACATTGCTCTTATCCTAAACATCTCCGCTCTACTCCAGTCTTTTACTGCCCCAAATTGATCTCTGTAATTTAAACTTATTGTAATATACTCATTAAAATTACTCTGTATTGGTATAAAAGGTCTAAACCAGAGAAACTCAGGATCGACAATTTTGTTTTCATCTACTTGTTTTACTTCTACTATATACCAAATAGGCTTTTTAAAAGATGAATCAGATATCCAGCCAACTTCTACTCTGCCAGTGAGTATATCATGATTTATCTGTAGTTCTGGGACAGGAGGGGGTTCGCCCCAATGGTCATCCGCTCTACAAAATAAAGAAATAAATAAGTAGATTGGAATTAAAATTAGTTTTTTTATCATTTTAATTCTTTTATTAAACTTTCCATATCTCTCATTTGAGAGTCTTCCTTTAACCAAATGTTATCACATATTGTTTTACGATAGACCCCGTTATCATCTACGTCTTTAGCATAGTTCCATCCCTGTAGTGTTACTTTAAAATCTTTTGTATCTCCTGCTGTCGTTGTCCAAACAACAATAGCGTCATCTCTGACATAAGACTTCAATTGTTTTGGGGGAATGCATCTCTTGAAGTCATCCCACTGGTGAGGTCGTAGACCTTTTATTTCTATGCACCTACCTACTATATCTAAATCACCCTTTAATTTTTTGTTTTTAAAGTCAACAAAGTTAGGAGTGATTCCCCTATTATCAATGTGTCTTTTGAGCCACACTGTAGTTGCCACCTCAGACTTAACGCCAACTAAATTACTACTTATTTTATTGTGGTTGTAGGAACCAGACCCTAGCGTGTTATTACCCCCGTAATAATCCACTATTTTTTGGGCATGGTCCCTACACCATTTTAGCTGTTTGTCTGAGAGCGAAACCTCAATCATCTGATATTGGTTTTTTAGCTAAATGAGTCGAGGAGATGTTGTATTGTTCGGAGTGTTGATTCCCTTTGGCAATTGAGGTGTAGGTGAAGCTGTCTTGGGGGTCAGCGGGACGACCATAACCTCTCTCTTCCTCAAGTGTTTCTAACATTTTGCACAGTTGATATTTGGTGAGGGTAACGGTGACTGGGAATTCTTTTTGTTTTTTATTCTCGTAGGTGACCGTTATTTCATCAACAACAACCTGCTCCTTACCAAAATGGAGCGATCCCAAGGTGGTAATCAAAAAAACAATGCATCCAATAATAATTATTTGTTTCATTAGTCTACTAGTAAGTTAAAAATTTCAACATCAGAAAATGTTTTAGGGTGTTGGGCCGCTTCAATCAACTGTTGTTCTTTTGTTTGTAGGGATCTCATTGTCTCATTAACAGTCGCAGAGTCAATCATTAATTCCTTTGTTTCTAAATCATATACATATAGGTCATCATGAAATCTAGAATACTCTAAAATATATTCTATTGCTTGATCAAGAGTCTCAGTCTTCTCCAACATCTCATCGTCATAGCTATTTTGTATTCTGATCTCATATTTGAACGTCACCATGGCGAGATCAAACCCCTCTTGCTGAATGGGTAAAGGCATCGGCTCAACTGGTGCGCTCCCTTCTTGTGGTAAAACCTTATAATCTATATCATTGAAATCAGGCATCAGCATTTCATTCTCCGACTCCATGTCGATGAAGTAGATGGCGACCATCATGAAACAATATACTATTAGACCGAAGACAACTCCTGCCCCCAAAGCTTCAATTAAATCTTTTTTATTCATCTTCGTCTATCTGTTTTTGGTGGAACTCTTTAGTCCATCCATCGTTGTAGGGACTGTTGGCTTCTATTTGTTGTTTAAGTTCCTGCTCGTTTTTCTTTTTCTTTTCTTCCATTCTACGGATATGTTTGTCCCAAATTGTATCTTCTTTGGGTTCTGCGTGAGTTGGGGTAAAAAATTGCGAAAGTCTACGCAATCTTTCCTGTTCCTCAAGGTTACGATAAACCTGCAAGGGAAATTTAAAAAATGAATCAATCAAAGAAGCAATCCCAATGAAAAGGGATAGTAAAACCCCCACTGTCAAGGCTGCTAGGATTGATACTAAAATATGAATTATTTTTATATAAGTAGACATCAATTAAAAAGAAAAATCATTAACATTACAAAAGCAAAAGCAAAAAACAACAAGTATAAAATAGACTCTAATCTGGACATGTCGATTTATTTGTATTTTTTCGACACGTTCTAGAACAATGTCGATTGATGAGCCATATCCTGCTCGGGGAAATATTTAGCTAACGCAGTGAGTCTATCGTCAGCAGACACTAGCAATTCAAGAGCCTCATTTGCATTGTTCCAGAAGTCGCTAGTGGAGTGGTCACCAATACCAGCAGGATTCTCGGAAAGGATTTCGAGGCTGAGTAGGGCTTTGCTTTTATCTGCTTCAGCGGCAGATTTCAGCATTCTAAATAGTTCTGGTTTCATTTTTTTTCTCTTCTTTTTGTGTAAGTTTGCGTTCTTGGTAGGAATTCATCCCTAAAAAACGACACACTAAAAGCATGAACGCTATCCAGGCGGTGATAATTAATATCCATGTGAACACGTTGACATTATAAAGACTATTTATTTAGCGTCAAGAGATTTTTTCCAGATTCTTGAAAAAAGTGTAATTTAAGAAGTCATGCCATTAGATTTACTAGGAGAAATTCATTCCAGCACTGGGGTTTTATCGGGTGATTGGGCATCATTTAGGGGAGAGGTTACAGGAATGTATCTACTAAGTGGAGGAGGCGCAGGATCGGGACAAGCAGAATGGTATGCTCAACATTTAATCAGGCAATATAATAAGCAAATTGATTCTCGTTACAGAGCGTGGACTGGAAGTGCTCCTGTGACCACGGGTTTATTTATAGAGCCTTATAATGCTGGCTTTAGCTACGAGGGGACAGGAGACTTTAGAGGATATCCTTAAACCTGCTCAAGAGGGATGTTGTATTTAGAGTATGGCAGAAACCAGTGCTCGCAACCCTCTAGAACGTCTCTAAGCAACACCATTGACATCATATCTTTTCTTCCTTTGCGTCGATATCCTTTATAGAGACACTCATCCACTCTGTTAACTGTTTCTCTTAAATTGCATTTTTGTTTTGCAAGGTTATATAAATCCACATTCTTTGCATGAAGGAAGAACGCCCCAAAATCAAAAGCTACCCATAAAGGAGTGCCATTCTCGTTACACCAACCTGTTTTTCCATTTACGTTAAGGAACTCCAATAAAATTTTACCCTCCCGCGTTGAATTTTTTAATCCTTTTAAATCAACAGTTTCTCCATTTACCACAAAATCTACATGGCCAATGTCTTGAGCTTTCCCTGTTTTCTTTATGATTAACCCAGCAGAAAGACAGGAATGATGATATCTCTCTGTAGATTCATCTATGAGTTTCTGAGTGTGGGCCACATGATTGAAACCCGATAAGCCTTTAGCCTTATTTGAAATCATAAGAATATATTATCTTAACAAAGAATTTGTTCAAGTATAATATAGAGCAAAAACCCCCACCCGAAGATGGAGGTGTCTAGAGTCCTAGCCCTAAGACTAATCTGTAGACTTATTTCTGCTTGGCTTTCCCAATGTTTAAAGCTGCCCAATCAATAACTTTATAAAGCTTGGACAGAAAAGTCCCCTCTTTGGGGGTAGGGGTTGCGGCAGCGACAGCAGAAGCAAAAGCAATTGCGGCTGTTACAACTCCAAACCAAGGGTTATCCTTAACTAGTTGTAGAATAGTATCCATGTCCTTATTTACACCTAATCAGGCAGAACGTGGCCTGAGTTTCTTACTTTTTGCCAAAAATTATTTTCTGACCATTCCTGCTGAATCCTGTCCTTATTCGCATTTTGCCATCTCTTATGAGCATCTTTTAAAGCTGTATTGGCTTTTTGCTTACCTACCCATTTACCCACTGCTGTTTCAGAATTTCTGTCAATTTTATATATTTTAAAGAACTCTCTAAAAATTTTGAGATGCTCTGGTTCTATATCAGACAGTGTTTTGTATTTTTCTTTTGGCGACCAGTCTGGAACCGCTATGAGTTTATTATCAATCTTTCCTCCATCTACAAACCCAAGAACTCCTAATACCCTACAAGAAACTAGGACACCCCTATCAATAGGATCATGGTTAAATACCAATACATCTAAGGGATCATCGTCAAGCGCAATAGTCTGTGGAATAAAACCATAATTAATAGGATATTGTAGAGATGACACCAAGCACCTATCTAATTTAAATATATTTAAATTCTCATCATACTCGTATTTTGTATTGGTTCCCTTAGGAATCTCGATAATACAATTTATATGATCGTAATCATCTGTAGTAGTCGGTATGTCATTTACTAAGTTCATCTCTTCTTACCTTGCCCTCTATATTTTTTCTTATAGAGCTTACTTTGTTTATTATTAGAGCTTTTGCTTTTAGCGTGAACTCCTTTATTCCTCTTTTGTTTCTTAAGAGAATATACTGATGTTGTTTTTTTAGCCATATTAAAGTAAAACGTAGGTTGGAGCGATCTCCTCGATTTCTTCGCAGACGCTTTCAATTTCGCGCCTGTTCATTTTTTCAGTAAACTGCTTTAGCTTGCTTACCTCCCAACAAAACCTCTGGTATTCGTGACTTTGGGTTATCTTTTGCTTGGTTTTACAATCGTAAATAAAACCATCCAAGACTTCATATCTTGTGGGGTCAATACATTTTTCGATTGGGTCAAACACAGAATGACCAACAACATAATTAAAGATGTCGTGACGACTAACCTTAATATTAATTTTCTCCATCTCCCTATTATAGTAGGAAGGTAAAGTTAATCTACAGAATTCTTATTCTACTACGAATTTTTGAAACGTGACGTTTTTTTTCTAGGACAGAGCCTCCCTCTCTACTGCCAGCGCCATTAGTATTACCTTCAATAGTTACCACATAGCCACTTGAATCTACATCTTTTACAGCAATCCCAATATGAGAAAAGGTAAACACAACAATATCACCAGCTTTAATATCTTCGTTTGTAGGTTTACGCAATTCTATTCCTTTATTTGATTCTTGCTTAGCCCAGTTTTCAAAGTCCCATGCACCTGCGGTTCTGGGGCGTTTAAACGATACGCCCTCTCCTTCTATAGCTTCCCTGACTAACCAGCAAATAAAAGCAGCACACCACGGCCACCCCTTATCAGCATCTAACCATGTAGCCGCTTTATATTCATCTACTCTTGGGCCACAATTACTACCATCCACTTCTGAAACTCCTATTTCTTCCCTTGCTAGTGAAACCATTTTTTCAGGAACGGTTCCTTTGGGGGTAGTAGTTTCCTTTGTGGAGAGCTTGGCTAAGATAGCATTCCATGTAACGGGACCATCTGCGCCATCCGCAGAAACTCCCAAAATCTTTTGGACTGCCCTAACTACTTCTTTTTTTCCTTTAAAATTCATCTACACCTCCTACTAAATGACGCACATATTGACATTACAACCGATAAAACAATAGCTAGAATCATAAAGTCTCTAAAATTATGTATTCTTTCATGTAATTCCTCAGACTTTCTTTCATTATAATACATCTTAGTATCCATGATGTTGTTGATAGCCTCGATAGTTGGATCGGTCATCGTATACATGTGAGGAATAGAAGCTTTAATACTATCAACGTCTTCTTTATTTCCCCACTCAATCAATTGATTAACATAAGAACTTATTTTCTTCTCTTGTTCAAAAACAAAATCTGCATATTCAGTCTCATCGGGAGTAATATCTTTCTTGTAGCCCTCTAGATATTCGTCTTTATTTACACTTTCCTCCTCTAGAACTTCAACCATTTCACTAGGAGATATAATACCGTGGGAAGTTTTTATAACAGAATCTACGATGATCACACCATACCAATCAAAGCACATTCCAATCTCCATGATGGATGACTCCGATTGACGAGCGTTTTCTGCTAGTGTGTTATTTATATCCTCTGTGAGAGTAGCACCTCTCCAGCCAAAAATTAAACAAATTGCAGCTAGGCAATAAACAATAAACTTAGGTCTCATTTTTTAATAAATTTTTCTGGGTTCTTGGCGAATTTTTCCCCTAATCGCACGATACCGCTAATTACTTCTGGGCTAATTACACCAATGATACCATAAGTGATCGCTTTTGTGAGTGAGGATACGTCTGTTTGTTCTAATACAAACCAAGCAATTCCAGCGGCTATAGCCGCAGTAAGCACTCTTTTAAATTGTTGTTTTAATGAAAGACCACTATTCCCCGATAACAATCTTGCAAACATGGCTGCTGCACCCACTAAAGGCACAAGCCAGCCCCCGTTTAAAAACTCTTTTAAAATAGATTTTTCAGGTTCCATGTTTATTTATTTACACGGGATACAAAAAAAGCCCCCCTTGCGGGAGGCTTTTCGTGTCTTTTTTTTAAAAAGGTTAAATTAGAACTTAAATGTAGCTCCTGCGCCGAAGATCCACTCTTCATCAACCTCAAAAGAAGATCCCTCAAAATCGTTATTATTGAAGGAGGCTTTAGCTGAAACAGAAAGCTGATCTGTAATTGCGTAACCTGCTTTTACCCCAACTTCAACTGATGTGTATTCATCAGCAAGGTTAACCAGAGCAAAAGGTGAAAACGTAAGGTTTTCAACGGGAGTAGCAATGTCGTAAGAAGCGCCAAGCTCCACGCCAAGCCAATCGTTTTCAGTTTCATGCCAAACTGTAGCAGTAAGGTCTGCAATCCAAGTGTAAGAAAGCCCAGCGAAAATCTCCTCGCGATCTCCAAAACTTGACTCTACACTACCAATTCCTGCAATCAAGCCAAAATCATGACCAAGAAGGCTTGCTCCTCGGCTATAACTAAGAGAGAAGTCTAGCTCTCCTCCGTCATCGGTATCGCTCAATGCCCAATCATAAGCAAGCAAGCCGCCACCAAGTGGAGCACTCAGAGAGGCTGTCCCTCCAAGAGAATCTTCCCTGACACCCAATCCTCGATGGGTGGTAAAATTAGAAATAGAAGCCCCAGCCTCTACAGAAAGAGTATCTGCAAGGGTGGTAGCTTCGGAACCTGCATTGCTAAGAGCAACGCCCAACATTGTCATAAGACTAAAGAATAGCTTCTTCATATTTCTCTATTATTACAGTTTTTTAATGTTTGTCAACTCAATTTTACACATTCTATGTCATAAAAGTCAAAAATCTCTAAAGCCTTCATGTCTCGTTCATATTCCTGCTCATAAACTACTCTAGGAATGCCATAAGAAGCTATTAAAGTCGCGCAAGAAGCGCAGGGAAGCAGGGTGACTGCGAGTAAATCCACTTCTCCACGTTTAACCAGACTAAGGCAATTAGCTTCTGCATGAATCATAAAGGGTCTTCTTTTTTCTCTATCCACCCAAAAGGATTCATCTACTTTTTTGCCCGCACCTAACCCATTATAACCTACAGCTAGCACCATATTATGCTTATTTAAAGCACAAGCTCCAACCTGCATATATGGGTCTTCACTGCGTTGCGAGGCCGCTTTAGCTAAATCTAAAGCATACCTCTCCCAAGGTATTCTCTCACTAGGGGGGTCGCGATAAAGTCTTATTGGCATCTTCCAGGTCTACGCGAGGCAAATGGCCGATTAAATTTTTTCGTTATTTGGAATAAATTTCTCTTTCCAACCTGCGATAGCGAGCATCTGAGTGCCATACCTCATCGGTTTGAGGTGTATAGACTCCATCTATTGTTTGCACGGGATTATTCTTCTTCAGTCTTAGAGTAGAAGGTTGATAGATGTTCAAATCGCTTACGTTCAGCATGGAGTTGCTCGCGCAAGAGGTCAGCCCTATCAGCATCGTTACTGTCACCAGTTTCCCTAAAAGCCTCCATAGCCTCAGTGATTGCAAATTCTCTATCTTTTTGCTCTTTGTGTAAGTCATAGTAAAATTTTTTATTTTTAAGAGTTAAATAAAGCTCTAAAGATTTTAAAACAGATTTAATTAAGGCGAACATTTGCTTTTTTTGCTACAACTAAAAACTTCTTTTTCGGTTCCGTCATCAAGAACTTCTTTGACCGATCCGTTTACGGTTTTGGCACAATCAATTGCCCAACCCAAAGCCCCATCTAAGGCTGAGTTGTAAGCGTGATGATACTCTCCCTTTCGGTTATATACTCTATACAGAGTTTCTTTGCTTTTCATTTTTGGGGTATGAATTCAAGTGCTACCCTTCCGACATTTTTTTCGTTATCGGAGAGGAGTCCATGAATTAAAACAAAAGAGGGCAGAAAGTCAACACTTTTTTCATCAAGAAGATATTTTTTGTCTTCAAACAATAATTCTCTCATTAATCCCTGCCCGTGTTTTTGATAGCTTTGAGTGAGGGAACCTTCCTTTCCCAACAAATGTTCTGTGGTTTTATTTGTTCCCACTACTTTAAATTTTACACTCATACTGTCTGAATTACACCAAACCACTGTATTTTGGCTGTCATTAAAAATAATAGCTGTTTTATCGTATCTTTCAATCCACTTTCTGTAAGATTTAACTTTAAACTTTCTGCGTATTTCGCTTTTTAAATAATTTTTATTGCAATTTTTAAGCGCCACTTTGAATATAGCGTGGGTAGCTTTTATTAGTTTGGGGCTGGTAAAATTTTTCCTTATTCCAAAAAGAAAACTTACATCAAGACAATTTTCTTCTTCGGTTATGAACACAAAGCCTACAATTTTGCCATTTTCTTCGGCTTGGTAAATATTACAATAACTAAACTCCTCAAATAAGCCTCTTACTTTTTTATCTCGTAGAAACTTGGAGGGAATCTGACAAAAATCATAAGGCTTAGACTTTATACAAAAAGTATAAAAATAAGGCCACACTATTTCTGGGTCGTTTATCTGTGTAATTTTCACTTCTTTTTTATATTATATATGATTGAAGTGTAAATTTAAACATGGCGGCAGAAGGACAAAACAAAGTAGCAAGTAGTCTCTTGGATCTACAGCCTACGGCTGTATTGGAATTGTTCAGGGTTTACCCAGATAGAATCAATCAGCCTAGTTTATTTTTGGGGTTCCACGGTGGAAGTGTTTTTGATAAAGCCATTACTTGGCAGGGAGTTAAATACCTACCCCTTGCGGTAGAGAGTGAGGGATTTGACATCCTTGGAGATGGAAAGCTTCCTCGCCCGAGAATACGGGTAGCTAATCAAAACTATATAGTAACAAACTTGCTTCAAAATCACGATGATTTTAAAAATGCCAAGGTGATCCGCAAAAAAGTTTCCGTTAAATTTTTAGATGATTCTAATTTTGATGGAGGAAACCCATTTGGTTTAGCTGACCCCAAAGCAGAACTCTCCAATGAGACTTGGATTATGGGTAGGAAAACTCAAGAATCTAAGATTTTTGTTGAATTTGAGTTGAACTCTCCTCTCGATTTAGAAAGTTTTAGTGTTAATGCTAGAAGTGTAGTAGCCAAATTCTGTCCGTGGCAATATCGAGGACAAGGTTGTAGGTATCAAGGATTTCCAATTGAGAGGGAAGATGGAGAACCCTTCCAAGACAAGGGTAAAACGGGAATTGTTCCCAATTTTGATTATAAAGACCCTAACTCACCTATAGATTTTTTCTTTGACCCAGCCGCCGAATGGGACTCGACACAATACTATGAACAGGGAAATATTAGCATAATAACTAATCCTCAAGTTACACTACCCCCATTGGGAGGCGATGTTACTGCGAGCGGAGAACCCTTAAAAACAGTTTTCGTATGCGTTCAAGCAAATTCGGGACAAGCTCCTGAAAATAATCCAAGTTACTGGCAAAAAGATGGTTGCACTAAAAGATTACAGGCTTGTAAAAAAAGATTTAATCCCGCTAGTGATGCAGTGTTTGTTGCGGGACAAAACATAGATACGGGTTTTAATTATATCGCTTTATCGGGTGGTCCAGATTTGATTGGGGAATTTTATAATGGCACTATAACCCGACCCTTACCCCAAAACACGGGTCTTTTTCATACCCATGCTAGTGAAATTACAGGAGGATTAACTGGAGATTTTACCTTGATTGGTTGGGCTAATGTCTTGGATAACAGTCCCCTTGGAGCGGGTGTTTTTAGCACCACAGAAAGAGATGCTGGGAGTATCCCAAATATGCAGTTTATTAATATTAACTCTCAAATTCAGGGAGCAACTACCACAAACGTTGGGGAGGCGAGGGGTTTTATCGGGGCTAACTGGATGGGAGCGCAAAAGAATCACAAAAATCAACTTAATTTAAATGCGTTGCAGTCAGTAGAAAGTGCTGAAGAGAAAGAATGGACAATGTATACGGTTACCCACGAAACGGGGGTCCAGCCTACACCATGGGGCGGCGGCGTAGACTATGATACACTCATTAAAGTATATGTAAATAATGAGGAACAAAGTTATTTCCGACAATCTTGGAGAGGTAGTATTAATGCGACTTTAGGTAATTTTTGTAGCTTAGCTAATCGAGATGACTCTGAGTTGAGATGGACGGGTCCAAATGGACCTGTTTATGGTTTCCCGCGCACTTTTATGCTTGGTGCTGTAGAACAATTTTATACCACTAATTCTCACGCAGATATAGTATCATACGGACCTTATAGTAAGGTGACCTCTATTAGAGGTGGAATTGGTCCATGGGCGTTATGGAATAGGGCGTTAACGCCACAGGAGATGCAATATCTTTATAAGGAAATTACACCTCCGAATATAGTTAAGGGTGTTCTTAATTATGCTCCCAGATCTTATTATGAATGCACTGGAGAGATGGGAACACTAACAGGAAGTGGAAACGCCACGTTACCTAATGCTACAGACTCGCTAATAGCTTGGTGGGATGGATCAACAGGCTTGATTCCTTCTACCAGTAGCACGGGAATGCTAGATATTCATACTGGAGGATTTCACTTAACAGGGAGTGGCATATTTAATGGAGAAACACAAAGTTATGTAGAGGGACCACGCTTCCTCGTTTCCAATCCCACCCCAACCAATCCAAGGTTTGGAGGATTCCCAGGAACAGATGGCTTTAGTTACGGGAGGACTACAACACTTTAAAATGAAAGAACCTACTTTTATTCAAGGCCCAAAAGCTACATTGCACCACATTAAAGAAATCTGTCATAAGAATTTCACTAAAGAAATTTGTGGTTTTTTAGGATACGACAGAAAGAAAAAAAAATACGTTGTTCAACACGAAGAAAATATCGCTTCTGATACACGCATTCACTTTTTAATCAATCCTTTAAACTATTTACTGTTTAAAGAAAAATATGAAATGGTCGCTATTTTTCACAGTCACATATCAGGAAACGAAGAAGCATCGGAGTTTGATATAAAAATGGCCGACAATTGTTGTCAGGCATTTTTAATTTACAGTTTAAATAGCAAAAAAATAAACATTTATACACCCGAAACCATAGAAGCAGATGTAAGTATATTGGAAAGGATTAAGGCGGCAAGATGACTACAATACAATTACACGGAATTTTAGCTAAGGAATTTGGAGAGATATTCACCATGCAGGTGGGTAACCCTCGAAATGTTTTACGCGCTCTTGATTGTAATCGAACTGGTTTCATAAAAAGAATTGGTGAATTACATAAAGAGGGTCTTTGCTACGATATTATTATTAATAAAAAAAGAATTATCCATGCCGAGGAAATGGATAACATAAATGATCCTTTAACCATTGATCTTGTTCCAGCTATTTCGGGTAGTGGTTTTGTCGCTGCTATTTTTACGTTCTTAGGGGGTAAAACTTTTGCCGCTATGGTCGCAAGAGCGTTGATTTTTGCTGCGATTTCATACGCACTTACCCCTAAACCTGAAGTAGATCAATTAGAAATAGAAGCTCAAGGATCAAAACAATCTTTAGTTTTTAGTAATACGGTCAATGTAGCCACTCAAGGAGCACCTGTTCCTCTGGGTTATGGGCGACTAAAAGTCGGAAGTCAGGTAATTCAAGCCACCATTAAATCTTACGCTCAGAATCAAAGACCAGAAGATGCCCTTACTTTCAATCCTTTCTTAAAGGGACTTAACAACTATGGACCCGTAATGCATACCAATAAAATATGAGTCATATCTTAAAGAAAATTGCTATTGCTGGAGCGGGTAAAAAAGCAAAGCAAAAACCCCCTATTTACAGGCCACCCATCATGGGGGAGCTACAATATGGGGCTTCTTTTAGTTATGCTGAAACTTTGGATTTGATTAGTGATGGACCTATAGAGGGACTTGTGAATCGTTATGGTAATTTGTTGCACGGGTTATCTATTTTAGAGGGGATATATTTAGATGACACCCCCATTGCTGTGAGTAACAGCAAGGAAATGAGGGAGGTAAATCTTAACCCTCAAGCTATAGCGGCTATGCGAGATTTACCTGCTATGGAATTAGCCACGCCCACAGACGGTGGAATTAATAATGCTCAATTATTTTTTAAAGCTTTAAGTAATAATGCCACAAAAACTCGCGGGGGAAGGGTAACGGAACTTAGAAAGGGCGGTGATCCCTCCCCAGACTCTAATGAATATGCTGCTAGTGGAGGTGATGTTAATTTCATGTTCATTAGGAAAAGGGAAAGAAATGGAGCTACTTATGATGAAAGACAGAAGTATCCCCGCGAATCTAACCGTTATGCTATTAATATTAGAGCTTATATCCGACGATATTGGACTAGTGGCAAGAAATTTTTCTTCTCTTTAAACACTAGTATACAGCCTTGGTCTAGAAATGCGTCAGCTAACGTTGGAAGTAGTCGTAATAACGCTGTATACCGCAGCGCAACAGTAAAAAGAAGTAAATTAGATTATCTTCACTGGCTTGATCAAAACAGTTGGAATACAGCCAAAATGGTTTGTGGAGTTGGTCATCGGGCAGGTGGCAGTGTTTGTTGGGCATTTAAATGGTCAGCCTATAAAACTAATCTATGGGCGCAGAACGAATTAAACCAAATTTTTGAATTATATGATAACAACAATGGTCAGCCCGATAGTAATCCTTTTCAATTCCAGTTAGCTGCAAGAGCTTTAGAAAATTTAGGCTTTGGGGGTGAAGTAGGGTTGGGTTCTGTAGGGGATAGGAGGTTTGTCACTGAAAATGCCATATCGCGATATGATAACCATAGAATTCATGTGGTAGTAAAGCCTGAAGAGAATAATCCTGCGCTGGCTCAGCAAATTGTTGGGCCTGAGGGGTTGCTACCTATGGCAACCGTTCCGACTGGTTTAGATAATGGGTTTAACTTGCTAAGATTGATGCAGCAAGCTGGTATAAAATATACGGATGCAACTTGTCCTGAAGTTGATGGAGACGGAAAACTTACAGGTAAAATGCATGGATTCGTTATATTCCAATTCGACTACACCCCCAAAACAAGAAGAATTGACAATGAAAATTGGGGCAAAGCTTACACCTTTAGAATTCCAGACAGAGTAAAAGACTTGATGAAGGATTTTCGGAGACTTCAATATACAGAATTCGTAGCTGCAACCTCTAGCCCTATAGAAAGGAATTTAAAATATAATTTTTCTAATGTATTAGCAGAAGAGAGGAAAGGGGAAGAGGACCAACAACCTTTAAAGTTTTTTAATAAAGTATTTATAGACCACATATATAACCAACAACTTTTTGGACCTTTTACAACGGAAGGAGGACCACAACCCCAAAGAATTAAAACTGACCGCAGGATGCTTAAGAGAGATGGTGTTCTTGGTGGACAAGAAGCCTCTCAATTTAATTTAGAGGTAGGCAACGAAGGTCTGCCAGAGGGTGAAGGTAGTGATGACGAGAGATTTGACGCAGAGGGTAGGCAAAGAGATTACAGTTCGTGGGCAAAAAACTCTCTAGCTAATTGGAAAGAAAGAGCGCAACCTATTACTCACACCATTTATAATCCGAATGTAACCAAAGCCTTCATCACCTTAAATGTTCAAGCTTTAAAAGATACTTTAGTTAAAGATGTAGACGATGTTCTTGATGCACAGGGTAATGAAAAGGATTTAAAAATAGGATCTAATTACCCTACTGTTTTAAATATTCAAGTTGAGACAGGAAGAATTGGAACTAATGCAGCAGGACGTAGTGGGGTAGAACAACCTTATAGGAGTTATAATTTTAGAATAGTAGCCTTAATTGAAGGTGACACACTTATTGATATTGGAAATCCAGACAATATAGCTAACTCAAATAAAGATTTTATTATAAATTTAAAAAATGACGATAAAGAAGCTTTAGCTGTTCCCTTTCCATTACCTCCAGTTAATACTGTCCGAAACGATATATTAAGTGCTGATGGAACAACAGGTTATCAAGGAGAAAGTATAGACCAAGACAGCACCGAAAAAAGATACCTTAGAGTAACAAAACTCTCCTTTGAAACCAATTCGGTGTTATTATCTAAAGAAGTTACGCTTCAAAAGATTACTGAAATCATTGAAGTAAATTTGCCTTATCCTTTTTCCGCTATTATAGGAACCAAACTGGACTCTAGGGCTTTTGGAAACATCCCTCGCAGGAGTTTTGATTGTAAACTTAAAAAGGTAAAAGTTCCCAGTAACTACTTTCCAGTTCTTCCTAATGGGTTTGATAAGAGATACTATGAAACAGAAGCTGAATTTGATAATACATCACAAGAAAACAAACTTATTTATAAAGGTGATTGGGATGGAACTTTTCATGAAAAATTAGTATGGACTGATAATCCCGCTTGGATTTTATATGATCTTCTTACAAATGAGCGCTACGGGATGGGTCAACATATTGATGTCGATGATATAAACATCTGGCAGCTTTATAAAATAGGTAGATTTTGTGATGCAGTAGATCATCAGGGTTATTTTGAAGGAGTAACTGATGGAAGAGGTGGAAAAGAACCACGTTACTCATGCAACATTGTTTTCGATCAGGGACAAAAAATTTATGATGCTATAAACACTATCGCTAATATTTTTAGGGGTAGAACATTTCTAGGAAACTCGGAAATAAATTTTGTAGATGATCGCCCCAGAGAGCCTGTTAGTTTATTTACTAATGATTCGGTAAAAGACGGCCAATTTTTTTATTCTAATAACCGTCGAGATGAACAATTCAATACGGTAGAAGTGGCATTCAAGGATCGGTTTGATAATTTCGTTCCAAAAGTAGAGGTCATAGAGGATGAAAAAGATATTCGACATCGGGGTGTTTTCAAAAAGCGTATAGAAGGAGTGGGGATTACCTCTAGGGCTATGGCTCGTCGCGTGGGACAGCATGACATCTTTTCAAAAATCTCAGAAAATCAAAGTGTTGCGTTTACCGCAGGGCTTGAAAGTCTCTTGTGTCAACCTGGAGATCTTGTAATCGTAGAGGACGAACTTAAAACTAATAAGGCTAACTTTGGTAAGGTTTTAGCTGTAGATATACCAAATCAAACTGTTCGAATAAGTAATACTTTCGTTGATGCTGAGATGACGGGAGTTTTAACTGTTTTTAATCCCACAGGTAGAGACACTATCCGAGAGATAGAACAAATAGCCAATAAAAATAGACAGTCTTATTATGACATAAACGTCACTGGCTTCCATGGAATGCCTACAACAGCGTTTAGTGACTTTTATTTGGGAACTTATGGTTTTTCGGGATATACTGAGGGATATCCTTCGGCTGGGTTAGAAATTTCAGGAGAAGGAAAGTTTCAGCAATATGCTGCCTACACAGGGCAATCGGGTGCGGGGTCTACTGAGGTTGAAAGAGCTACTCTTTATTATAATACAAACTATTCGGGTTGGGTTTTTGCTAGTGGAACTGGATTCTCTGTTCAAGGGGGAGATTATATTTCAGTAGATAAAACATGTAACACTTTAGGTGATTTTAATACAGGAGAAATAACTACTCTTGAAGGACCGACAGCAAGTAGCACTGGTTTATTTTTCAGAGGGGCGGGGAAAACTGGGTGTGAAGGTTTAATTTCAAATTTTGGTCAGTATTCTGTGGGAGCTTCAGAATCTGAAATGTCAGGATTTTCCCCACAACAAACTACAACACTAAATGTCACAGGTAATATTCTGAGCACTCCCTCAGAATTAAAAGCTGAAGGTTTTAATAATTACGGAAGTGTAGTCTCTGGTTTTGATAGACCAGAAGTCTTACCTTTTGTTAAACTAGGTAGTCCTGTTAAATTTGAAATTAAAGACGCTAGCCCATTTATTTACAAGGTGGTTGCACTCAAAGAAGAAGCTCCCAACGAATATATGGTAACAGCTACCAAATATGAGACGGGTAAATTTAATTTAATTGAAAAAAATATCAGCATTGAGGAGAAACCTGACACCTTCAGTTATCAGGTAGCTCAAACAATTAATGATATAACTTATGTTACTCTTGAAACACCTAATTTAACTAATGTTACTACTGGTCTTCCAGATCGAGACACCCAGACCTTTAGTATACAGGGAACATGGGAGAAGGTTGACAATGCCACGGGTTATACCCCAACTCTTACCTTTCCTAATGGGCAAACAATATCAGAGCCTATATCGCTTGTAGCAGGTTCCACTCAATCCCACACCTTTTCAGGATTATCAACCATTGGCGTATTTAATTACAGTGTCAACGCTGTAGGAAACAAAGGGGGTGAAGGAGGAAACGCTTTCTTTGACTCACAGTTTACTTCATCAGGAATATTCGTCGTATACGATGAACTTCTTGAGTGGGAAGATAATTTTGTAGATAAATTAAAGATTTTATAAAATGCCTGTTTATTATCAAAATTTACAAAGCAATAATTCAGGGGCTTTTATTCTAGGCTCTGGAGCATATACTGATGCCACGCAAGCAACGGGAGTGGGAGGTTATCTTCATACGTCAGGGGTAACAGGAAATTGGAGTGATGTAAAATTTTTCAGTGTTTTAGCTTATTCGGGAGCCGACTTATTTAGCGGGAATCCTTTGGGCCATGCAAAAAATGCTCAAGCCTCAGGCTACGACTTTCTAATGGCAACTGGAAATGTTTTGGGAGGCACTGGAACACCAATAGGTCACCTAAGAGGAGAGAATGCTTATGTAAATATGGGGACAGAAACGCCAGCAACTCCTAATGCGGGAGATATTATGACTGGAGCTTTCTATGCGGCTTATGGAAACCCGATCCAAGGATATACATATTCAGGTAAAATTTGTGTAGGAAGTTCTGCGCCGTCTGACGGGACGCAGTTCTATGAGGGACAGGTTGAATTAGGAAATATTTATCGTTTTGAAACGGAATTTGAACCTAATACGGGAAATTTGTCAGCTACAGGAGCGGGTAGTGGAGTTTATTTAGATGAGTCAGTGGTAACAATTGAGGCTTCTATCACAGATCAACAAGGAAACCCAATTACAGATAGAGCTTCTCTTGAGGCAAGTCCTTTCGTTGATTATATCGAGATAGACCTTTTAAATGCCGATGGGACCATGGCGGCAAAAAACTGGAAGACAAATTGGAGAAGTCCCAGAGTATCCATAGAGCGCATTGATAAAGTAAACATATGGGGACAAAAACCTCCTTTAGATTATATAACTAGATTCAATGTGTATGGTCGTGAGGGGAGAATTCAAACAACTGACATGCACTTGTTTGCAAACAAAGTTGTTCCTGTATCCGTTACCACTTTACAATCGGGAAAAACCACTAAAACTGAAACGTCAGGTGACGTTCCTGCTTTTGAAACTGGTAGTATTGGAACTTATGAAGATGCATTAGACGCAGTTCGATTTACGACTAACCAAAAGCTGAATGCTTCTGGAGCCTCTGGGGAAGTTGTTTGTATTTTTGATTTTGAAGATGATCAATATACTCAAATAGAGAGTGTTGGAGCGTGGGCTTCTACAGGTGGCCCTCCAATAATAAATCAAGAAAATTTTCTAGGTAATCTGCCCTTGGCTCAAGCGGGAGCGGGGCAAAGAATTGTCCTTGATAGAGGAATAGGTCTTCCTGAGGCGAAAGACTTTTGGGTTAAATTTGCCTTCCAAGGTGGTGCTGGGGTAGCTGATCACATTTGGGAGGATGGTCCGTTTATGATAGAACCTGTAAGTGGTGGAATGAATCCCACTCTTACTGATTTGGGAGATCAACGAATCCGTTCAGGAAACTTTATTGTTGGTGGAGATGGTGCGGGATACATAACTGCAAATTGTTTAACTATTGGCCCTCCAGGTTATGATCATCCTTATACTATTTATACAAGGAGTGGCTATGTGGGAATTGGAACTAATGACATTCCCCTGTTTGGAACAGCTAAATTAAGTGTTAATGGAGACGCTGTAGGAACAGGAGATGGTAATAGACTAACTGGACCAAATAGCTTGCCTTACTTGCTCTCTGGAGATGCAGCGGGAACAGAATCTGATACTCTCCAAACAGTTGCTGATAGGGGAAATACAACCACAACTGATATTGGTATAGGAATTAGCACTACCCCCACCAATAAATTAGATGTGGCGGGTGCGGTAGCAATAGGGAGCACTTACGCAGGGACTACCTCAGCCCCATCTAACGGTTTATTGGTAGAAGGAAATGTAGGAATAGGAAGCTCAGTTGGTATAGGATTCTCAACTACTCCTAATGCTCAACTTCAGGTGAGTGCCTCTGCGGGTGCTCCTACTTTTAGGTTATCAAGAGCGGCAACAGCCCAAATCTGGGAGCAAACAATAGACTCCTCCAACCGCTGGCATTTACGAGAAGCCGCTTCAGAAGGTGGCACTCAGTATACCAGACTCCAAATAGATGACGATGGAGAAACTTTAATTGCCCCTAATGGGGGTAATGTAGGTATAGGAATTAGCACTACCCCAAGCAATAAATTAGATGTGGCGGGTGCGGTAGGAATAGGGAGCACTTACGCAGGGACTACCTCGGCCCCATCTAACGGTTTATTGGTAGAGGGAAACGTAGGAATAGGAATCACAGGAGTTACTGCTCAAAAACTTTATGTTAAAGGAGCTTCTGCGGAAGTAGAGTTAGCTACCGATGATGGATATTCAATTAAATCTCCCCAAAAAGCTATAATAGCGGGAGTAGGAATCGGAACCATTTCTTCAACAGGATCAATGATCGCTGGGGGATCAGGTCATCACATCAGTGGAGATTATGATACTATTGCTGGAGGAACACTTAATAACATATCAGGAGGTGACTTTAACTTTATCGGAGGCGGTTCACAGATCGACCTCACGGGTTCAGATTATTCCTCAAGTATCGGAGGAAAGAATAATGATATTTTTTATTCTGACTATGCCATAATTGGAGGTGGTCGAAATAACAAAATAGAAAGTGCTACAGTTGCTTTTATCGGAGGTGGCAGTAGCAACGAAATACACGATGGAGTTTCAGCTATAGCTGGTGGTGTATCCAACCTGATTTCAGGAGGTAATGGTTACTCTTTTGTTGGAGGTGGAGAAGAGAACATGGTTTATGGAACGTTTAGTTCTATATTGGGGGGAGAGGGAAATAAAGTTTACGGAAATGATGCCGTTACTCTTGGTGGATGGTTCAGTGAATCAACGGGAAAATTTGCGCTTGTTGGCCCAGGAAGAGCTTCAAAGGTAAGCGGAGACTATGCTGTTGGTTTAGGAAATAAAGTAGAGATACCAATAGCTCACACTGGAGCGACAGTTTTAGCAGACGGGCAAGATAGAGTCCATGCTTCTAGCGGAATGCATACTGCTACTTTAGATTTCGCTAGTGGTGTTTATGTTCCTACGATTGGATATTTCGGACAGGGATTGCATGTAAGTGGCGTTCCAGTTTTAACTGGTGAGAATAACCCAGCAGAAGCTGATACTTTACAGACTGTTACAACTCGCGGCAACACAACAAGCACTTCGATCCTTTCTACAGGACCACACATTTCTGGTGTTACGGGATTGTTTTCAAATCAAGTCGGGATAGGAACAGATATTCCAGAAACAACACTTGAACTGGCGACTACTATGTCGTCATCACCCACTACTCAACTGTATCTAGATGTAGATGGAAGTAATATTGTCGGGGGTGGAGGAGAGTTAATATTTAGCACTTCCGCTAGTGCTGGAGCTAAAGATGCTTTTAATGCAATAGTAAGAGGAGAAAGAAGTTCATTAAATGACGGCTCTTCTGATTTAACATTTTTAACAACCCACGTTCCAACATCTGCAACTGCGGCTGCTAGGATGACGATAAAAGATGCTGGTAATGTCGGCATAGGAAGCATATCTCCAGTTAGAAAACTTGATGTATCAACAAATGGCGCTGACACCTACGGAATAAGAAACTCTTATAATTCTTCTTACTACATGGAAATGGCTCACAACCGTTTTAATACCGTAGGAAATAATTATATTAGATTTAATATAGACGATGCCACCAAAATGACCATTGTTGATGCCGACTTTGGTGGAGGGGTAAATGGAGTAGGTATCGGCATAACTAATCCAACCGCAGAGTTACAAGTTATTGGCGACATCTCTGGTTCAGGTAGTTTCTTAGGCACTGGTGTTGGAAACCGTATAACGAACAACCACATTCCTTACCTCCTTTCAGGAGACGAAGCAGGAGCGACAAACACACTGCAAGATGTCACTAACAATGGTAATCATACAACCAATTCTATTTATATAAACGGCTCTGGTGATGATGCTAATTATGCCCCTTTAAATGTTAGTGGAAACACAACACTAGCTTTCTTCAGGGGAACAGGAACAGCGGCTTATCTTCAATTCCAAAATAGCACCACAAGTTACGGCTTATCAAGTCAGCAGGGTCTTACCGTTGGTAACAATGGTAATGATGCTTACGTCATGCAGAGAGAAGCCTCCCCGCTGTATTTGGGAACAAGTGGTGAAGCTAGAATGACAATAATGGGCGATAATGCTCATTCAAAAGTTGGTGTCGGAACAGTCTCTCCCGCCAGCACCGCTGGCTCAGACAGCTTCCTTGAAGTTTATGGAGCTACAGATGCTGGATTAGTTGTCTCTAGTAATAATGGCGATTGGGATATTAAAAATACAAACCCTAATGCTGATTTAGTTTTTTATAGAGATGGCTCTACTAGAGTTACTTTTGCTCAAGCTGGAAATGTTGGTATTGGAAGCGCTGTCCCAGCTAGAAAGCTTGATGTTGTTGGAGACGCAGCAGTAAGCACTAATCTAGTTGTAGGGACAGCCCTTTACTCAAATCAATGGATAGCTAATAGCTCTGCCACTCAATACATAAAAAATAGTTCTGCTGCTACTTCAGTGGCTATTACAAATTCTGGCTACGTTGGTATTAAAAATGACAACCCTGAATACGCATTGGATGTTTCTGGTGATGTTGCTGGCACGGGAGCAGGTAGCCGCATAACCCTAAATGGAACCCCTTATCTTCTTTCAGGTGATTCTCCTGCGGAGACGCAAACGCTTCAAAATGTTTGTGACAATGGCAATACAACAACAACTTCTATAAATTCTACTGGCCCACATATCTCTGGGGGAACGGGAATATTTATGGAGAAGCTGGCTGTAGGAACCGCCTATTCCAGCTACAACGCGACCATTAAGGGAACCTTGCAGGTCAAGGATGTTGGGGGGACTTATGATGGTCTCTTGTTTACATCTAATGTGGGGGGTGAGGGAAGAATCATGGCCACTAACACTGACCATGGAACCACTCACCCATTATGGCTGGGAGGTGAATATCTTAAATTTACTGTTAAGACTGGCGCTGAAGTTGAAGCAATGCGGCTTGTTCAAGGGTCAGACGGAAGTGGTAGGCTTGGTATAAACACAACTGACCCTTCCAACACCCTCGATATCCATGTTAGTTCATCTGATCAAGGAATTGAGCTTTATACCACTCCATATACCCGAACAGCGGCTCAACTAGTTGCGGATAACGCAATCAACGGCAATGCCGATCTGCGCCTGTATCATGCTACTCAAGTCCAAACAAGAATTAGTTCTAACCCAGGAAGCACAACCTTTTTTAATTCGAACAATGTAGGGGTTAGGACAAAGACTCCCACCACAGAGTTTCAAGTTAGTGGAACTATCTCTGGCGATAGTGGTTTGTTTGGCGATGAGGTGGGTATAGGCACAGTTTCTCCCCTCGCAACTTTAGACGTAAGGGGTAATATCTCTGGTTCGGGCAGTTTCATAGGAACTGGCGCAGGTGGTCGTATAACGAACAATGGAGTCCCTTATCTTCTATCTGGAGATTCTCCTGCGGAGAATGACACTTTGCAAGATGTCACGACTCGCGGTAACACAACAACAACATCTATAGAAGTAGCGAATGGAACAATTATAAGCGGTAGCACGGCCACTACACCTGCTGCCGATCTTTACGTTTTTGGATCTGGAAATAGTGATGTTATAAATGCAGTTAGAGAGCGTAACGATGCAAGTATTAAAGTTACAAGCCAAACCGCTGGAGCTTACTTTAGAACAAATTCAGCTACTGCAACTTATAACGGCCTTGATCTTAACAGTAATTGGTTTATTGGCCAATATGGATATAATGATTTAAGAATAGTTGATGGCACAGCAAGTGCAGGAGATTCTGCCGCTGCGATAACAGTCCAAAATTCTACAAAAAATGTTGGTATAGGAACAACTAATCCTGCTCAAACTCTTCATGTAGAAGGAACGGCAAGAGTCAGCGGTCATACCGATCTGGCAAGTTCTGTAGATATATCGAGCAAAACACGAATTTATAATAAACTTGGTGTTGGTGTAGGTTCCACTTGGGTAGACCCAGCAAACGGTATCGACGTTTATGGTTCTGTAGCTATTGGGGCTAGTTATATTGGGGTAAGTGCTCCATCTAATGGTGCAATTATTGAAGGTAATGTAGGCATTGGAACAAGCTATGCATCTAATGCTCTTGATGTTAATGGACATCTTTCTGCAACCAGTAAGTCATTCCTTATTGATCACCCAATCGAAGAAAACAAAAAGCTCCAGTATGCTTGTTTAGAGGGTCCAGAGAATGGGGTATACGTCAGGGGAACTACAAACAGCGCATCTATAGAACTACCTGACTACTGGTCCGAATTGATTCATGAAGACTCTATAACTGTCGTTGTCACTCCAATCGGCAAAAAACAAGATTTATATATAAAATCCAAAAGCCCCAAAATTATAATGATCGGTGGGGTCAAGGGATCTTATGATTATGTAGTATATGGAGAACGTAAAGACATAGACAGATTGGAGACTGAGCCATTAAAAGTGTAATTTAAATCAGAATGTCGAATATTATTATCAGCCCAGAGTCAGGCGTAATAGAATTTAATACTGGGAACGCAGGTAGTGGTTCTTTTATGACTTCTACAGCCCCTATAAGGCTAGATGCCACAGGGGGAAATGTGTGGTTTACTGGTAGTAATGTGGGTATAGGGACAACCACTCCTGCAACCAAACTTCACATTAATGGTCCATCAGCAGGGTTTTCTGAAGCTTTGAGACTACAGAGAGATGGGGGTAATTATTATTCTATTGGTTTAGATAATGGGGATTTAAATTTCTGTTATAATGGGCAAAGCGCAGATGGTTCTCTCCTTGTTCTTGATGGAGCGGCTGACGGCGTTGGTATTGGAACAAAGAGTCCTGCAACTTTATTGGATGTAGATGGAGCAGTTAATCACGGTATAAGAATAGGATCAAATAATGCTCTAATAGGAGAGGGCGGCGGCACAACAGGCACTCAATTAATATTCTGGAATGGAACAAGTGCTTATTATGGAAGAAACATAGCCCCTTTTACTCATACTGTATCAAATCATTATTTTAGAATAGCTGGCAGTGATAAAATGGCGATCACTTCCGATGGAGTTGGCATAGGGACAGCAAGTCCAGCTTATGATTTACATGTCCACAAGGCGAACACTACTGGACCTACTATAGAATTATCTAACTCAGAATATAGAACATATATTAATGCTTGGGGATCGACTGCTACAGCAGGTAGAGCAAATCGTTTCGAGATTAATGCTGGTGCTACGGATTTTGCAGTAGGCGCTGACACAATAAGATTTCAAATAGGTAATGTCGGTGATTCTAACGAGAAGATGCGGATTGCATCTGATGGCAAGGTCGGCATAGGAGTAACTGATCCTGATAACCCATTAGAAGTTTCTGGTGCTGACAATGGAATAAAAATTTATTCTGCGTCAAGCGATAGACCTCGATTAACATTAGATTGTGGGG
>VTLG01000742.1_pt1 | contig 33851 bp, 55 predicted proteins | sample 4694571 | NCBI WGS metagenome assembly VTLG01 (sample SAMN12604809, study PRJNA352737) | marine metagenome | biome: ENVO:00000447; feature: ENVO:00000209|ENVO:00000569|ENVO:01000036; material: ENVO:00002151; isolation source: viral sequences binned using virsorter ...
CTGCTGCTGATCCAATGTTAGAAGAACAATATCAACAATACGTTTTTGAAATGCAAGAGCAAGGAATGCAACCAATGTCCTTAGAAGAATTTAGACAACAAGCTGTAGCTGGTATGGCTACGGGTGGTAGAGCGGGATATAAAGATGGAGAAATAGTTACTGTTCCCAAACACTGGCAGTCTGCACCAGATCATCCTAAAACAGAATTAGCATACATTACAAAACCAGAGAAAGATTTATTAGTTAAAAAAGATTTACACAACTCTTTAAAAGATGGACCTAATGTAGGACCAGGTGGAGTTATGAGTTTGAATGGAGATTTTGGAATAGGTGAAAGTTATGGAGATAGACAGGTAAGTGACAAATCACCTGAAGTTGGAGACATAGGTGGTGGATATACTGAAAAAGGAGATCCAGGACATAAGGAATATGAAAAAGCTAGAAAAGCTAGAGCAAAAGATCCTTATTATGGAACAGAACATGAAGGAAAAGGATTAGTACCTACAGAATCAGTAATTGAAACTCCTACTGGAGTAAAAGGATATAAAGAAGAAGATTATAAACAAACACTAGCACAAAAACACAGAGCTTGGAGAGCAGAGCAAGCAAGAAAATCTTTAAAGAAATTAATGCTTCATAAAATGAAGGGAAGTCCTTTTACACTTCCAGGTTTTACGTCAGCATTTCAAGGACCAATGAGTGATGAAGAATTTGAAAAACAATATGGTATGAGTTATGAAGATTTTGCAAATATAAATCCAATGCACATGGAGGCTATATTTGGTTCAGTTAAAGATAAAGTTTCCCAAGCTGAAAGAGAGGACATAAGAAGACTTTCAGAAGGTTTAGGAAGAGATGATTTATATGATCCAGATGTGTATAATGAAATTTTTTATGGACCAAAAGGTCCACCTGATTTAACTGGTGGTGGCGATGGACCACAACCAATTATTTATCCTTATGAAACAGCATCAGCACCAGGAACAGATACACCAGTAGACATAGATCCAGTAACTGGATTTCCTACAGAGCCAATTAGATTTGCAAGTAGTCCATCTTCTGTTCATGACTTTACAGGTATATACGGTCAAAGAACAATTCCTATGGCAGCTGATGGTGGAAGAATAGGATACGCTGGTGGTGGAATAGCAGATTTAAGACAAGGATATTTTTTAGGAAAATTAGTTAAGAAGATTACAAGACCAATTAAAAAAATTGCAAAGTCACCATTAGGTAGAATGGGTTTAATGGCTTTAGGTGGATGGGGTTTAGATAAATTTGGACCTACTGGATTAGGTGGCGGATGGATTAATGCTTTAAAAAAGAAAGCTATAGAAAAAGAATGGCTAGGAAATTTATTATTAAAAGATGGTGAATGGAGTCCTTGGAAACTAGGAATTATGGGAATGTCAGCATATCCTTTAGTTGCTGGTATGGGTAAAGAAGAAGATGAAGATTTTAAAGACACTGATTTATATAAAAGTTGGCTAGCACGAAAACAAGGATGGGATCAAACATTTGCACCCGTAGGTGATCCAGCTAATTGGCAAAGAATGCGTTTATACTCTGCTGATGGCGGAAGAATTGGGTATGATAGTGGTGGAGATGTTATGATGGCTTCTTATGATTATAACGATGCGATGGCTGAATCTTTTGAGGCATATCAAAAAGCTATTAAAGATGGAATTATTCCTCCAACTATGGAGTTTGATGAATACCTAGAGTTGATGCAAGGTAGAAAAGAAATTGCACCACAAGGTATACAGATGGCAGCTCAAGGCGGAAGAATTGGGTATGCTGAAGGTGGAGATGATGAAGAAGATCATAGAACAGCTGCATTATCCGCTATGTACAGAACAAAAGCTCAAGAAGGAGGGCTTATGGATATGGGTGGTATGGAAAAAGACTACAGAAATGAAGGTGGATTTGTACCAATAGGTGGACAAGAGCGAGCAGATGATGTACCAGCTAGATTAAGTAAAAATGAATTTGTATTTACAGCAGATGCTGTAAGAAATGCTGGAGGTGGAGACATCGACAAAGGCGCAGAAATTATGGAAAATTTAATGGAAAATTTAGAACAAGGTGGTAAAGTATCCGAGGAATCTCAAGGATTAGAAGGAGCAAGAAATATGTTTGCCACATCACAGAGATTAGAAGGAGTATTATAATGGCTGTAACTGAACAACGACAATTATTTGCACCACAGATAGAATCTTTAGCAGAACAATATGCTAAGTCTATGGGCACACAGGCTGCAACACCTTTTACAGCTGCAGATATTACTGCAATGGCTCCACAAGTTGCGCCACAAACAGCATTGCAACAACAAGCAACTGGATTAACAACAGCAGGATTAGGTGCATATCAACCATATGTTACAGCAGCAGGAACAGGATTAGGAGATGCTGCAACACAACTTACAGCAGCGCAAACAGGATTAGCTAACATAGCTCCATACGCGGCGCAAACAGTTCAAGATTTAGCAGGAGCACAACAAACACTAGGTGGAGTTCAACCATATATTGGCGCAGCAGGAACAGGTTTAGCTGGAGCAGGAACTGCAATGACTGGAGTTTCTCCATACATCACAGGTGCTGCGGGACTAACTGGTGCTGGAGCAGGAACGGGAACAGGATCAATTGCTGAGTATATGTCTCCGTACCAACAACAAGTTATAAATACGACACTTGCAGAATTCGATAAGCAAGCAGCAATGAGACAACAAGCTATCTCTGATGCAGCAATAGGTGTTGGTGGCTATGGTGGTGGTAGAGAAGGTGTTATGCAAGCAGAATACCAAACTCAATCAGATAGAGATCGAGCTATGATAGAAGCACAATTACAACAACAAGGATTTACTCAAGCTCAAGCTGCAAGACAGGCAGATCTTGCATCTAGATTAGGAATAGGTGGAGCACAACAACAATATGCTTCAGGTTTAGCTGGATTAGGACAAGCACAATTAGGTTTAGGTGGTGCTCAACAAGCATTAGCAGCACAACAAGGAGCTTTAGCACAAGGATACTTAGCACCAGGACAAATGATGGCTGGTGTTGCAGGTCAACAGGCAGGTATGGCTGGTCAAAGAGCAGCACTTGCACAACAACAAATAGGTACAGCAGGAGCATTACAAGGCTTCCAAGGAACAGATATCGCAAGAGCGGGTCAAGTGGGCGCAATGGACCAAGCTTATGCACAAGCTGTAATGGATGCTGGTAGAGAAAAAGCAAGAATGGGTCTATACGAGCCAATGGAAAGACTTGGTTGGTTAGGTCAAGGCTTAACTGGATTGATGGGTGGAATGGGTCCACAATATCAATTCCAACAAGCACCAAATCCAAACCCATTAGCACAGGCTCTTGGAATGGGGCTTAGTGGTGCAAGCATATACAAAGGTTTAACGAGCTAATGAACAGAACTTTAAGAAGACCAATGTTTAGAATAGGTGGGTCTGCTGAAGGAATTACTTCAGGACTACAACCAAGGCAGGGGTATGCAACTAACAAAGATAATCTTGTAGAACAAAATGATTATTCAAAGATGAATGTGGGTGATTTTTTAAAAACTGCAACTATGGGTGATATAGAAGACTTTGTTAAGTCAAAACAATATAAACCAAAAACTAATGTTTGGGATTACATAGGGGAGATAGGTTTAGATTTAATGTCAAGGCCAACAACAGGAAATATTGTGTCAGATATTGGTACGTCAATGAGAGAACCTTATTCAAGATATATACAACGTAAAGGTTCAGCAGCGGAACAAGAGTATGCAAGTGGAGCTGATTTATTTGAGACAATGTTAGGAGCACAGGCAAAAGTACTTGCAGCTGAAGCAGAGGGTGGTGCTAAAACTTATGCTCATAGAGATAGATATGCTATGATAAAAGATAATGTAGAACAACAAATTAAATTAAGAAGTGAATTAGATAACCCTGAAACAACTGAAGAAAGAAGAACCGAAATAATAAATGAAATAAAAGTTCTTAGAAAAGCAGCATCTGATCCAGAATTTTCTAAGGCTATGCTTAAATTTATTCAGGACGATAGAGAAATGAGAAATTTAAAAACAATGATTAAAAGACAAGTAGCAGAGAAATTAGGTATTGATCCAGAAACTGAATTTACAGAAGGAGAAGTAGGTAAAAATTTTTATAATGAATATCAGAAAAGATTATCAGAAATTCTTGGTGACTATGCTATTGGTATACCCCCAACATTTGAATCAGGTGGCAGAGTCGGTTATGCTCTTGCAGGATCCGTAATGGGTGCTGGTGATACACAAGAACCACAACCTGGAGAACGAAGTTATGAAGAATTAAGAGTAGCGGGGCAGAGACAAGGGCCCATGGACCAAGGAACTGCACCAGAAGACACGGCTGGAATTACTTATGAAGAATTAAGAGCAAGACTTCCACAAGAAGTTACTGATGATATAGTAAGACTTCTTGCTAACAGCGCAGAGGCATTAGAAGACTTTGCTATGATACAAACAGAACAAGATATAAATATTTTCAATAAAAAATACGGTGTCAACTTAGTCTTACCATCGGAGGGCTAAAATGGCTGACTATAATAAAGAACTATCTAAAGTTAGAGGTCCCTTTAGAGTTTATCCAAAAAAGAAAAAAGAAGAACCTATATCAACACTCGACGATTATCAAAAAGCATTCATCAAAGGACTAGAAACTTATGATGTAAAGCAAAAGAAACCTGTTCGTTGGAATTTTTTAAAAGATAATGAAGGGATGTTTAATCTTTCATTGGTTTTTAATCCAAGTTTAAGAACTGCAATAGCATTAAAAAATAAAAAAGATCCCGTTAAGATTATGAGGGAAGGAAAGATAAGTGAAAGAGATTACATTGATGGATTTGATGAACTTGCTAAAGGAGTAGAAACAGGATCTCATGAACTAGGAACCAGCATTGGTGAATTATTATTCATGGGAACAGATTTTTTAGCTAACACCAACTTTGCAGATGACTTTCAAAAGATGATGGCAAAATCAAAACCAGATGAGCCTGAAACATGGAGAGGAGATTTGACATCTTTGTTAGTTCAGTATGGTGCTCCTGGAACATTAATTACTAAATTAGGGTTACGTGCTAAAAAACTTCAAGTAGTTAAAAATGCTATTGAAAAAATGGGCACGAGCAAAGCATCCAAGATAGCTCAAAGAGTTGCATCAGGAGCAGGAATTGTAGGCGCAACTGACTTTGTTGCATCACCTGATAAAAGAAGAATACCTACTTTATTTGTACAGCCAACAGACACTTCTAAATTATCTGGCAGGGAAAAAGCAAAAGCTATGTTTCTGAATAGACTTAGATATGGTGCAGAAGGAGCTATCGTTGGAGGAATGTTTCCTCTAGTTGGTAAAGCTGTTCAACAAGTTTATAAATATGGCGCAAGACCTGTTGGCGAACCGTTTGTAAGAATGGGATTTAATACTGTTGGAGCAGGATTTAAAGGAACAGCTTATTTATTATCTCAAGCTGATAAACCTCTTCATTCTAAAATTGTAAAAAGTTTAAGTAAATCCACAGGCAATACTGTAAAGAAAATTGTTTCTCCATTAACACAAAAGTTAGGTGTAAAAGGATTACCACCCTTTGACCAATGGAGATTATTTCAAGTAACAAGTCCTAGTAGAACTGAAAGAAATTTAAAAAGAGTTGATAATGTTTTATCCTGGTTTAGATCATTTGGTAAAACACCTAAAGATATTGAAGGAGTTTCAGAACAAGTAATATTACATATAAAAGGAAGAGCTAGAAAAATAGATAAACTTTTAGAAGGTTTAGAAAAGCGTGCTCATAATTTAGCTAAAAAATATGAGCAAAGATATAATACTAATTACACTTCTAAATCATATGAAAAAATGCTGTTAGATGATGTGGTAGATTTCTTGGAGGGAAGATCAAAATTAGGGGTAGTTGAGAAAAATCTTAGACCAATAGCTTTTGAATTAAAAAATGATATCAATAAAGTTTTAAAAGAATTTGGTAATAATTTACCACAAGGTACAAAAGATGCCGTGTTAAAAGATTTAAGAAAAGCACTTACTGATAAAATAGATAACTATATTGTTAAGTCCTTTGCAATATTTACTAACCCCAAGTATACTCCTGATGAAACTATTAGAAAGAATGCAAGAGATTGGATTGCTAAAAATGTAGTTATGCGAAATAGAGATTTAAGAGAAGCTGCCATAGATAATTATGGAAGAAAAAATGCTATTGAAAAATATGCAGACGATATAGTTAATGATATTCTAGCAGCTGGAAGAACGGGTGGAGTTAATCCTGTTAAAATTTTACAAAAGATTGGAAGCGATGAAAACTTATTAAGAATGGATAAGTTTAAATTTCTTAAGACAGGAGAAGAACTTCCTCAAGCCATTAGAAAATTACTAGGTCAAGAAAAAGATTTAAAATCTCAAGTTCTGTTTACAGTATCTGATGCCATTGCTGCTAATGCTAAAAAGAAGGGTTTTGATATGATAGCCCAAATTGGATTAAAAAATAAATGGTTATATAACACAGCTGCAGAAGCTAAACCCAGATTTGTAAACGCGCAACAAATAAAAGCAACAGATCTTGACAGACTAGGAGGCATGAAAAGTACATTAGAAAATCTATGGACATCTCCTGAAATAAAACAAGCACTATTAGCACAGGGAGCACCTTTAGATAACCTTGCTAGAATACCTGTGTTCAGACAGCTTCTTCAGTTCAAAGTTGCAGTTCAAGCTGGTAAAACTTTATACTCACCACAAACACAAGTTCGTAATGTAACTTCAGCATCATTCTTTGCATTGTGGAATGGACATATTGGTCATAACGCAAGTGTCATTGATGCAATGAGAATGGTAATGAAAGATATTTTTAAAGCAGGTAAAGGCGGAGCTATTGATGAAGTAGAATTCTTAAGGTACGTAGAAAAACTTGTTCGTCTTGGAATCTGGGATGAAAATATTGTTGCTCAAGAATTAAGAGCGGTGATGACCAACCTTAGAAAAGGAGTTATTAAAACTGAAGATGAATTATTTGAACGATTAATAAAAGGACTTCCAACAGATAAAGTTGCAAGACTATATGCTGGTGGTGATAACCTTTGGAAACAATTTGGTTATGAATTCTTTAAATCAGATTTATCTGCAGCTTTAAAAAGTGTAGATGACGTAGCAGCTTATCTTAAATTACACAATCATCCTTTCTCAAGAAAAGATGTTTTTACTGGACAAGTAAAAAGTTTAGATGAAGCTTTGGACGAAGCAGCAGCTTTTATGTTAAGAAATACATACCCAACATACAGTAAAGTACCTCCAGTGATACAGGGATTAAGAAACATTCCCCTTATTGGTAACTTTGTATCGTTTCCATCAGAAATGTTAAGAACTGGAGCAACATCGATTGCTATGTCATTGAGAAATATTAGATCTAATAATGCTGCACTTCGTCAAATGGGATACAAAAATTTAATAGGAGCTTACCTTGCATTAAAAGGCATAGGTAAGGGAGCGCATGCTATTGCAAACTTTGTAACTGGTAATACTCAGGAACAATGGGAAGCGTATAAGAGATCAGGTGCTGCACCGTGGGACAAAAACTCTAATCTTATTGGTATTACACCTTGGAAGAATGGAGTATCTGCAGCGATTAACTTCTCATACTTCAGTCCTTACGATGTACTAGAAAGACCTGTTCAGGCAGCTTTATCCATGGCACATAAACAAGACATAGCAGCAGATCAAATAGATAACTATGTTTTATCATTAATGTTTGCTGCAGATGGACCTATTATGGAATTACTATCGCCTTTCATTTCACCAGCAATTGGTTTTGAAAGAATTCAAGATGTTTTACATGGTGACTTTTTAATGGGTGGTCGAGATGGTCAAACGGCTGAAGGATCTAAAATATATTCACCAACAGATAGTCTAGATGTTAAATTCAATAAAGCTTTTGCTCATATAGTTAAAGGAGCTAGTCCAGGTTTGATTACTAGTGGAATGAAATTAAAAAGTGCAATGGAAGGTGATGTATCTGGCGCAGGACAACCTATGAGAATTGAAGATGAGCTTAAGGCTCTTTTTATTGGAACTAGAATTATAAGAATAGATGTTAAAAAAGATTTAAAATGGAGAACGTCTAGCACTAGTAGACTTTTAAGAGCAGTCGATGAAACAGAAAAATTTTATAAGGCAAAAGGATTTATTGATCGTCCACCTTCTGTAATGGTTGCAGAGTATGACAACATGCAGGATGAAGCATTTAAAATACAAAGAGATTTATATATGGTCGTTCAAGATTTGAGAATGTTGGATTTAAGTAAAGATAAAATAGAAGAAATAATGATTGAATCTGGAATGAATAAAAAAATGGCTGGTAATTTAATTGATGGATATTTTACTCCAATTAAATACTCTAAGCCAAGATTTGAAACTAAAGTTGATACAGTTAGAGATCTTGCAAAACATAAAACAAAGAAAAGTGATAATTTTATTTATAATATTTCAGAAAGTTATGTTTTCCCTGAAGATAAATTAGATAATGTATTTGATAAATGGGAAGATAGAAAATTTTTTCCAGAAGGATACAGACCTGAACTAGAAGGTGCTATAACCAATGACAAAGGAAGAGTTGTTTATGATGAAAGAGGAAAAATTAAAAAGGAACCTACATTATTACAAAAAGTAATTCCTAAAATAAGAGACATGGTTTTCCCTGGTTCACCACAAGCAAAAGCACCACCATTACCTGGTACACCAATGCCAGATAAAAAATTAGTAGCAAGTATGCCACAAATTAACAAACAAACAGGGTTGACACAGACAGAGGCTGCGTTACTATCACCAAGCGAACAGGTAATTGCTAGAAGAACATGATGGAAAAAATATTAACTATGTTGGTTGGACTCCTAATAGCACTAGGAGGCTGGAGTCTATCTAGAACTTTTGAACTTTCAACTATTCAAGCAGTACATGAAAATCAAGTAGAAAAACTTGAAAGACATGTAGAAAAACTACAAGATCAAATGGATCGTATGATGGATTCAGATGAGGAGATTATGGAACAACACGAATTATTATTTAAAAAATTAGAACAAGGAAACACGGGGTATAGTTATAACTAATGAGCAAACCACTAAGAATCTCTGAAGAAGCAGCCGTGCAGATGCCGATGAAAACGGTAGCCTCGTTGATCACGATGGTCGCGATTGGTACCTGGGCATATTTCGGTATCATCGAGACCCAAAACAAACTTCAAACTCAAGTAGAGTTAATGTCAAAAGATTTAATTGAGAATACAGATTTTAGAATCAAGTGGCCTCGGGGTCAGCTAGGAAGTCTTCCGGCTGATTCAGAACAATTTATGCTTATTGAAGAATTATATAAACAAGTGGAAAAATTACAGGAACAACAAGAAGCTGGAATTCATAATGAAGTTATGATAAGATTTTTAGATGAACAAGTAAAAAAACTACAATCAGATGTAGAAAAACTTAAAGACTCTAATAGAGAAATACATTATAAAAACGGTAACGGAGGATAAAATTTTGGAAGAGATTGTAATAGCCCTATTAATGATAGTCAACCAGGAAATCAAGGAACATCGTATTCAACCCTCGATGTCGACATGCCTTAAAGGGGCTCGCATCGCTAAAAGGGACTCGAAAGAACGTGTACAATATCAATGCATCAAGTCATTGGCTGAGACAGAGATATATTTAGGTGAAAAAAGCATTGTTAAATTAATTCTTAAATAATTATGAAAAAAGAAAACGCATTACAAAGAATAGATTCACACGAAAAGTTATGTAGGATTATGCAAAAACAAACTTACGACAAAATTCACAAGCTAGAAAAACAAATCAATAGAATTGAAAGTATTTTATTAGTGTCTGTAGGGGCCTTGATCACAGGTATGGCATATGTTATATTCACTTTAATAATAAGGTAAAAAATCATGCAACTATCGAAACATTTTAAGTTAGAAGAATTTACTAAATCAATGACCGCTACTCGTAAAGGTATTGACAACTCACCAGGGTCAGGTGATATTAAAAACCTAGAAAATCTATGCTATGAAATTCTAGAACCTCTACGTGCACATTTTGATAAACCAATTACAATAACGTCCGGCTATCGTTCAGAAGCGCTTTGCGAGGCCATAGGTTCAAAAAAAACCAGCCAACATGCTAAGGGTCAGGCGGTTGACTTCGAAATAGCAGGTGTTCCAAATATTAAGACGGCTTACTGGCTACAAAATAACGTAGACTTCGATCAATTGATTCTCGAGTTTTATAAAAAAGATGATCCAGCAGGTGGCTGGGTTCACGTTAGCTACAATGAAGCAGGTGCTAACAGAAAACAAGTTCTTACTTACGACGGAAAAACCTATGAAAATGGCCTCCCAGATATGAAATGGGAAGGTGGAAAAGTAATAGGATAAGGTTGTAATTACCACAAAATAGTATATATAAGTCTTAAGAGTGCTTTAGGAAGGCTCTTAATTATTAACTGTCTAAACAAGGAGGTTACTATGACTGATCTAATAAATTTAAATAATTTCCTAAACAACGCAATTGGTTTCGAGAATTTCTTCCATAGATTTCATCGACTTCCAACTATAAACGCAGGCTTTCCACATTATAACATAATGAAAGCAGGTGAAGATAAATACATCTTAGAGATGGCAGTGGCTGGTTACAAAAAATCAGACATTAATGTCCAGGTTCAAGATGGAGTATTATCTATTGAAGGAAAATCTTCTGAAGATAAAGAGGATTTTGTCCATAGAGGTATAGCTAAACGTGCGTTTAAAAAACAACTTCAGTTATCAGAGTACGTTGAATGTACTGGAGCTAAATTAGAAGATGGAATGTTGAAAGTGGATTTGAAATACGATCCACCAGAAAACAAAAAGCCAAAAAAAATATCGGTAAAATAGTCAATTTGAAAATTTGCGCGCGCTACGCGTATAGTCCTACGTTTTACTGGACTATATCCAAGCTTTTAAGTCTTCTCCTAGTACTTGAGAAGCAATATTGACTTTATCGCGAAGTGCTTTGACAATTTTTTCATCAACTGTGTCTTCTGCAATAATATCAACGTACGTGACATTTTTCTTTTGACCTATTCTATGCGCTCTATCTTCTGATTGGAGTCTTTTCTCTAAATCATAGCCATTAGAGTAATAGATTACAGTGTTGGCTGCGGTAAGTGTTATACCGTAGCCACCTGTTTGAGGAGTTCCTACTAAAAACCTACATTTATCGTTATTTTGAAATCTTTTTATATTTTCTTGTCTTTCTGATTGTGGCGTGAGCCCATAATAATCGACAATGGAGCCTGGACCATGGACCTTAACAACTTCTTTAATAATGTTTATAATGTCATGTTGATAGTTTGCCCATATAATTGCTTTTCCTTCTAATTCATCTAAAACGTTCATTAGTTCATTAGTTCTATTATTAGCTATTTCTTGTGTAGTACCATCATCAGCTGTAAAATGACCACATGTAATTTGATGTAATCTCATCAATTGAGTTAAAACGGTCATGGTGCTTGTAACTTTACCATTTAAGTGTGCTAATGCTGTTTCTTTCATTTGAGTATATATTTTTCTTTGATCTGCAGATAAAGTAATTTGTCTTTTAGTCCAATTCTTCTCTGGTAAATCTAAACAATCTTCTTTTAATACTCTATAAGAAAATCCTTTTAATTGATCAGATAATTCACTTAAATTTTTAAATTTATCTACCACTTGTATTGATCTACCTCTTATATTTAAAGTTTTCATTTCTGCATATCTATTACGAAACGCGTAGTATGAAGTAAAGTCCAATAACCAAGGACTTAAAAATTCACATTGACTATATAAATCTAATGGGTTTTTTGTGACAGGAGAACCTGTAAGTATTCTTCTGTATCTGGCCTTACTTCCAATAGAAATGATGTTTTTAGTTCTTTTTGCCGTTGGCGTTTTAATAGTTGTTGATTCATCGACCGCCATTAAACATCGATGAGAGTTTAAAAAACTCTCAGCATATTTAACTCCTTTTTCTGTGCTAAATGCTTCCACATTCATTATTAATATATGAAGATCTCCACTTGTTTCAAATAAAGTGTCTAATTTTTCTTTTTGTTTTTTATTAATATTTGATTGCCACAATACAGTCACATTTTCTATGTGATTTGGTAAATGAGTTGGTATTTCTTGTTCATACCATGTTTTAATAACACCTTTAGGTGCAATAATTAAAGCGCTATCTATTTTACCCTTATCATACAACATAGCAAGGTTGTCTATTAATACTTTAGTTTTACCCGTACCCATTTCCATAAAATAAGCAAAAGTTTCTCTATTCCATGACTTCTCTAAAGCAGTCAATTGATGCTTATAAGGCTTTGTCTTAAATTTATAATTCATAATTTTTCTTTCTATGGGTTGACATATAATCCATGATGAACTATATGTCAAGACATGAAAGAAGAAAATATAGTTTATGTAATTCAGGAAATTCCAGGTACACAAGCGGGCAACCCTAAGATTAACATTATAGGTGCTTCTCAGTATGGAAAATTTAAATTTTTACTACCAGAATTTTCTCAAATAATTTTTTCTCCAGGTCCTTTAATTTTTAAACTAAGAAAAAGTTTAAAGGATTTTAAAGAAGGAGATTATTTGTTATTAACAGGTGATCCTGCGATAATTGGTGTTGCATGCTCTATAGTTTCTGACATCACTAATGGAAAATACAATCTATTAAAATGGGATAAACAAGAAAGAAAATATTATCCTATATCAATTAACTTATATGAGAAAGGAGAAATCGATGACAATTGATTTTGAAAAAGACCAACAGGAGGTCATTAAAAAAACTGACAACATACAATCTTTAGCTGATCAAGTTGAAAGATTAGAACAACTTCAAAGAAGTATAGAAAACCAAGAAGAAAATTTGAAGAGTTCAAAAAAGAAATTAGAACATTTATCTGGGGAGGTTATTCCAACCATGATGGCAGAGATGGGTTTATCTCATCTTAAACTTATGGATGGTTCTTCAGTAGATGTTAAGCCTTTTTATAGCGCAAATATTACTGTAGCTAATAAAGAGAAGGCTTTTAACTGGCTTCGTGACAATGGATTAGGGGACATAATCAAAAATGAGATATCCGTGTCCTTTGGTCGCAACGAAGAAAACAAGGCAGCTGATTATGCTGCTCTTGCACAAGAGCGTGGGTTTCAGCCAACACAAAAGATGAAGGTTGAGCCCATGACTCTTAAAGCGCTAGTCCGTGAGCGTACTGAGGCAGGTAAAGACATGCCAACGGAACTTTTCAACATATTTGTTGGAAATAAAACAACAATAAAAAGGAAACAATAAACATGAACCAAGTAGCAACAAAAAAAGAAGGAGCATTAGCAACGAATATTTTTGAAGCTGATGCTGATAAAGGTGCTCAAAACATCGCCCAAGAAGATTTGGCGTTGCCTTTCTTAAAAGTTTTGGGACAACTATCTCCAGAAGTAAATAAAAGAGATGGTAAATATGTCGAAGGCGCAGAGCCAGGCAAAATAATAAATACTGTTACTAATGAAATGTATAATGCAGTGAATGTAATTCCTGTATTTTACAAAAGACAGTATGTGGAATGGCAAGATCGTGGAACTAGCACTGGTGCTCCAGTTGCAATTCACGAGGCAGACAGTGATATTGTGAGTACAACTACTCGTGATAAATCTTTCAAAGATAGATTACCAAATGGTAATTATCTTGAGAACACTGCGAACCATTTCGTAATATTGTTAGGTAGCAGCCCAACAACAGCATTGCTTTCTATGAAAGCTACTCAATTAAAAGTGAGTAGAAAATGGAACTCAATGATGATGGGTATTAAAATGCAGGGTAAGAATGGATTATTTACTCCGCCAACATACAGCCACATTTATAATTTAAAAACTGTTCAGATGTCGAATGACAAAGGAACATGGTTTGGGTGGGATGTGTCTAAAGTTGGTCCTGTAACTGACAAATCAGTCTATGATATCGCAAAAGGCTTTGCTGAAAGAGTTGGCAAAGGAGAAGTTCAAGCGAAACATGGATCAGAGGAAACTTCAAGTACACCGTACTAACCGAATCCTAGGTAGTGGGCAGGGAAGCGAGAGTGGAACTGCCCACTTTGAAAGTTATGTCTGTAGAGAATTTTAAAAATATATTTCAAGGATTAGATCGAGCACGTGGTGTCACTTACGTTGACAAAAAAGGTGCAGATGGACAAAAGATAAAAGGTAAATCTTTTGTAGCACGTGAACCAGTCACGGAAGAACTTTGGTCAAATCATTTACAAGGTAAGGAACCAAGTTTAGGTATTATTCCAATCAACGATGATAATAAATGTAGATGGGGTTGTATTGATATAGATTCATATGCAGGGTTTGATCATAAAAAATTAATTAATAAAATTAAAAGTTTAAAATTACCATTGGTAGTATTCCGATCTAAATCGGGAGGTGCTCATGTATTTTTATTTACAGAAGTTCCAGTAGAAGCAAAAATAGTAAGAGATAAACTTTTATCTATTAGTGCTATATTAGGTTATGGAGGAGCAGAAGTTTTTCCAAAACAAATAGAATTAAAATCGAAAGATGATACGGGAAACTTTTTAAATTTACCGTATTTTAATGGTGATGATACAACAAGATATGCATTTAAAGATGATGGCACAGCAGCAAGTTTAGAAGAATTTTATGGGATCTATAATAATGTAAAACAACTAGATGTTGGTTCCATAAAAGTAGAGAGGCCCCAATCAGAATTTTCTGATGGGCCTCCCTGTTTAGAATCATTAACACAAACTAAATTAAATGATGGAAGAGATAGAGTTATTTATCAATTCATCCAATACGCAAAAAGAAAATGGCCAGAAGAATGGCCTAAAAAGATAAATCAATTTAATTACACGCATTTTGTAGAACCACTAGAAGATAAAGTTATTCAAGATAAAATAAAATTTCACAGTAAAAAAGATTTAGGTTTTAAATGTAATGAAGAACCAATGTGTAACCATTGTGATAAATCTTTATGTAAGACTAGAAAATTTGGAATAGGTGGGGAATCAGTATTTCCTACTCTGAGTGATTTACAGAAAGTAGAATTAGACGAACCATATTACTGGGTTAATGTAGATGGAGAAAGAATAAAATTAGATACTATTGATTCTTTATTAGAACAAAGACTATTTAGAAGAACTGTTGCAAAACAAATAAATAAAAAACCACCAAGAATTACAATAAAAGAATTTGAAAAATATACAGATATGCTACTTGCAGGAGTAGAAATTATAAAAGCACCAATTGGATCATCATTAATTGAACAATTAAAAGATCATTTAGAAGAATATTGCACTAATGATTCAGCAGCAACAACAAATAAAGAAGAAATATTTTTAGGAAACGTATGGACATCAGAGAATAAACATCATTTTATATTTAATAAATTTTTTCATGGTTATTTACAAAGAAGAAAATGGCCAGAAAAACATCAAACTACACAAGACTTATTAATTCAACATTGTGGTTGCACAGACGATAGAATTTATATTGGTAAGAAAAGACCAAGTGTAATGATAGTAGATGCATTTGAAAAACCAGAAAAAGTATATCAACAAAAACAACTTAAACCGAAGGATTCATTTTAATGAAAATGAGATGTTTTATAGAAAGTTTTATTGATGTAGGTAGTGGATTAATATTAGCTATTCTTATTCAATTATATATCTTTCCATTTTTTGGTTTATATCCAACAATATGGGATAGTATTCATATTGCATTAATATTTACTGTAGTTTCTATTATTAGATCAGCAATATGGAGAAATTTTTTTAGAAAAATATGAAAACGATTGTATTAGGACCACCAGGAACTGGAAAAACTCATACTCTTTTAAATAAAGTAGATGATTATTTAAAAGAAACTGATCCAGATAAAGTAGGTTATTTTGCATTTACCAGGAAAGCAGCAAACGAAGCGAGAGATAGAGCTGTTAAAAAATTTAATTTAACAGAAGATGATCTTCCATATTTTAGAACATTACACTCATTAGCATTTAGACGTTTAGGAATTAATAAAGAAAACGTTATGCAACGTAGACATTATGAAGATTTAGGAAAGAAGATTCAAATACCTATAGATTATAACGATTGGGATGACGAAGAAACTGGTTTGTTTACTACAAAAAGCGATTACCTAAGAATTATCAATCTTGCAAAATTAAGAAACATTACGTTAGATCAACAATTCAATTTAAAAGAACATACTCAAAAATTAGAATATAATAAACTTGTTATTATAGCTAATGAATTAGACAGATATAAAAAAGACTATGGACTTATAGATTATAATGACATGATATTAGATTTTGTTAAGTCAGATAAATCTCCCAAGTTTGAAGTGGTATTTGTTGATGAAGCACAAGACTTATCTCGAATGCAATGGGATATGGTTGATAGTTTTAATACACAAGATTCTTTTATTGCAGGAGACGATGATCAGGCAATATTTAGATGGGCAGGAGCGGATGTGGATTCCTTTATTACACAGAAAGGAAAAATTTTAAATTTAACTCAATCAATGAGAATACCTAAAAAAATTCATGATTATGCTATGAAAATTATAGAAAGAGTTTCCAACCGATTACACAAAGAATGGAAACCAAAATCACATGAAGGAGCAATTAGTAAATATTGGAATTTTGAAGATATCAATATGAATAAAGAAAACTGGTTAGTACTAACTAGAACAAGATATCAATTAAAAGCTTTGGAAGAAGTTTTAAAAGAAAAAGGATTATATTTTGAAGACAGATTTAATAAATCTTATGAAAAGAATATTCAAGAAGCAGCTCTCAACTGGGAGCATTTAAGAAGAGGACAATTATTACACTATAAAGATATTATGAATATATCTCAGTACATGAGTCCAGCTAATTGGGAAAAAAATAAATTAAAATCATTATCTAAAGAATCATTCTATGGAATAGATCAATTAACACAAGGACATGGGCTTAATACCAAAAGCACTTGGTATGAATGTTTTGATAATGCTGGATCAAGAAGAATTACTTACATTAGGAAAATGAGAGCTAATGGAGAAGAATTAAACAGAGAGCCACGAATTAAATTATCTACTATTCACAGTGTTAAAGGTGGAGAAGAGGATAATGTAGTTATATTACCAGACCTTACTATGAATACTCAAAAATCTTATGAAAGAAATCGGGATGATGAAAATAGATTATTTTATGTAGGTGCAACTAGAGCAAAAGAGCATTTACATGTTGTAAGACCTAAAGATGAAAACAAAGCATTTCCAATGGGGGATATATGACACATCCTTATGCAGAAAGTAGAAAACGAGCAAGAAAAAAATGGAGACAAAGTCCTAAAGGTAAAGCATGGGACAAAGCATATGGTCAAAGACCAGAAGTTAAAATAAGAAGACATGAATATTATATTAAAAAATTAATTAAGGAATGTGCTAATGAAAGATGAAATATATAAAAAGCAGGTAGGTGGTGATCACTATAAATCTATGGCGATTCAGCCTTCAGAATTTATTAACAGGAATAATATTCCTTTTGCAGAGGGCAATGCTATAAAATATTTATGTCGTCACAAACAGAAAAATCAAAAAGAAGATTTATTAAAAGCTAAACATTATATTGACATGGCCATCGATAGAGACTATCCTGAAGAAGTGAAAGAGATAAAAAAAGAAAATAAAAATTCATGGGGTATAGTTAAGTAATGCAAATTCCTCTTTTTAAACCACAAACCGAATGGCTACCACCAACAGAATTTCCAGATTTATCAAAGCACGATGAAATAGCAATTGACTTAGAAACAAAAGACCCAGATTTAATAAAAATGGGTTCAGGTTCAGTTACTAAACGAGGAGATATAACTGGAGTAGCTGTAGCTGTTAAAGGATGGTCAGGTTATTATCCAATCGCTCATGAAGGTGGTGGTAACATGGATCGTAAAAAAGTCTTGAAATGGTTTCAAGGTGTATTATCTACACCAGCAACAAAAATATTTCACAACGCCATGTATGACGTTTGTTGGATTAGGGCCCTAGGTTTAAGTATTAACGGTAAAATAGTGGACACGATGATTGCATCGGCCTTAGTTGATGAGAATCAAATGCGTTATGACTTAAACAACTGCTCTAAAAGATACACTGGAAAGACAAAGAATGAAACAGATTTATATGCAGCAGCACGTGATTGGGGAGTTGACGCCAAGGCAGAAATGTATAAACTACCTGCCATTTATGTTGGCGCATATGCAGAAAAAGACGCTGAACTTACACTAGAACTTTGGCAAGAACTTAAAAAAGAAATTTTACACCAAGATATACAATCTATTTTTGATTTAGAGACTGAATTATTTCCTTGCCTTGTTGATATGCGTTTTTTAGGAGTTCGTGTAGACGTAGAACAAGCTCAAAAATTAAAAGAAGAGCTAAATAAAGAAGAAAAAGAATTATTACAATTAGTAAAAAAAGAAACACAAGTAGATGTTCAAATATGGGCAGCGAGATCCATCGCGCAAGTTTTTCAAAAACTGAACCTACCATATGACTCAACCGAAAAAACAAATTCTCCATCATTTACAAAAAACTTTCTTCAAAATCACCCCCACCCACTAGTGAAAAGAATCGCCCGAGCCAGAGAAATAAATAAGGCCCATACCACATTTATTGATACCATATTAAAACATAGTTTCAAAGGTAGAATTCATGCAGAAATTAACCAACTAAGAGGAGATAATGGAGGAACAGTAACTGGAAGATTTAGTTATTCAAATCCAAATTTACAGCAAATACCAGCACGCAACAAGGAACTTGGACCACGGATTAGGTCATTATTTATACCCGAGGAAGGCCATACATGGGGTTGTTTTGACTATTCTCAACAAGAGCCTAGGCTGGTAGTGCATTATGCAACTTTACAGAATCTCTATGGAGTGGACGAAGTATTGAATGCGTATCATGAGGGAGACGCAGATTTTCACGACATCGTGGCAGACATGGCAGAGATACCTAGAAGTCAGGCCAAGACTATAAACCTTGGTCTGTTCTATGGTATGGGTAAAAATAAATTACAAGCTGAACTCGGTGTATCTAAAGACAAAGCGGAAGAATTATTTAAACAGTATCATGGCAAAGTTCCATTTGTTAAACAACTTATGGATGCTGTAATGAGAAGAGCACAGGACTCTGGTAAGATTAGAACGTTGCTGGGTAGACTTTGCAGGTTTCATTTATGGGAACCCAATCAATTTGGTATTCATAAGGCATTGCCTCACGATCAAGCACTCATGGAACACGGACCAGGGATTAAGCGTGCTTACACATACAAAGCTTTGAATAGATTGATACAAGGATCAGCTGCAGATATGACAAAAAAATCTATGATAGATTTACATAAAGAAGGAATTATTCCACACATTCAAGTTCACGATGAATTAGACATATCAGTCAATAATAACGCAGATAAAATAAAAGAAATAATGGAACAGGCAGTTTCTCTTGAAGTTCCTAACAAAGTAGACTATGAATCTGGGCCAAATTGGGGTATAATAAAATAAAAACGGAGGGAACTATGGAAATAGTAAACAAAATAATTGCAAAGATTAAATCCGATAGAAAAGTACAAATCGGTGTAGCTGTTGCTATCGTTATTATTATAATTTTAGCTAAATAATTTATGATACATGGCCTATCTAAATGCAAATATTCCTGTGATTTACTCACAGATCAGAAGAGAATATCTCTACGATCTTAAATCTCACCATGGAGAAGTGGAAGACTGTATTATATTTGGCCTGGCATCGATTACAGGGCGCCCTATACTCTTTCATTGTATTATGGAAAATGGTGCTGTCTTTTACAGGCTACCAATTTCAGCGTTTATACAAAGAGGGTTTGACCCAAAAGAAGTACCTAGGCGTAGACTTGATGAGTTGGAGTTATGGAACTGTTTTAGTTATTATCCTGCTATTACTTCTTACGATATTTTAGACGGACAATCAGGTAAATATTTTGGAAAAGATAAAAAAATATATCCTGGAGCATACTTATTTACTGTTGACTGGGCGCACCCAGAGAGTAATATAGTAGATACTGATCATTCAGAAATACCGCACGAACATAAGTGCGCACACATACTTGCGTTAGATGACGGCAATTATGCGGCACAGCCAAACAATAGATTAATTTGGGACATACCATCATTCACGGTTAAGGATGAAATTCCTGACTGGAAAGTGCAAACGAGTGAATGGAATGTTGAAGACACTCGTAAATGGAAAACGGAAGACACGGATAGATTCTTTTACGAAATTGAGGAGAAAAAACATGATTAAAAATTTATGGGACAAACTTGTTAGTTGGCTTTTTAGTTGGCAAAAAGAAGAAAAAGATACACATTTGGAATTATACGAAGATGTTCCTAAGCCAGAAATAAAAGTAGTTTGTGAAAAACATCCAGACACTTATAAAAAAACATGTCCTTCTTGCAGAGGGGCTGCGAATGGCTAAATGTAAAAATTGTCAGTGTGATTGTCACTGTGATAGTGGAATGCATTTACCTGAAGATAATTTAGATAAAGGTGGAGCATGTGTATGTGATAATTGTAAGTGTAATAGTAAAAGAACTTACAAAAATCATAAAGAATGGGCCACTGATATGTCTTATGAAAATAATGGTGGTCTTGTTATTGATGACACTGGGGAATGTGAAAGTTGTCAGTAATCATGGATAGATTTATGAATTATCATATAACAGGGATATTAATTATATTATTATGTTTGCTGGCTTTCTGTGGAGGACCAGCACACGCAGGTTCTACACAAACAAATACTTCTGGATCTAATACAGCAATTGAGGGTGGATACACATCAACTGCTACAACTACATATCAATCTGGATCAGAATCTACAACTACAACTAACAATACTACAAATTCAGATATAAGATCTTCCCCACCAACAGCAGGAGCTCCTTCATATAATTCTATGACACAAGACGTTTGTGCAGTAGGTGGATCATTAGGTGTACAAACATTTGGTTTAGGTATTAGCGGTGGAAAACATTTTATTGATAAAAATTGTGAAAGATTAAAACTAGCTAGAATACTTCAAGACTTTGGTATGAAAGTAGCAGCAGTTGCAATTCTCTGCCAAGATGAGCGTGTTTTTGAGGCAATGATACAAGCTGGGACTCCTTGTCCAATTGATGGTAAAATTGGTAAAGAAGCTAAAGCATTGTGGTCTAAATATGATCATGAAAGACCTGATTACGATATCTATATAAAACGTATGAAGGAGCGAGAGAAAAAAGAAAAAGAAATAGCTAGAAAAATAGCTAAAGAACAAGAAAAAGAACAAGAAAAAATAACTAAAGAATTTGAAGCAATAGAACTAAACACTACTTTTGATAAAAAAGTACAAGAAAAAATTAAAAAGAAAATAGAATGGAGTAATCCTAAATAATGCCTAGACCAGTTCGAAAGTGGATAGTTAGATTAAGAATGTGGTGGGCAGATGTTCGTGGTCATCATGGAAAAAAATGGGATTATGAACCATCAGAACATTATATGAAAAGGAAAAAATGATTTGGTTAACAATAATGATGATAGGAGCGGGATATGCGGTTTATCGTATTAATAAGTTTGCTGACGATGTTAACCCTTACAACTTTAGCAGAAGAAATAACAACAGGTAATTTATTGCCAAATGGCACTGGTTCTGCGTCTAATCTACAATCAGTAGACACTACAATACCAAACGTACAGTCAAGTTGTTCATCTTTTACATCTGTCAATACTACATGCACAAACTCAAATTGGAACTATCAAGAAGTAGAAGTAGGTAGTACATCATCAGGTACGGGAACGTTAAACTATCAAGGATCATTAGTTAATATTACAACTGGTGATGAAACCAGTACCCAGGCAATGTTAGACAATGGTGTTACATTAGATTCTACAACTGTTATTCAAAACTGTGAGTGGTCTGGATCATCTAGCGCATGTGGTCAAGCTCAATCAGGCAGAGATACATTTAAAACTACTGTTAAAATACTAGACTCCGATGGTGAAGTATTATCTCAAGTGGACCAAATAAGAAATACAGACTCAGGATATTATGCAAACGCGCATAAATACACGGATCAAGTTATATACAATGGTAGTGGATCTAATAAATTTGATTGGACCTGGACAGGGATAGATGGTGATTCTACTCCAGTAAATTTAGGTGGACCTAATTTGTTAGGTGCTAAATTAACAATGACTTATGACAATACAGTTATAGAAAATGAAATTATTGAAGAAATAAATGAAATATTTGAAGAATTACAAGAAGAAATATTTGAAGAGTTTACATTTGAATATATTGAAGAAATGTTTGAAGAATTTACACTTATAGCACCACCTATGGAAGAAATTATGGAAGAAGAATTTGAAGAAATGACCTTTGAACCAATGCTTATAATTATGGAAGAAATTCCTATGGAAGAAGAAATATTTGAGGAAGAAATAGTTATGGAAATGGAAGAAATGCCTATGGAAGAAGAAATAAGCACTTCTTTTTTTACAATGATGATGCCACAAGAGGAGGAAATATATGAAGAAACAGAGGAAATCATTGCAAGCTTCTTACCGATGGTATCTCAAGAAGAAGAAATGGTTATGGAGGAAGAAGAAATTATTGAAGAAAAACCAATGATGAAAGAAGAAACTGTAATGGAAGAAGAAATAATGGAAAAAGAACCAAAGACCATGTCTCATAGTTTTCCACAAGAAGAAGAAATAATGGAAGAAGAAATGATAGAAGAAGAATCAGAAGAAATGGTTGAAGAAGAAGTAATGGAAGAAGAAACTACTGAAATGGCTGAGGAGGAAGCTGTTGAAAAAGAACCTACTAAAATGGTAGAAGAAACTAATGAAGAAAAAAAAGAAGAAATTAAAGAAGAGAAATCTACTAGCGAGACTCCTAAGAAGTCCGCTGTTCAGACTAAGAAGCTTGCCAAACAAAAAAAGATACAACAGAAAAAAGCTATCGTCAAAAATCTTGACAGAATAATGGATAAAGTTGACAAAGATATTAAAGATATTTCTAAAAATTTAGCCGTAAAGAATATCATAAAAATGGAAGCTATGACAAGTGAACAAGCATCATTAAATGCATACGCAAATACAGCGTTTTATAAGCCAAAAGACATATATTTAGACCAATTAAATATCTTTGATTTTAGGCAAATATACCCAAATACTAATCTTGCAAGTTATATCCAAAGTGATAAGATGGAAATCAAAGCTAGAAAACTTCAAGAGATAAATATTAAGAAGCAACGGCTTTTAATGGAACTGGAGGCATTAAAAAATGGGTAAAAAAACTATACAAGACGTTATGGCCGCAGCAAGCCGTGACATGGCAAAGACTGGTCGAGGTAAAAAATTTAAACAATGGCATTTTAAAGATAAAAAAACTGGAAGAATAGTTTTAGATACTGATAAGAATAGGGAAAGATATGGAAAAAACAGAATTGTTGAACTTAAAGGTGGCGGTATGGCAGGCATGAGAAGATTTAATAGAGGTGGAAAAGTATAATGAAAAATCTTAAAGACCAACTTGCAGGAATAGCAGCTTTAATTGCAGCAATCGTTGCAATAGGTGGTGGCTTTGTTAAGTATGGAGAAATTACAACTAAATTAGCTGAAATAGAAGGTAGATCATCTACAGATTATTCTGCTCAAATAGCAGTACTAGAAGAAAAAGTAGCTGCATTAGAAAACGTTGATACTTCACACGAACATCCAGTTGAACATTCTCATACTAAAACATTAATTAATGAAAAACAAATAGAATTACTTCAAGTACAAATAGACGAAATTAAGGTATCTACTTCAAACCCATTAGCAGACTAATATGAAAAAATTATTTTTTATAATAGCGTTATTCGCTTTAAGTTCATGTGCAATTGGTCCTAAATGTACCTACACACAAGAAGGAACAAGAATTGAGTCTTGGTTATGGTTTTATAAAGATAAACCAGTTGACCTAGATAAAATGAATTGTAATTAATGTACAAAGGTTTAAATATAAGAGCAGAATTAGTTAATGGAACTTGTCCCACTTGTTCTTCAGAAACTATTTTAGTATCTCTTACACCAGAATTATTTAGATGCATAACTTGTGGCACTGATTTAAAACAACATATTAATGGTAAGATTTCATACATTCCACACGTAAACAGCGCAAAAGATATAAAATTAGAAATAACTTCTACTAATGGGTAAAAGGGCTAAATTTGGCGTAATTACTAAACCTAAACGCGATAAACCTAGAAAAAGACCTGGAAGACATAAAAAACGTAGAAATAAGCACGAAAAAAGAATGGGAAAATATCGTGGAAAAGGCAGAAAAGGAAGATAATTTATTTTAGGGGTTGACAATAATCCTTCTATATCCTATATAGAATACATGAAAGCAAAGAAAGGAAAAAAGAAAATGAAAAAACTAACAAAGAGACAAACTAAAAAAATCAAGGATCAAATAATAATTGATTTTATTGATAGACACATGAGTAAGTTTGATAGACTAATGAATAAAGCGTCTAAAGAACTTGGAACAATGGGTTTAGGATGTAGTATTCATGCACTATCTTCACAGATAGTAAAACATATTGCAACCAATATGGCTGACTACTATGGTACTACTGAAAAGGTAAGAGATACTTTTCAAAGAGCTTTAGAAGAAGAAGCAAACCATAGATATATTCATGCTAAAATGGATAGAGAGGAAGCTAACATACAATGAAACTAGATAAAGACATAGTAAAAAATAAAAAGCAATACTCTTCTTTTTATACATATGATAATGCCTATGGACCAGGTTTTGGTTTTCAATGGAAAGAAATTCCAGCGGCACAGACCAATATAGTTCATAAAAGAGTTACATCATCTAAAACTTGGACTAAATTAGTACAAGGATACAATGATTTAGGTATAAATTATAAAGGACATTATACACCATGATTAAAGTTGATATAAGATCTGAAAATTCAGCATATATTACTATTGGTAAATGGGTAATATATATTGACAACTCAACTGGTGAACAAATAATAGATAGTTGGGAAGAATGAAAAAACTAGAAGCAATGAAGAAAGATAAAGAAATAAAAGCTATGTATAAAGTATACAAAGCAAAATTTAAAGGTAAAGATTCCTTTAATCTTTATGTAAAAAACTTATCAGAGTTTTTTAGAATTACATATGACATTTATATTTCCGGTTATACTGGAGTACCTAAAGGATGTGGAAAAGGTCCTAAAGGTAATGGTGAATGGGGTAGAGCAGATGCTATCAAATACTGGTCTGAAAAATGCAATATAAAATATAAAGATATTAATAAATATTTCTATTCAGTAGATGAGATTAGTGCGTACTCATGAACATATTCTTCCTAGACAAAGATCCAAAGATCGCTGCACAGTTGCAGTGTGATAAGCATATAGTTAAAATGGTGCTAGAAACAGCACAGATGCTATCTACTGCAGCGCGTAAGCGTGGTTATGAGTTAGGCTATAAGTCAGCTTATCCTAAACATCCTATGACGTTATGGATTAGCGAATCACCACACAATTACTCATGGGCTATACAACATGGTCTTGCTCTAGGTACAGAATATCAATTACGTTATCATAAAGTACACAAATCACACAAAGTAATTAAAGAATTAGCTATGCTAGATAATGGAGACGCTACACAAATAACAAAACCACCACAATGTATGCCAGACGAATACAAAACCAACGACTACGTACAATCTTATCGTAATTATTATGTAGGCGACAAGAAACGTTTTGCAAAATATACTAATCGAACAACACCAGAATTTATGCAAGGAAAGGAGACATGAAAAAACTAACAATAACAAGTAAGAACATAAGTCCTAAACAGTGGTCTGTATTAATTATTGAATTAAATATGATAAAAGAGCAATGGAAACCATATGCTAATTTAGAAATAAATGTTCCAGGATTTAATAAAATAATAGCATGGGGTAGAAAGAAACATGACTCTAGAGAAGATAAACAAAGCCGCAAATAATTGGAATAAAACGAAAGATCCTAAGTATAAAGAGCTTTGGTATAAACTTATAAAGGAATGGAATGGAATTAATAATACTAAACGATGGAATGTATCATCTAGTTCCAGTGACGAAACAGATGATGGAAGGCATAATACTGACTGCTAAAGTAAATTGTTTTGAACTGTGTGATATTTTGAGATTAAAGTTGACAATATACTCTAAAGTTCTTAACGCCCATGTCATGAATAATGGCAGTGGAGATTTTTTTGGGTGTATATGCAAATAGAATTGAAAAGGACCTCCGTCCATATAATGCCTCGCGCTATTCCCTGTACGGCAACCTGTGATCCCCGTTATGGCAGGGGTAGGTGTGGAGCCTTTGCTCCTGCAGGAGTACGTGCACGGAAACTGTGGGGGTTAGTATGAAAATATTAAAAAAACCTGATGTATTTTTAAAGGGACCTACACAAAATGTAGAAATACCTTTAAGTGATGAAAATAAAATTATCATAGGTAATATGATTAATTTAATGTATCAAAATAATGGTATAGGACTTGCTGCAAACCAAGTTGGATATAATAGACGTATTTTTGTCATAGACAGTTCTAATGAAAGAAATAAACCTCAAATATTTGTCAATCCAAAAATTGAAAAACGAGCTAAAGAAAAATTAGCAGAAGAAGAAGGGTGTCTATCCTGTCCTGGAGATTTAATACAGGTTAGAAGGCCTATTTATGTTGCATTATCTTGGTTTTGTGAGCATGGAAAAGAACAATATAAAACTTTTTATCATTTACCAGCCAGAATAGTACAACATGAAATGGATCATTTAGATGGGAAATTAATTACAGACCTATCCTAAAGAGAGAGTGATAGGATAGGTATTAAAGGTAAGAAACTTCCTTTAACACAATTCTACCATATTGTCAATTACGTTTCTGTTTCAGGTGGTTGATAACAATAAAATTTAATAATAGTACCAAATTGATTTATATCTTTTGGTCCTATCTCTTTTGCTTTTCTAATAGACTCTTCATAACCAAATATCATACATTCGTAGTGACTATTAAACTTATCTGGCCACTCGTATGGCTCTAAGCAAGTTTGATACACTGAAGAACAAATTATTAAACCTAATATAAATTTCATCTTGACAACTCCCTACAGAAATCCTATATAGTCATAATAAATAAATGAAAGGACATATGACTGATATAACAAAATACCGTAATGTTTCTCTAACTCATGATACATATAAGGTTTTAATTGCTTTGTCGAAGGTTTTATTACCAGATGCAAAACTATCTATAAGTAAAACAATTGAATCACTAGCAAATGAGAAAGCGAAGAAGTTAAATGGTAAAATTAAAAAAGTATAGAGTACACAAAGCCATCTGTAATGTTTGTAATGGCAATGGCTTTATTAAAATAACAGATAGGGAAGACCCAAATGAGATTAACATTCACCAGTGTTGGGAATGTGACTCGGAAGGAGAATTTTATGTTTATGAATCCAAAGTATCTGAACATGATGATGTTGATAACGATGATCGTAATACTGACAAGTTCTTGCACTAAAGCAGAGTTTGATTTGAATCCCTGGACAACAGTAGTGAGAGTGATGGTAAAAAATGGAAGTTAGTGCTGCAGCTTATATCGCTGGACTTTTTGATGGTGAAGGATGTGTAACTTATTCTAAAACACCTAAGAAGAGGAAAGGTAAAAAGAAAGATTATAGAACTTGGAATATTAGAATGGAAATATCTATGACTGATGAATCAACTATTAGATATGTTCATGATGTATTAAAAGTGGGAACTGTAACTATTCGCAAACCAACTAAATCTTGGACTGGTAAAAAAACACAATGGCGTTGGCGATGTAGTCACAGAGATGCTTACTATGTTGCAAAAGTATTGTGGCCTTTTACACAAACAAAATTACATAAGATAGAACAAATTATAGACCACTACACACCAGATTATTTAATGAATGACAAAGTAGTGAGTCTACAACAATACAAAGAAGCGATGAATTTAGAATGAATGAGAAAGACAAACCTAAATGGGATGGCAAATCTCGTGTATCAAATGACATATATCGTGAAAGGTGGGAAGAAATTTTTGGACAGAAAGAACGTGATAAGAAAAGATACAATGGAAGTGTAAACTTTCAGGAAGAAGGAGACTTTATTTTTTGTACTCGATGTAAAGATAATACTATTCATCAACCAACTTTTGGTAAGTGTATGAAGTGTGGATTAGAGGAATACAATGAAAAACAATGAAAAATGGAAGAAAGAATGGCAAGATATGCCAGAGTTTGAAATGGAAGATTTAAGTTCTTTTAGAAAGATAGTAGTACATTTTAGAAACCAGGAAGATATAGATAAGTTTGCTGAACTCATTGGTCAGAAAATAACTAAAGCACCAAGTCTCTGGTATCCAGAATGGAAAAAGAGGAGATATGCTGACAAGCGATACGTTGATGAATCCTAAACATCCAGTTTATATTATATCCAAAGGAAGATGGGATAGTCGCCATACGAGTAAAGCTTTAGAGAAGATGGATATGCCTTATTCTATCGTTGTTGAAGATTATGAATACGAGCAATACGCAAGGTTCATTGACAAAGATAAGATATTAATTCTTCCTAAAAAATACATCGAGGAGTATGACTCATGCACCACGGACCAAGGAACTGGCTCTGGTCCAGCTAGAAATTTCTGCTGGGAACATGCACTAGAAAATGGTGCTACAAGCCATTGGTTGTTAGATGATAACATCAAAGCTTTTGGTAGAATCAATAGGAATTTATATATCCATGTGACTTCTGGAACTATATTTAAAGCTGCAGAAGATTTTATCGAAAGATATGAAAACGTTGCGCTCGCTGGATTTAACTATGATTTTCTAGCCAAAGCTAAAACAAAATTACCAGCGTTTGTTACAAACACTAGAATATACTCATGTCTATTAATTAAAAATGATATACCTTATCGTTGGCGTGCAAAATATAATGAAGATACAGATTTATCATTAAGAGTTTTAAAAGATGGTTGGTGCACTGTGCAATTTAATGCATTCATACAAGAAAAAGCAACCACTCAAACTATGAAGGGTGGTAATGAAGAGATTTATAAAAATGGTACGTTGGACAAATCTAAAATGTTAGCAAGGCTACATCCAGACGTTGCAGAAGTTGTTTGGAAATTTAATCGTTGGCACCACAAAGTAGATTATAAACCATTTAAAAAAAATGAATTAAAAAAGAAAAAAGGATTAAAAATTAAAAAAGGAATTAACAATTACGGAATGAAAGTGGTAAAGATATGTTAGGTTTATTTTTTCTTGGAATATTTTTAACTGTGATTGGATTATTTATTGCTTATCACATAGCAGGTAAAAAATGATGGACGAAAAAGATTTAAAAGAATATGAAGACAATATTAAACTTGTCTCAAGGTTAAAAAAAACTAATAAATTCAACTATATACAAGGAAAACAGATTACAGATGAAAAATCTGGACATCGAATTTATGACATCGTAGGGTCTAGACTTCCAAGTGTAACTACGATATTAGGGCGTACCAAAAATCAACAATTTTTAAAAGATTGGAAGGCCAAAGTTGGAGAACAAGAAGCAGAGCGAATCAAGAATCTATCTAGTAGGCGGGGCACAGCCATGCATAAATTCCTGGAGAATCATATCACAGGAGTTGGCTACGATGATCTTACAGAGATCGGACAGGCGGCGAAGCCCATGGCCGAAAAAATTATTGAGATCGGTCTTACACCTGTGGAAGAGTGGTACGGTAGTGAGGTTATGTTACATTATCCTGGCCTTTATGCTGGGAGCACTGACCTCGTTTGTAATCACAATGGGTTAGATACTATTATCGATTTCAAGCAAAGTAACAGACCTAAGAAGCTAGAATGGATAGAGGATTATTTTTTACAAATTGCAGCGTATTGTATGGCGCACGATTATGTCTATCAATCTACGATTAGACAGGGTATAATAATGATATGTACTCCTGACTTATATTTCCAGGAGTTTAAATTTCAAGATGAAGAATTAAGATCGTGGAAACATAAGTGGCTTAAGAGACTGGATATGTACCACGAGCTAAAGTTCGATGAGAAGGAACAGGCTAATGTTGAAATGGATCCAGAAGAATTTAATGAAAAAAACAAAACCTAAGGTCTATGTAGCCATGCCTTGTTATGGCGATATGAAGGTAGAGACCTGTGTATCTTTATTAGATACTTTTAGCGCACTAGGTGCATCAGGTGTAGAGTGTAGGTTTAAATCAGTTAAATCATCCCTTGTAACACATGGTAGAAATTTGTTAACTGCAGGATTTTTAGATTCTGGGTTTGATTATATGTTGTGTGTCGATGCGGATGTAGAGTTTTCACCTGAAGCGGTGATGAGAATGTTAGTTCCTGAAAAAGATATTATTTGTACTCCCTATAGAAATAAGGAAGACCCTTGGATTAGTAGATACTCGGTAAAATTTAAAGATAGTAATGATATTAAAATATTAGAATGGGATTTAGTGGAGATAGAGGAAGGACCTGCAGGACTAATGCTTATTAGTCGAAAGGTATATGAAAGATTGATGGATAAATATCCAGAGTTGAAGATTAAGTTTAATGAAGCAACAAGGGCCAAGATGAATAAGGAGATAGGAGCTAAAGAGGATGCTATTGATAAGTATATGTATAACTTCTGGGATACAACTTTTAGGCTAGATACGGGTGAATGGAAAGGCGAGGATTTAGCGTTTTGTGAGAGGGCTAAGGCTGCAGGGTTTAAAATATACGCGAATCTGGACTCATGGACCACGCATCATGGATCTTATGGTTGGAAAGGTCGATTTGGGGACTATTTTGTCAATAAGAAGGCAAAATAATGGCAGAAATAAGGCAGTGGACGCCATATAAGAGATGTACAGAATAATTTTGAATTGAAAAAAAAAAACATGAAAAAAAACTGTCTTTTTGTCCAAATGAGCTATTATCGTTGGTATATATAGCTAAAGTGTAGACAGAATGTTGGACAGAATTACTTTCATAGACAGAATTATTTTGTCCATTAGCAGTGCCTATCGCGCGCGCGAAAAGCGTTTTTTTATTTCAAAATTATCTGTATAATCCCTTATATGATAGGGAATGCCATGACATTGGTAATAAGTATGATGACAGAGACAGAATTTTGGGATAAGTTCCAAAAGAAACATAATACGAAATATTACAATGTCACGAAAAACAAAAAGAAAATTAAACTTAAATCAAAACGCCAACGACGTTATCCCTTATTCAAAAGTAAGAGTTGAGTGGATTGATATTTTATCTGATTCAGGCTGGGCTGATGAGAAGGGTTTTAACAAGATGAGGTTAGCCACACCTGTTAATGAAGGTTGGTTATACAATAAAGATAAATATGCTATTAAACTGTTTGCGTCTTATGATCGGGATGAGGACGGCTCTCTAACTTTTGGGGATCGGACGATGATTCCTCTTGCTTGTGTGAAGAAGATTCAGAAGATTCAGTAACATCTAATGACTCCCCTTCAATCTGCTTTGCATTTAAAATCGGTGCGTAGTCTTCTAATATTTTTTTCATTTTCTCTTCTAATTGCGCTTCTGATAATTCCTCTAGCTTACCTGTTTTTATTATTTTTCTGTCTATATATAATCCTGCAGCCATGCCACGATTTTTTTCTGCGTTTGTTGCAGCGGAGAACGCCCCCTTCTTTAAAGCTTCCTCTCTAATTTTACCTAACTCTGCTACGTGTTTGTCGTATGTGACTTCGTACTTCTTAAGTTTTTCTTCCCTCAGTTCACCTATGTATTGAACAACCAGTGGGGACAACCTAGGGTTTTGTAGCTCTGATGCCTCAACTTTGGCTCTTTTCTCACTATATCCTGCCGCAATTGCTGCGTCGCTACCTGTAGTTCTACCTTCATTGTAGACCAGATATTCAGCAAATCTTTTTTGCATTTCTGTTAATCTTTTTGGAACTCCCATATTGACAATTTAAGGTAACTATCCTATATTGTCAATATGAAAGATGATCGAGGAGAACTAGATTTGACCAAACAAATTGATGACAAAGATAAGTTAATTGCTGAGTTGAGACAACGCATTAATGAGTTGTTAGCCATTAATAAATCACACCAACAATTGATGGGTAAACAAATTCAAGAGAATGAGGAGTTAAAAAAAGACAACAAAGCTTTAGCTAAACAAATAGATGATTATTTTCAGGTTCGTATGAATAGCACGCGTAACTCAGGAATGTAATGTTAGTTAAAGATTTGCAGCAATTCTTAGGTGGCTTCACAGATAAGTTAAAAGGTAATGCTATTAGTCATGCTAAAATATATATTGAGAAGAATGGTTATCTTGAAGAGATTAAAAGAATGGAAGTACAAGAGCACGTATTAATAGGTCAGCCAGGTTTGAGGTTGGTGCTAAAAACTCATTCAGATCAAAAATTAAAATTAGATGATAAATTAATTAAACCATACTAAGGAGAAAAATGGAAATAACAAACGAACAAAGAAAACAATTATTAGAGTATTTGTCTAGAAGACCTTACTCTGAAGTGTATACTTTGATTGCTATGTTAGTGTCTCTAAAGCCTAAACCTAATGGCAAAGAGGATGACAAAGTTACCCAGAAAAATTAGTGGGTGCAGAGCAGAAATTATACAGAAAATTAAAAACTAAAACACCTAAAATTATATGGAATAGGATTGAAAATCTTGCTATTCCAGGTATGCCAGACCTATTGGGATATAATGCTAATAAGCATTTTTTCACAGTTGAGTTAAAAGTCACAAAGGGTAAAAAAATTAAATTTTCACCACATCAAATTGCGTTCCACGTGACACATCCAGAGAATACATTTATCTTGGTCGAGGCCCTCGATCCAAGAGCCGGGAATCGTTTTCACATGTACCGTGGTTCATGCATCCTGGAACTAACCGGCCGGGGCTTGGAGCTTGATGCTTGGTGCTTGGGGCTTGATGCTATTCGTGATTTCTTATATCAGCTTGGTGCTTGACGCTTGGAGCTTGGCGCTTGCTGCTTCGGCCGTCCCGGCCGGGGTTCTTGATGCTTGGCGCTTGGATCTCTTCTTGCTTGTAGCTTGACGCTTGGAGCTTGAGGCTTGACGCTGCAGCTCTTCAAATTCTTTTAACCATTGCGGAGTGAGGAAGTTCTTAACTGGTCTAGGCATTAGCAACCATACATTTCTTCGTTGTAATCATCAAGGCCAATATTATCTATGAACGGCTCTAAAACTTTATCGCTGCCCCAGTAGCCTCTGACCTCTTTAGTGAAGGTGTCCACCCAGATCGTTGGCCCGCCACCTGCTACCAGCAGCTCACAGCCCATGTAACACTTCTCCCTGTCGACTAAGTAACGTATGTCGTATACGCCTTCCATCCAGTCGCTGGCTGTCTCCGTACGCTTCTCACCTGTCTCTTCGTCAGTGATCATCTCAGGAGTGTCTATACCGTCTGCAATGGACCTGCACATCCTGCGAAGCTGTTCTCCGCATGTCTCGCTTTTCTTCTTTTTTGGTTTTATGTAACCATGCTCTAAGCCATATTTAATAAAACCCTCTTTAAAATTAATTGTCATTTTTTTTCTCCTTCG
>VTLG01005877.1_pt1 | contig 33840 bp, 56 predicted proteins | sample 4694571 | NCBI WGS metagenome assembly VTLG01 (sample SAMN12604809, study PRJNA352737) | marine metagenome | biome: ENVO:00000447; feature: ENVO:00000209|ENVO:00000569|ENVO:01000036; material: ENVO:00002151; isolation source: viral sequences binned using virsorter ...
ACAGCGGCATCAGATTCTGGCCTTATTTCGCCTTTTTTCATAGGATCAATGCCCTTTGGAGCTAATAAATCTGTACTTGCTAAAGCGGTTGTTCCTAGCGCACCGCCAACATAAGGCATAGCATCACCAGTGAAAGCTCCGGTGTAGCTTCCCGGAGTTTGCATGGCTGCGGTTGGATCTTTAAAGCTAAACATATCCCCAAATCCAGAGGTCGGAGCAGGAGCAACTGGAGCGGTAGGAATAGCAACATTACTCATTGGTGAAGCCGCAGCAACACCCATTGGATCTGGGCCACCAAAAACTGGGGCCAGAGCATCCTTATTCACAAAATCTCCAGCGCCTAACCCTTCGACCCCCATTCCAGATACCGCTTCTGGGCCAGACTGTAAGCCAGCGGCAGCATCTGCACCACCACCCATCAAAGAACCCAAAGCCTTACCACCCATGTAAGACATAAGACCTGTTTGGATGCCCTTTCCTAGATCTCCTGTTTCTAAAAAAGAACCAAGACCAGAGCCAAGTGCGCCAGCACTAAGAGCGCCAAGCCCCCCAAGCATACCAGCGCCACCTAAAGCAGAGCCTCCTAATCCTAACAATAGTGGTAACATATTCTACTCCTTACAGGGCTGCATACTCTGTCTTTGCGTCAAACGATGGACAGGCTTTTTCAGAGAAATCACGATGCCCATAAATTACAGCCTCGTCATGCCTGTCAAGAATTTCTGATAACAATTTTGCTAGGGCTTCTTTCTGGGCTTCCGTGCGTGTGTCTTTAGGATCTCCGTTAGAGTCAGCACCACCAACATAGCATACCCCAATGCTAGTAGAGTTATGCCCTCTACAATGAGCGCCATTGATCTCTTCAGGACGACCAGCATGAACCGAGCCGTCCAACTCAACCACCCAATGATAACCGATATCACTCCAGCCGCGCTCTTCAGTGTGCCACCTCTTGATTTCAGCCGTCTTTACATCGCGTCCCTCTGGGGTATCCGCGCAATGAACGATAACTTTAGTAATCTCCCGCATTTTATTCACCATACTTCATTAATAAGTTGCCCATTGGTATCCAAGTCGTTTCGTATATTCTACCATCTTTTATCTGGATGTCGTAGACCCCATAAGACCATCCAGTTAAAGTATGTTTAGCATACTCTTCTATATGTCCTTCCGGTAGGCTTGTTCCCAAATTGATTATGGTAACGCATTGATTACCCATCTTAGGGAAAGTCTTGTCAAGCCTCTTGTGGGTATGCCCATACACAACATCATGCATAGCATCTCTAGCTATTGAGTTCTCTGACTGCATTCCGCCGTATGCTTTGCCCATAATGTTTAATGGGGCATGAGTAAACCCAACATCTCCTATAAAGTAAAACTCCCCATATGGTGAGTAAGTCCAGTTATAATCATCCATCGTGGCAAACAATATTTGATCAAGCATATCAGCTATTTCGGGGTTTTTATTGGTAAAAGACCAAATCCTGTCTTCGTGATTACCAAGAGTGACATGCTTTGGCACATCGTATCCATCAAGACCCCTGTCAAAAGCTCTTATAGCTTGTTGAAAGTTCTTCATATCTTCGCCAAAAGATGGCTTTTCTTTCCCCTTTAGTGTGTCGTTTCCATCAAATCTATTAAGAGAGTCTACGCTTGCAAAGTCACCTATTTGTATAATCTGATCTATCTTGTTTTCTCTAGCGTACTTGCCCATAGCATAGAACCTAGACTTATCCGGTATTGTAGGCCCATCGTGGCAATCGCCAATAGCCAAGACTCTCTTTGTTTCCTCTGGCTTTGATTTTCTTTGTTGTATTCTGTAAACGGGCTTTACCACAATTTTTTTCTCTAAAGCCCTTGCCTCGTTCCTTGATGCTTCTTTTATAAGGCCAAGTTCCCTTGCCTTTCTTACTCTAGAGCTAAATGTAGCATATTGTATCCCTGCTTCTCTAGCTGCTCTGGCTACGTTTCTTCCGCAAGAATAATACAGTCTTGTGGTTTCTTCATAAACTGATCTTGGTAAGGTTGGCTGCGCCATCTTCCAATCTCCCGACTATAAAGTTATATGTAACTTTTAAAGTTAAGAGATTGTACCAGTTAAGTCTTTATTTTGTAAGCCCTTTCACTTTTTGCCAAAAAACTTGGTTGCTGCCCGCGTTCCAAAACTAGCAGCTACGATTGTTCCTAATGTGTATTGGTAGTAGGTTGGCATGGTTTCCAAGGCCATAAATCCATCCGAAACTATTTGCCTGCCCCAGTCACCACAGAATGATAGTATTAGAGGTATTGAAAAAATTATGGTAAGCCATTCGTCTTTCCAGCTATGAGCAGACGCATCAGCCATCTTCAAATCCCAGTCGATTTCTCCTGTAGCTTTTTTCTCCATTATGGTGGCTTCGGCTTTGGCTCGCGCTACCTTAGCACCAGTCTCAGCCTTCTTTGTTTCGACCTTACCCTCAAGCCAAGTACCAAGTAGTGACCCTATTGGGCCTATCAATGCCTGTATCATTTTTTACTCATCCATGTTGTCATTCCAATATAAGCCCCCACTATGCCGCTGCCACTAAGAAATATAAGGTCTGTAACCCCGGCAAGCCCCTGTAACTTTTCAGCAGAACACAAAGGAGACGCTAGAAAGGTTGCATACACACCCATAAAAACCAAAGTATATCTTGCCATACGCAACTGCGCTAAATTTTTTCTTAGCTCTGTTTCAGTCTTCTTTATTTCCTGTACATGAGAAAGTTCATCATCGGTAACAATGCCATCCCCGTCCTCATCGTATTCACTGTAGACGCTATCTTTTTGTAATTTTTTTTGAGCCATGAAGTTACCTATAACCTTTAAGACACAGAAACAGTCACTGTTCCCACAGAGGCTGTAGCAGATACACTGCCGCTAAATATGTCTGACTGATCTACAATTTTTAAAAAACCTCCATCAGCTATGTATATATCGCCCTTTTGAAGAAGATTGTTATTTCCGCTTTCAGGTATCTCTTGCAGATTAAGTTGTGGGTTTTGAGCTTGTCTTAAAAATATCTCTATAGCCCGGACAAGATCGCTAATATACCTCTCATCTATTTTTGCTGGAGCTGTGGGCAGTCTTGGGAATGGGGTAACATTTGTTGCCATTATCTTTTCCCATCAGTCCTTACATTTACCCTTGGAGTTCCTAGTCTCCACCTCACGCCCTCTGTGTCGCAATCTACTTTTATAGAAAAAGACCTACCTCTTAGTCTTATATCTGCCTTATTTGTGTATTGCTCAAAAGGCACGGTTGTAGATGTAGCGGTTCTGTCTATCTGATTAATATCAGACTGCAAGAAACTGCCACCCGGAAAGTTGTTGGCTTGTAATGTTACATCAACTTGAGGGTCAGTGTTTGTTGAGCCATTAAATGTAAAATCAGGTATAATTCTACTTACAAAAGAAAACTGCTCACCTTCTGATATATCAATCGGACTTGACTCTATGGATGAAGTCATAGCAGAGCCATCATCGCTGTAACCAACTTCATGGTTATAAACATAGTTTGAATCCGTTGCTAAAGGAAAGTTTCTTATCCCTCTATCTAAAAACGCTGATCTTGCAAGGGTTCCGTAATACCATATTTGATCTTTGTAATTATAAATAACATATTTGTTGTTATCTCCAGTGCCTCCATTAGATAAAGAATTTGTTTCAGAACAGTAGAACCAAATAATTTCATTAAATGAAGAATTTACACCAGCAAAAACTTTGTCAGATTGAGCAAAATCAAAGTCAAAAAACACCTGTTCTTTTACAGTGCATTCCATCTGCTGGGTTTTGCCATCGTAAACATAAAAGTTTTCTCTTCCCATCCAGAAAACAGAGTCTTCTACGGCTATAACGGCATTTGGCCCTATTATAGTGATATTTGATGCGATAGGCTGTATTCCAAAAGTAAACGGCGCTCCTATAAATTGCATTGAGTGAACTGAGCTATCTGTAATAATTATTATTTCCCTCTTTGTTTCAACAGCTCTAACAAACTCTGAACCAGATCCTATTCTTAAATCCCCTGCTGTGTTTGTGGATTTGGGAGTCCAGTCTAAAAGAGACTCTTGAGAGGAAAATCTAATTAACAGTGGATCTTGAGTGGTAGTGCCTAACGTATTTGTACCAAACGCTATTACATGTCTGTCAACATCAGACACCATTATTTGCTTTGCTATCGTTGGCGTATTATCAGCCCCAGATATAGTCCCTATTTCTACCGCTCTAGTGCTTACACCATTTGTTTTATCCCACAAATATACAGCGTCATCTCTTGGGTTAATTAACAAGTCCTCACCAAAATTATCATGGCTCCATAATCGCAAAGAAGTTGTAACGCCTATAGTGGTTCCAGAACCCCAAGTGCCTCGCCCCCAAGTTCCTGCGCCCCAGCCAGTGCCACCAACCCCAGTATTCAAGCCAGAGTTTAGTTGATAAGATCCATCAACTCCTGAGCCGCCATTACCGCTATCGCTGGAATTAGCCGTTACGGTTGAGCCTGCTGTGTCTTTCGCAATAATGGTATAGGTGTTTCCGGTGGGAACGGAAGCTATCTGATATTCTTGATTAAGAACACTCGCCGTTATAAGGCCACCTAGAGATACAGCGCCAGATATGGTAACAAAATCACCTTGAACCGCCCCATGACTAGAGTCCGTTGCTGTAATTGTAGAAGAGCCATTGGTAGCAGCAAAAGTAATGCTATTGGTTGATGTTTTTCTTATAGGCGTAATATCATTGAAAGCCTGACCTTGTTCAATATAATATTTAGACTCTGTGCCTACGCCTAGAAAATCAGAGCCGTCAAGAGCTACCCAATTAAATAAACCTCTTGCTGTGCCTATAAATGTATTTGACGAGTATTTTTCCCAACCCCCTATCACCTCTGGGTATCCAAGCCTAAATCGTATTTTGTCACAATTAACCCAGCCCCCTTCGTTAGAGAAAGAAGTTATATCCCTGTTTATTCCGGGCTTGAATTGGAGTTTCGTTAAGGTCACAAATAACTCCTTTAGATTGCATCAGGCCAATCATTGATTGGAGCATTACCAGTTGGCTTGCCATCACTATCAACAGGTGTATCGTAAAGCGCCATGAACGCAGCAAGGTCGGCAGCATTAGTAATGCTTGTTTCGATTGCTGCACAAGCCGTCCTCACGGAATCACGAAAATTAGTTATTGAACTAGGAATTGCTGTAGACTTCTCTGACTTTCTAGTTACATACCAATCATACGGAGCAAGCTGATCAGCCGCCTGAGTTTTGGCTAAAGCTATAGCTAAAGTTTTAAGACCTTTTGTTTTTCCTTGTTCACCTGTAAGGTGGTCATTTATAGCTTTACCATCCTCATCAACCCAAAGTGTATCCGTAAGTGATTTAGGAATTAGAGTGCCATCTGTTTGTCTACCTGAGTAAAATCTACTGTCAAAAGCTGCTTCACTGGCTGGTGGATTTTCCCAAGTAATACCAATTGCAGCTTTTTCATCAGCACTATAACGCATCCAGACTTTAGAATACTGCGTACCATCCGTACCAGTAAACTCCTTGCCTGCTCTCAGCGTGGCTCCATTATATTTCCACGGCATCTTAGTTTCTCCTATCTTGCATTAGCAAATTTAAATGGGGATTCGGCAAAAGCGAGGTAGACGTATGTATGCCCACTGACATTAGTGTCATTAGTTACAACATCTCTTATTTTAATTCCGTTAGACACAAGGTCTACATCAGACATGTTTGTTATAGTAGAGTTAGTGCCATTCGGTAATAATACCTCGTCTGCTAAGTTAAACGGGGAGCGGGTGCTATCTATAATTACCCAATTGCTTGCAACTGAAGTACCCCTGAACAAAACCCAAGCTGGCCTAAAGCCTGTGTAAATAAACGGCCCATCTGCGCTTCCGTTTCCAAGGTAGCTACCAACTTTTGAGTAGCCCTCGACCGAATGAAAAATATACGATATATAATTTTCACCGCTTCCATTTATATAATCATAAGTACCAACCGAAAAAACACTGCTCGTTGGATTAGTATCGTTCCATATAATTGATGTGGTTGTTGACGCATCAGTTCCGTTTAACCTAAGATAATGAGTGCCACCATTTACAACAGTTTCCAAAACAGGCCATTCGTCAGCTTGGGAACGATTTTTTGCTATTATGAATTGAGGTGCTGCGTCCAAACCGTGAGCGATAGTTCCGTTAGACCCTGTTCCAGTCCATTTAATAATCGCAGTCCCAGCCTTTGTATTTACCCGACCCTCACTGTCGATCGTGCCAACGCTTGTTGCTGAAGCATCATTGCTAAATGCTGTAGATGCAAGCCAATTCCAAGCGACATAAGTTGCACTGCTGGCGTTGGAAATTGCGTGAGAAACCACAGTAAAACCATCAGAGTTAAAAGCGTTCATCACAGTGGCATCAGTGTATTCAGCACTTGTTGAATCACTATGCAGACCTTTAGTGGCTCCCCTTACTGCATCGTTTAACCAATGGTTTCCAGTAGAGTCTCTTCTTTTCCCCCAGACCCAATCTGGTTGAAACCCGACCCCAGTGACAGAGTTTGACGAACCCGTGCCAGTATAAAGCACCGTATTGAAATTATCACTGCCATCAATGATTGCAGGCGTATCTAAATTTTCGGAGCAAAGGGCAAGAAAACCAGACGGAGGCGAATAATAAAAGTCACCTACACCATTGTCATCTGCGTTATTCTGTCTTGTTCCCTCACCAACAAAGCTACTGTCTTGACCAAAATTCCATATAACCGTAACACCAGCACCAGTGCTATCATTACCAGCATCAAAGAAAAATCCAGCAGCATTTTCGCTAGTTATTGCACCCTGACTTGAATTGTTTTTATAAAAAGTTACTTCTGAATCATCGACATTTACAGCTATACCAATGAGATCTCCAGCCCCAAAACTAGCTCCATAACTTGAAGCTGTTTGTGCCGCTATGTATTTGTATCCGTTGCTGCCATAATACGTTACGCCATCAGCATTATAGAACCATGTTTCTGTTATTTCTGAAGCTGGCGAAACACCAACTGTAGCGTTTGTGCTATTCAAAGTAAGAATCAAAACTTCTGCATACCATTTGCCAGATGCAGGGATTGCAAACGTAGTTCCGTGATAACCGTAAGTACCAGAAGCTGTTGTAACTTTTAAGTTACCTTCCGCTAAAGCAGCCGCAGAAGTTTGTAAAGGATTAACTACACACCAGTTATTAGTCGGACTGTCTTTTACAACGTCATACGTTGAAAAACTATTTGCTGTCCAATCATTAGTGTTAGGACTTTCATCATCGCCAATCGCACTTGAATCATCGAATGGAAGATAGAAACCATTTGTTCCGTATGCTCCATCACTTGTGCTATATTGTTTAGGAATCCAAATTCCGTCTTTAGTTTCGCCAAAAGATGATGGGGCTAGAGAAGTTCCATCAATAAAATTTACTTCTGCTAAGTACCCATCAAAATCATTATTACCAACGTGGTTTCGTCCGATAAGATGTGAAATACTGCCTTCATTTACTCCACCATCAAAATCTTGTGGTAGGTTAGCTCTGCCATTAGTAGCCCAAGACGTTACTTCAGATCCATTAATGTAAAATCTAAGCCTGTTATCCGCTGATGCTTGCGTAGTATCGTGTCTCAAAACTACATGATACCAAGCTGACCTATCTCTTAACTGCATATCACTTACAAGCATAGTTTCATTATGATAAAATACTTGTAATAATTGTGCGTTTGTTATTGAAAACTCAAAAAATTTATCTCCACTAGCGTTAGCTAATAAAAGATCAAAAATAGCGGTTCTTGAACCGTGTTTAAACCAAAAACTATAAGTCCAAGTTTTTTGGTTGCCACTACCGCTTGGAGTTTTATTTAAATAAGTATTAGAATCGTCATCGAAGCGTAACGACTGATTTATTTTATAAGAATAAAAATCACCACTAACATCACCTGTACCATGACCTTTTATAACGCTCATGTTATACCCCTATGTCAAAGCCGCTGATGCTGAAACAAGTATAGTGTTACTGCCGCTTGCCGCGCTGCAATAGTAAGCTAGATGATATGTTCCAGTTGCAGATATTGCAGTGAGTGATGCCGCACTTATTGCTACATCAGCGTGGGCTGCTATTGCGTGGTTGCCACCGTTTATAAACATAATGTTTCCTGATTGACCTGCGGCTGCGTTTGTAAAAGTTAATGTCAAGCCTCCCGCCGTTGTGCATTTAAAATCGTTGCCTACGGCTAAATCAAAGCTACCATCATTATCTGTGGTTACATGACCACTGGCTCTGCCAGCTACTGTAATGTCATTATTAATAGCTAATGAAACATTATCCTCAACAGTCATAACTGCTGTGCCATCATATTGTTGGAATATAATATCATCAGAATCAACTGCTGGCTTTATTATGACTGCACCACCAGTGCCGTCTAAATCAAAAATTATTTGATCAGTGCCGCCATCTTGGAGCTTAATGTCTCCAGTCGTAGAATTTAAATGCAATTCTCCGGTGGCGTCTATTGATATTGGTGTTGCCGCAATAGTTAATCCAGTTGTTCCATCATGTGTGAGAGTAGCATCACTACCCAAACCTAATGAAAGAATTGCAGAGTCTGATAATAATTTTACATCGTCACCAAATACTGCGTCCTTAACAACAGACAAACCACCGTCAGTTTGTAATGAGCCATCAGTTGTGCTTGTTGCTTCAGTTGCATCGTCTACAAGCAACCTACCGCCAATAGTGGCATCATCTGTTACAGTTAAATCATCTTGAACCTTTAAATCAACTACGCTTAACGAAGCCAAAGCGTCAACAACAGCCGCCCCAGACCCTGCCCCATCCAGATAAACAATTTTAGTGTCACCATTAGGTATGGTTACATTTGCCCCAGATCCTTGGCTTATAATAATGCTATACGGGCCAGAACTTCCACTATCTGTAGTGGCATTTTCAATAAAATGAACTCTGCTTAGTGTATTTGGCGCTATAGTAATTGTGCAATTAGAATCCAAAGCACCTGTGTATTTTACATACATATTGCGAACTGGATCTGTTGATCCGTCAGCTATTGTGCTTGTATGTGTATCAGCGTTTGTTGTTATGGCTTCTGTGCCATAGCCAAATGCTTCAGCTATAAGTTCAAGGTTTGTGTTGGTGGTTGTTCCCCAAGTACCAGAACCATCGCCAGTACCTAGCTCATTAAGTCTTAAATCATTTACATAGGTGCTTGCCATTTTTCTGTCCTTATGCCGCTATATCTGTCCAGTTTGGTGTTTGCGAGGCCGTAATTGTAGACCACGAAGGTGTTTGAGAAGGAGCAATTACTTCCCATAAAATTTCTTCTCCTACTGACCCTGTTGCTAAAACTCCTGTAGGGAAAACGCCTATAGAAGCTATCGGAGCTATTGTTCCAGTTCCAAGAGCAGTTGTAGCAGACAGCCCGGAAACTGAGAAGGTGGCATTTGCCCCTAAAATTACATTGCCTATAGAGCCAGTAGCAGAAACACCCCCAAGAGTTAAACCAAAGCTGGTAATAGCTGGAGTGTTTGCCTGACCACCCATCGCGCTGTGAGCGCTGCAATAGTAATATAAAGTGGGGGTAGGCACGGCTACAGTTATCTGTGTATAAGCTCCGCTACTTCCCGGAGTTCCGTTTGTAGTTACTCCTGTTGTATATGCAGACCCACCTCCATGTGTGCCATTTGACGTTTCGCTTAACCTTAGAGGGTGACCACTGTTACTGCTATCAGATTGATCAAACCTATATGTATTTCCTTCAAATAACTCTAAAGTGGGTTGTTGAACTCCATCTATAAAGTATTTATTTGCACCACCAACATTAACAACCGTAACAGCCAGAGATATGGTAGTCGCGCTGTGACCACTTAAAAAGCCTGTACCTGAAACGCCAGTTACAGGAACTGTTATACCTGTATCAGGTACGGCTGTTCCCAATGATGTTGTTCCAGCAACGCCAGTAACAGACACAGTAAGAGGGGTACTCCACGCACCCTCTCCCCATGTTCCTCGTCCCCAGCCAGCTATAAGAGACATAAATCTACCTCGTTACGCTATTCGTATAATGGCATTGCTCGCATCTGCTGTAGGGAACTGAACAGTAAAAGTACCCGAAGTAGACGTTTTGTTAGAACTAAAATCCAAAACTGCTACAGCTTTATCACTGTTGGTATCATTGTATATTAATGCACCCATTGCAGTAATCGTAGCTGTAGTAAAACTAATGTCAGCAAAATCAGTTAGGGCTGTTGTTCCAGATGTGGTTGGGGCAACCTTTGTTAAAGTGCCTCCACCAGCGGTGTAAGATCCACTGTTAGCAACCTCACCTGTTGTAGTGTAGGCTGTTGTTGCCGCACCAAGGGTGGCTGTGGTGCTAGATTTACCGCCTCCTCCTTCTGCATACAAGGCCAGCTTAAACGCATTGCCATTAGTTGCGAAATTGTGTGTACCCAACATTAGCTCTTGCTTGAATGATGTACACATTGCCTGCGCGATTGCCATTATAATCTCCTTATAGCATCAGCCAATTCAAATTGACCCGCTTCACGAATCTTTGCACAAATTGTAGCACGTTCCTCCCTTCTCGCCAACTCCACATAAAACTGAAGAAGGTTTCTAACTTTATCCTTAAATGCCTCAGCTTGAAGCCTTATTTCCTGCGGAGAGTTTTCGGAAACGTACACAATTTTATTAGTAGCCATATCGGCTATCTGATCATTAGAAAGACCTCCGTTTTCTGATGTTACTACACTAACCGGGCCTAGCTTCATTGATCCAGCTTCAAACATTATCGTGTCTCCCAAATATAGTAGGCTGATCATCTATAGGTTCAGGTGGTTTAAACTCTGACTGTTTTGTTATTAATAAAGAGCCGTCCTCAACGGTTTGAACATAAGGATCTTCCAGCCTGTGATATCCATACAACTTTTCATTATCAGGCACATTTGTATCTAAAAGACTAGACCTATGCGCTACCTCTATTTTAATTCCTTTTGATACAGCTATGGCACACCAAAATTCTACACAAGCTCTTCCAGACTCAGCCATGCTTATATTTTTATATGTATAATCCATGCCATAGAGACATATTGTTTTTACCTTACTCCATATTGCATACGCCACTGCATAAGCAACGGTGTTGTTAAAATAACAAAACCCTAAACTTGTAGCTACTTCTTTTAAAGGAAAAAGTTCTAGGTAACTTATTCTGTCATCTAACTGACAAGTTATTATGGGCTTTGTATTTTTTGACAAAAACTCTCTGGCAACACCTGTTTGTGTTCCTGCGTTCTCTGTATCCAAAAACCTAGAAACAGGGTCCATCATAAATGTTTTATCAACATGTATGATTGCACCTATGCAATTTATGCCCCAAACCTCATCAAAACTTTGTGACGCTACTCTAGCTGAGATATAATCAGCATAGCTTCCCCCAAGCCCAACTATAGCTATTTTCATTGTCTCCCTAAGTCCTTTCTCTAGTTGGAAGCCCCTCTCTATATGCGTCTGAGTTTTCTCTTGCCTCGGCGAGATCTTTTAACCTAGACATGCTTTCGCCAAATCTACCTTCGTAAAGAGATATTATATCAGTCTCACCCTTCATAAATATATAAGCCTCTACGAGAGATCCGTACAGCAAAGCATTAGGAGCGTTTTGACTTAGCCAAGTATATTCTGTGTCTGCTAGTGATGTTAGACTCGCTGGCTTGTAATAATAATGCATTTCAACTGCATAATTAGAATTTGGCGTTGGCCCTAATATTAGATTAGCGTTAACAAGACCGCTTGCGGCGGTTACTGATGAATCAAAAAAACCATAATATAATGGCTTTCCTGTTGATGTTGCATCAGGGTATGCCTCCCTTATAAAATTAACATCTTTTTCTAAAAGAAAACCCTCGCTTCCAGAAGTGGTTATAAAAATAGAAAATGGAGCTAAAAAATCTGTTGGAGTTCTCAGGTACTGATTTCCTGATGTCATTACCCCTGTAGCATTTTTTCTAAAGTTTTCCAGATCAACAGCGGCAAATATTCTTTGCTCTGCTGCTTTGATAAAGTTTGAAAGATTGGCAACAAATGTTGTTTCAGAATTATCAGTAAAACTTTGAATGGCTGTTTTTAATTCGGCAAATGTATACGACATCTAACTACCCCAAAGCGGTAACTGGGCCAGCGCTTGCAAAGAAGCCTCCCCCAGATACAGATCCTGTTGTTGCACCGCCAGAAACTGAAACGGTATAAGTATCATCTGATACTTTTGTTATTGAATATCCAGAAGCCAGTTCCATTACTGCCGTAGTTATACCATCAAAAGGCTCAACGGTTCTAAATCTCACAGTGTCTCCTGTATCTCTCCCGTGATTAACTTCTGTAACCGTTATTACCGTTGTTCCTCCGCCAGCAGATCCAGTTGTAAACGGGTTGTCTTTCAAAAGATTAATTACATCAGGTTCCAGCCTGTTTGGCCTTGCATTAAGTATGGATTCAGAATCGCTTACTCTAACTCTGCCAAGAAAGTTTTGAGGGTGATCTTGATCAACTACGTCATTGCCCACACGCATACCAGTTCTTGCACCATTCTTTATTTCAAAGACAAGGTCAGATAATTTATACCTAAACCCTGTTTTGTCACATATACCGTAAGCGTGTTTTCCTACTGCATTTGGCATTTACTAGCCTGCGCGTCCAAAGCGCTTACCTCTTGTGGCTGCTCCAGCACCGCGCATTACACCACCTTTAGCCATACCTTTTTTCTTCATCATACCACCTTTGGCGTAGCTTTTTTTCTTCATCATGCCGCCGCCTGCTCTACGGGCTAATCTGTTTTTGTTAGCTAGTTTAGCCATGCGAGTCTCAGTAACCTTAGCCGCACCTGACTTGGGTGTATTCGCTAATGTCTTTCCAGTGGGCTTTGCAGCCTTTTTGCTATCACGCAACTTACGAGCCTTAGCCAGCATTGCCTCGCGTCCTGACTTACTTTCTTTGACCGCCGCCGCCTTGCTTGGCGTTGGTGTAGTTCTGCTACCGCCTTGCTTGACCTGTGTCTGCATTGAGCGGGTGGCTCTACGCTGACGCTTTTCTGACTTGTTCTTAACATCCATGTCAGCCATCTGACCACGCTTTATGCCTGCATATGGATTAGAAGACTTAGACCCCGGCATATTAGTGGGAATCTTAATGCTCTGGCCCACGCGAATTTGATTAGCATTTTTAATGTTTGGGTTAGCGCCAAGCAAAGCCTTTAAAGTAACTCCTTTTGACTTAGCAATCTGAGACAGGGTGTCTCCTGACTTAACCTTCACAGGCCCACCTTTGGCATAACCCTTCTTCATCATGCCACCTTTTTTCATGCCCTTTTTCTTCATCATACCGCCCATAGCCATCTTTCCTTTTCCATCTGCGGCAAAGAATGGAACTTTCTTTCCATCCTTCTCTACCATTTTAAGTTTGCCACCAGAGGCTTTTTTAGTAAGCCTCTTAACCAATTTAGGACTTTCTTTTTTAAGCATGTTTACAGCCTCTTTCTTTGCAAATCTTCGACCTTCAATATCCTTACTTGGGCCACTTCCAAAAAGTTTACCCAATAATGTTTTTTGACGAGCTTGTTTTTTCTTTAGAGCCTCATCATCTCTAATAAACATGCTTGTAAGATCATAATTTTCTTTAAGTTTCTTTTGTGCCATTTGCCTAGGAGAAATTGGCAAAGACATCTTTCCACCTTTTTTCATAACTTTAGGCTTTGCCTTCTTTGTGCGAGTCTTCTTTTGATCGCCACGCCCCGAAGGAGGAAGGATTTTATCCTGACCCTTTGGGCCACCCCTTTGACCTAACTTTTTAATTCTAATAGGCATATTACCCTCCTAGGTAAAATGTATCATATGGTACAAATTTTAACGCGGAGGATTCAGTATCCTCGTTTGCTGCCAGTTCAAACTGGAACTCATATTCCTGCTTTAGGGGGGCAACCCTATTTGCCACTTCAGGCTTTTTCATAGCTATATAATACGCTAATCCTGTAACTAGACAAGGTATGAACCTTGGCGGGACTCCTGCCGTGCCAGCAACCCCCGAAGACAAACCATCTATCCCCAAAAGGTAGTAGTAAGCGAGCGTATACGTTTCCGAACTGTCTGGTACAGGCCACAAAGTAACTGTTGTAGACGTTGCCAGCCTTTGCACAAATACTTGAGAAGGTTTTCCTTGAGTGTTTTTGGCGCTTGTTTTAGCGTATGTAGATACGGAGATCCTTTGAACGTCAGTATCGACTTGATTCGTCCCAGTCCCTGTACGAATTTGTTGCTCAATAATGTCAATCGTCCCCGTAGGTAACGTATAAGTTGCTGTACCCGCTGTAAGAGCTTGTGTGCCAGCATTGATAGTCCACAAATTAAGTCCACGGTTTTGCCACTCCAATGTTAAAAGATTGAAACTTCGCCTAGCGGTTTTTAAATCATACCCAGTTTGAAGCGATAGCCCCGCTCTTTCAAACGCCTCTTCAAATATCTCTGGTAAATCAGGTGTTACAACAGCCATTATCTGACCTTCCTATGAGGCTTTACTTTAGCTCGTATCTTTTTAGGCTGTTTGGCAAATTGCTTACCAGCCTTAATTGCTTTTCTTTTAGCACGGGTGGTGGCTGCGTATTCCTTAGACGAAAGCGACTTGATAGCAGACGCTGGTAGGTAACGTTCCCCAGTGGCCTTTGATCCTTGTGTAGAGGGCTTACCACTCTTAGTTCTCCACTTTTGCTTAGTCCAAGACTTAAGACTTCTTTGCGATTTTTTTAACGGCATAAAGTTCCCTATAACTTTTTAAACAAAAGCTTTAGCAATAGAAATCATTAAAAACATAAAAAGCCCCACAACAATCAGTACAATAGAAAAAATTCCTATACCCATTTTTATGTTATCCTCTAGTTCCTTTGCTTTCTTTAGCTTTTCTCTTCTAGCCTGAGCAGCGGCTTCTCTAGCCTCTCTTATTCTCTTGGCTCTCTCTTCTGTTATACCCTTCCAAGTTCCGTGACCAAAACGCATATCAACCATACTGGCTATTTCGCGCATTTGCTCTTCAGCCAACTTAGCATTAATAACCTCTGTTGCTACTGATTTTACACCAAATTGATCCGCAACACCACCAACACCAGACTTTTTACTTCTAAGTTGCTGTACTTGTTTCTCACCCTCAAATAATCCATCTATATAGCTTGCTATATCAGACACATCGTTGGCTGTCCCAATGGCGCTTTTAATACCATCTACAGCGGCCTTAAACAAAGATATGCCCGCAAGGGTTTCCGCAATCATTGATTTACTTTCTTTTTGGCCTCGGCTTGCAAACTGCGGTTATTTTTGACCTGCCTCCATCTGGTAATGGGACAGGACGCTGACTAGATAATCTATGAGCAAAATAAAGACACCTGTCCATGTCTTCAAATACCTGAGTTTTATCTATTAGTTGTGAATTTAAATAGACTGAAAGTACAAACTCTATCATTCTATTATACGAACTATATAATTTGAGCCATCATCGTTTTTAGATACTTCTACCGTTTTATTTTCACAGGAATATCTTACTGTTTTGCTCTCCTTATATAAGTTCCTTTCTATTGTTCGTTTGGCTTTTAGACACTTAGATATTTTTTCAAAGGCAGTGTGTTCGGATACATCACCGCCCATGTACAGTATAAGAGTTATAGTTTTAATGATTTCCATTTCTCATCTTCTCTAAGTTCTCTTCTAATGCACTAAGCCTTTTCTCGTAAAATTCTAGGGTTAGCTTCTGCTGTTGATCGTAAGGTGCGCGACCCTCGTCTATTAACGTAGATAAATCATCTAATTGATTTGACAGATGCTCAATTAGCATAAATTGTTCCGAATCGGCTGGCAGACTGCCCATATCGCCACGAGGCCACTTGATACGAAACTCCGTATTTTGACCTAAATCGGCCTCCATCATTGTAATGTTTGTTTCTATCTGGTTCAGTCGTTCTATGATACCAAAGTAAGCCCATGTTGCCACACTGGCAGCAGCAACCATGCTTATGATGTTACGAAGAGGCAGGGCAACTTCAGTGTTTTCATTTAACTTTGTTGCCATTATTCAATGCCCAATATCCTAGATAACCCAAAAACCTCCAATAACATGAATGTAAAGAACAACAGCAATATGCTGCCCGCGATTAATTTACCGCTAAAATTGGTAGACCCTATACGAATGGCGATAAATTCGTTACCTAATATTCTTAAAATAAGCTCAAAACTGTTTTCAGTAATACTTACGGCTATAGGTTTTTCTTTATCAGTCATTCTTTTTATCCACCTCGACACAAAAACATCTGTCATTAGGATTATAAAACCCATGTTCAGTTATAGCTACATGACACTGGGACAGCCATTTGTGAGTATCATGCACGACTGCCCTTACCTCTACAGCGTTAGCTGAGAGAATGCAGAACATTACTACGCTGCTAACTGACAAGGGTTACTAGCCTCAACACCCATCCATTTACTCCACTCCGCATGGTAGTGACGTATACCAAATTAGTCTTTATACCCTCCACCAGCTTTCTTGTAGGCTTGTGCCATCATTTGTGCCTTTCTTGCCGACCACTGACCCGGAGCGCCACCTTTTCCTCCAGCCTTAATTCTATTGAATATTCTTTTTCTCAACGAAGGCTTTGTATAATTCCCCGCCTCGTTCACACGAGACTTTGTTTTGCCACCCTTTTTCATTTGCTCGACATCGCCACCAGACTCATATTTACTTGTTCTTCTAATGGCAGTGATTTTTAAAGGCTGTATTCCCTTAAATCCCTTCGTACCCTTCGGTGTTTTTACTTTTGACTTTTTCTTAGTTGTTGAACCGCCCTCTCTAAACTTGAGAGAAGATAGTGTCTTGGCCTGACCAGCGTGTGATTTAGATGCCTTCTTCAGAGCCTTAACAACCTTACCAACTTTTTTCTTTACGTTTCCGCCTGACTTCATTTCTGCTTGTTTGGCTGGGGTGGCAAAGCCCTTGCGAGCCTTATTCAAATCTTTCTCAATCTTTTCTTTTGCAGCCTTTTGCCTTGCTTTGGCCTTTACACCAGTTTCTGGAGTTTTAGCTCTGATACTAGCCATGTATTCTTTACCAGCAGATCGAACCTTTGCAGCACCCCCAGAACTAAAGGAAGAGGCCTTCCTTGTGTAAGACCCCTTACCCTTCTTTGGCTTTACAACGCTAGGCTTTATACCTCTTACAGCTTTAGCCACCGGATTCCTTACAGTGGCCTTGCCGCCGCGTTTCATAGCTACTGGTTTTTTTGCTCCACACTTCCGCATGAGACTTCTCCTTGACAACAATCTTCAATAACGCATCCACAAGTAATACATTGCTCATGTCCGTGTACATACACAGTTCTTAATGCATCCTGACATCTTGGACATCTGGGGCCACAATGAACCTTTATAACCCCCTCTTTACGCTCTCCTGCTAACTTTTCTTGAGGTTTTTGTTCTTGCATAAGATCTGTTCCTTGAGGCTGGTACTACTTTTAAGTTTGAAAGGCTGTTGTCCCTTGGGTTTCCGTTTTTGTGGGCAACATCTTTTCCATCACCTTTTCTAACTTTACCAGCGGCAACCATTTTTTTTCTGGCTGTATTTCTGCTTGCTCTTCTTTTTTTCTGCACAAGGGTTCCTTGATAGTTCTTGTACTCAGAAGAATAGTTTCTACGGCGCATTACTTTGCCCTTGTTCTTCCGCGCTGTGCAATGCCATCAATAGGGCGCTTACGCTTAACAGTGCCGCCAGACTTCATCATTTTTGCCGCTTCAGGCATTTTTGCTAACTCACCCATACCTAGTGATTTCATTGCTTTTGCAAAATTAGGATTTTTGCCAAATTTTTTAAAAGCATCTTGTTGAAACCCCTTAAACTTTCCCGGATTTGATGACTTTATAACATCAAGCATTTTAGGAAACATTTGTGCGCTAAGACCCTTAAACGCCTTAATTACTGGCTTTTTGTTTTTGCGTGTCATTTGCCTACCTTACTGCTCTAGTTTTGCCTCTTTGAGCAATCCCATCAATACGGCGTTTTTTCTTAAGAGAACCGCCAGCTTTAACAGCCAATGCCGCAGGGGCAAACTCACCCGGATCACCCATAGGATTTTTCTTTTTTTTCTTTTCTTCTACAGGGCTAATAGGGCTTGCCTTCCCTTTAGAACCCATTTTACTAAGAAGCGCACCAAGGGGGCTTACATTCTTTAGTCCCTTACCTAAAGCACGACCAAACATTCCTTTACCAGAGATTGCGCCAGCTAGAGGACTTATAGATCCAAGCAAATCGCCACCACCAATCATCTTTTTGACTTTTTTCTTTTTCACCTTATTTCCCTTTAACTGCTTCCTCATAGAAGCCCTTGAGATTGTCATTAGAGTAGCCTTTGCAAGAAAGGAGCAATTATAACTAAACCAACAATCCACCACAGGCGCTGATCTAACTTGCACATATGACCCTTATGGTCATCAAGACGCTCTTCAATACGCTGATAACGCAAATTACACTCGGCCTCATGCTTTACTAATTCAGCCATAACCTGCTCTACAGTGAGTTCCTGAACTTGTTGTTGTTCAAGTTTCATTAGCACTTCCACCGTTTTCTTGCTTGCCTTAGTCTGCTATTTGGATTTTTAGCAGCCTTGGGAAACTTTTTCATTTGTCCTGCTGATCTTGCACAGAACGACTTACGCCTTTTAGCGGACGCGCTACCCGGCTTTACCTTGCCTGTGACGGCAGTCTTTAACTTACTTCCGGGGTTTGCAGCCCTGTACGCCTTGACGCCTTTAGAGGTCATCCCCGCGCCCTTTTTAGTGGCGCGAAAATTACCAGACTTAACCGATGTTTTAATCGGTGTTTCTCTTTTTCTAGGCATAGAAAATATTCATCATATCAATAGTACCAACTGTGTACTTGATAGAAAGTCCATTCTCAAAAACAATTCCATCTTCTGGGATTGTGTTATCTAGTGTTGTGTTGTCAGTTCCAATGGTTCTGGCTTTAAATAACACAGTTCCATCTTCGGGAGTGCCATTGACAAACTCAATTACACCAGCAGTTCCACCTGAAACTATTGAATATCCCTTTAGCCTAACTCTACCACCAAAAACAGCTTGAGCGGCAGAACCGAGAGAGCCTATTTTTATGTTTGCTGCAAATTGTGCAGAACTTGTAATTGAAGTAATTGTCTTAAAATACTTCGTTCCGTCAACCTGTTCGGCTGAACCTGTTGAGGTTATAACTTCAGTAATTGAATTACCGAAAACGTCTGTACCAACAATGGTGTTAGTTTTGGCATTGTCACCAGTGCCTGTTGTGGTGACACCAAGAAGCCTTGCGCCCCCAGATGCAAAAGACGAATTTGCTAAGGTTGCTGCCGTATTTGGCCTAGCTGCCGTAACAATAAAATCATCGTCTGCCGCCACCTCATCACTGATGAGTTGAACCTTTACGTCTGATCTTGCCATATCATCCTCCTTTGAAAAAGGAGAGGGGTTTCCCCCTCTCTAGTAATTAAAGCCTTTCAAAAGAAGAGCCGGGTGTGCGAGTAACCGTGATATCTTTAAGGAAGATTTCATCCACTGCTGTGCCATTTTTAAGAATAGCCAGATATGGGACAAGAACATCGCCGTCATCAAAGGTGAAGGCTGCTGTTGTTGCTGGTGCAGCTAAAGTACCTGCGCCTGCTACTGCGTTTACAACCAACTCATAAGTTACCACGCCAGCAGAAGACAAGTTCACCTTCAAACGTAGGTTCTGAGTATCAACTGGTACTGATGCACCGCAATCTGTTGAAGTGGAAGTGCCTGAGTTATTAAGATCAGTTTGAATCTCAATATTGGTATCGCCTTGCGCTCCAAATGCTACGATGTCGGTATAAACCAAATCGCCTGCTGTTGCCGCTGCAACGGCTGCATTTAGTCCAGTAGCAAACTCTTCTGTTTTTCTAAAACCAACAACTAGACAATCAAAATCTGTATAGTCAGCAGCTTGAAAAGTTGCATCAATAGAGCCTGAATGAGTTCCTACTGTAAATGTGTGTGGGCCTGTGCCTTGAGCATTGCCGCCCGGAATCATTTGCAATCCAACATTATCTGCTGTTTCACCATCCATACACAGATTTAAGCCTGCATGAGTAGTTGCTGTGTCAGTTGCTGGCACTGTTCCATCTAACATTGGAGCAGTTGCTGCTGCTGTAAAAGCACCTACCGCGACACAAGCTGCGGGATAAACTTGACCATTAGGGCCAAAGAACATCATTCCAAATTTATCACCATCTGCCAAAACACCAACAGCACTGTTTGCTATCATGGTTGTGATGGGTGGTGGGCATGTAATGTAGTTATATTGGAAGATTGTAGTGGACGCAGCGGCTGTGACCTGACCAGTAGAGCTAACAGAATAATTCTCTGTGATTGCTCCGGTGGTAGCGTTTTTAGAAATTTGTTTAAATCCGTTTTCGGAACGGACTGATCCATTAAAAGTGGTAGTAGCCATTTCAACAACTCCTGTCTTGGCTAGTGTCAGCCACAGGATGTAGCTGTCAGGGTTTTGTTCATTATAGCAAAAGAAAGGGCGGCTAAGAAGCCGCCCAATCAAATAGTATTAGCTTAATTTAATTAAGCACCCGGTGAGCCATAAATGCCCAATGGATCTGATACACCGAAGCTGTAACGCTCACGGGCTTTGTAGCGAACATTGCCTGTATCAAAGTCACCATCCATAGATGTTGACATTGGAGTACGAACAAAGTGCTTCATGCCGTTTGGAACATCGGTTGTGATAAAGAAAGCGTCTGTATCAGTCAGATAGTGATTGATAGTGTAGCCTTCTGGAATCGAACCGTTTGAACGGATAGCGTTCAGATCGTTATCAGCAGTACCTACGCGGCCTTCAGTCTGAAGCAAGCGAGTTGCAACAAACATCAATGCAGGCGGTACAATCAACTTGCGTGGGCGGGCTGCGATCAAAAGACCACGCTCGTCAACGAAAGCTGCAATGTTGATAACAGCATCTTCTAGTGATGTCTCATTCAAGTCAGCGGCTACTGTTGGACGGTTGGCGTTGTCACCACCAGCAACTGTCGGGTGGTCAGTGTCAAAAAGAAACTGTCCATCGCCAGATGTGAAAGTGTCGAAACCAGTGTTCAACAATGAAGCTGCCTTGACCTGCTTTGTGTACGCCATTGCCCGTGCAAGGGCTTTGGTGTAACGAGCAGACAAAGAGTCATACAGGTTATCTTCCATAGCTTCTTCTGTAACCGAAAAGCCCATAGCAATGGTCTCATGGTTATAGCGAGCTGTGAAAGACTCTTGAGCCGTGTCAAATGAGACCTGTGAACCTTCTTGCTTAACTGGTGCAGCACCAAAGCCTGAAAGTTTGACCTCTTCCTCAAAGCTACGCTCTGAAGTTTCGGTTTCATAGATCTCCGAATGTTCGTTTTCGTACTTGCCATACTCAAGACCGAACAATGCGTTTAGACCGGGTAGAAGCTCCTTAAGGAGCTGTGCGCGTGAAATAGCCATAATATTACAACCCCTTTCTTAAGCTGCTGATGGAGCGTTGCCAGAAACGACACCGATTCCGAGTTGATGACCAGTATTAAACTTGCATAACATAATTGGAAATGAAGTTCCGTATTCATCGCCATCATAACCACCGAGCCAATCAACAATTCTGATTGGTAGAGCGGCAGTTGTTGCGGCTGTGCTGATATCCAAAGAAACACGCGAAATACCTAGAGTGGTATTTGCTGAACCTTGTACAAGAGCGCAGTTAGAAGCGATGTCGTCATTATTGACTGCACCGTCAGCTTGGATGGTAAAAAGAATATTCGGATCATCAGCAACATATACCATGCCATTTGTGTGGGCAGCGCCAGACCATACTTGGCTGAACTGGGTCTGACCAGTGCTTAGATCTGTATAACGACAGCCCATAAAGATACCAATAGGTGTGGCAGAAGTTGTGCCAGTATCTTTTTGGATTGTGGTGGTTGTGCCAGCGTCAGTTAGCTTGACCACATCACCAAAAACTATCGCTGTGGATTCTGTACTCAGAATAGGATACTGACGGAAGGAACCGTTATAGTTACCTCCTAGGTTTCCTACTGGGCGCAATCCAAAGGGAGCGGCAGTAGCGGACATATTCGTCCCTCCTTATTATCTACGGCAAGCTCCCGCTCAGGTTACTTGCCAAAGGTTGTTTTTGTGCTTCGTTCTGGTGGCAGAACGGGCATACGAGAATCAGAAGCTCGCATAAAGTTATTGTCCACAGAGTCTATTTGATTCTTGTTCATTTCTCTGTGGGCCTCGCTACGAGATTCTACATATTCGGCTGAATTTTCGCATAAGAGCAATCCTCCAACCTCAACATTACCTTGAAATCGAGAGTCGATATCAGGCAACACTTGTAGCTCAGGATGATCTTCAGCTTTGACTGGTATCCAGCCTTCACGAAACTTAGAAGAAACATTGGTATTATCACTAGCACCCAGTGTTGATGTGCGTATCCAACGATATTTTATTCCATCGCGGGATTCGGGGGTTGGTAGCGTACCAGCACGTTTCCAAGTTTTAGGACGCTCTGCTTTAGCGCGAGTGTCATTAGTGCGTGGGTTTCTGTCAGCCATTTGAAGACTCCTTCAAGAGTTGCGCCGCATATTGTTCTGCCGTAAGGCCAAGTCTTTTGGCGAGTGAGACTTGTGTTGAGGTTAATTGCACTCTGCGCGGTTTTTTTGCACTCCGACTCTGGGGGGCAACCACGGAACCAGTTTGACGAACAGGTGCTTCCTCAATTTGCTCATCAAACTTGTCTGGGAACGTTTTACGCATCGATTCATCGATGGCCTTGTAATACTTGTCACTCTTGGTATCAATACCTTCTTTAACAAGTTTTTCATGGACACCAAAGGCGTATCCCGTCATTTCACTATCTTCGCCAAACCAAGTATTTTTTGCACTCCATTCCTGCGCCTTTTCATCTGGCGTTGGAATTGACGGCTTAGACACTACAGGGTCTGGCTGAGGAGCCTCTCGCTTTTGAGGCTTATAAGACTCCACACGATATTTTTCATTTTGCAGACTAGATAGCTTTTCTTGCGCTTCAATTAAAGCATCTGGGTCTCCGGTCTCGTATGCAGCTTTGTAGGCTGTTTTTGCCTTATCAAGTTCTGCGTCTACTCGACCCTTAGCCTGCTCTACCAAAACACCTTCGCCTTCCTCTAGGGCTTTGCGAAGTTTTTGGTTCTCCTCATAAACTTTTTTAGCATAGCTAACCGCCTCATCTTGCATTTTTGAGGCTTCTTCTTTGCGTCTACGCTCTTCATGGTACTCAAACTTTAATTGCTTGATACGCTTTTGAACACCATCACTATACTGTTCTATCTCCGTGTCATCAGGGACATTTGGTTCGACCCCCTCAGCACGGCGAGGCTTCTCCTCTTGCGGAGTATCCTCAATGATCTCTAACTCAAAACCGCTATCTTCCACTTCCTGAAAGTTATCGGTAACTTTTTCCTGCTCTTCAGCCTGAGCAACGGCTTGTGGCTCGCTCATACTCTTGAATATCCTCTTGGGTCATCGACAACAGCCTCTACTGTGTCATCATTGATAAGACGGAACTCTTGCTTTTCAATCTTAAACCTTGTGCCGGAATAGGATCGAAAGATAACAAAGTCACCTTCTTTACAATATGGGCCATTAGGAAACTTATCTGCGTCCTTGTATGCATCAGGCCCAGCTTTAACAACAAACCCTATCACTGATGCGGTTTGCTCCGCGTTCTTCAGTGCATCTGGCATATAAATGCCTGCGTCTGTTTTTTCTTTGACTTCAAGTGGTTTAATCAAAAGTTTGTACCCAGAGGGTACTGGTATTTTGTTTGCAACGGTTTCGTTGACTTCTTTATTTGCAGAATACAATTCTGATCTCCTTGCAGTGATTAGAGGTTCACAGTACCTTGCAGGGACAACCCTGTGAGTAGTAATATTTACAATATACTATACAGCCCCGCAATCCGGAAGCCCTAGTCGTTAATGAATCTTTCTTCAAGATCGATGATGTCCCTTTCAACAGCGGCGAGAGCTTCGACTTTACCCACGGCCTCTCTGTATTCCTCAAAGGACTTACACCCACCACAGGCCATATGGTCAGCGAGAGCATTTAAATACTCTCTAATTTTTTCTTTGATTGGTGAATAAACGGTATCATTCTTCGCCATCTCTATTACCTAGCTCCCTTGCTATTTCAAGACCAATGTTAGTGCCTTCTCTAATATCATCTTTTCTTGATTGGTCAAGTTCCGTAGCTAGTTTAACGCCAAGTTTAGCGCCCTCTCTTTGCTCTTCAGAGTCAAGACGATCTTTTTGTAGCTGAAGATTACCCATTTTAGACTGCATATCAGATTGAAGTTTTGCAACATCCATTTCTTTTCTGTGAGCAAATTCAGCCTCTTTCAGAGCTATTTCTTTTTGTTGTATTACAGTCAAAGGATCTTGTTGCTGCTTCATTGCTTCTTGTTGTTGCATCTCAGCCTGATCTTTGCGAAGTAGTTTTTGAGCAGCATCTGATGCCAACCTACTAATCTCAATTTCAATATCCTCTGGCAACTCTGTTTCTTCATCAGGCATACCAACGCCAAGGTTTTTCTCTATTTCTTTCCTGTACTGGAAAGCAACGTGTTCTGTAACGTGAGCAGAGAGAGCTGCCTGTATTGCGCCAGCAAACGGAGACTGCCCGACTATTTCTTTTAGCTTCGGATCTTCGGCTGCGGCTAAATGTACGGCAATGTGAGCTTCGTGATCCTGATACTTAAACGCCTTGACTGGCTCTTGCTTAAGCATAGACATATTTTCACTTACAGGATCTGCTGCTTTTATGTCATCTGGTAGCTTGATGATTTCTTCGGCATCTTTAATACCAAGAACCTCAAGCATTTGACGATGCAACTTTCCAAGGTCATAAAGCTGAGGCGCTTGTTGAGCAAGCTGGAGAGCCGCCTGATACTGAACAACTCTTTGCGCCATTGTTGCTGCGTTAGGGTCAGAGACGGGTATTACGTCAATACGACCATCAAAATCTTTTTGCCTATCAAAATCTCCATCTAACTCATAAGAATATTCTGGTGGCATGTAATCCTTAATAATCTTGGCAAGAAGTCTTAACTCGTTTTTTAAGGCATGATGAAGGCGGGCCTGAACACCAGACATAACCTTCATGCTTCGCTCCATTAACGCGAGCGTAGTTCCGACTGGAGCTTGCGGGTTGAGGTTTCCAACTTGTACATCAGCAACGGAGCCAATCCTTCGCCCCTCTTCCACGATGTTTCCAAGCAACTGGTATAATACCGATGATGGCTCCTTGTAAGGAAGGAATGCAATCGAATCCCTAATTGCACCACCCGGTACGTCCACATCGCGGAACTCACCCGGCATGAGAGGCGAATCGTCACCCTTAATACGAAGTCCGCGAGCTTTAAGACCAGCGGGAAGGTTGGATAACGTACCCGCGTCAATAAGTTGACGAAGAATACTTGTGGCGCTTTTAGCAAGACCACCAATAAGATGAATAAGACCCGTTCCATAAAACCCAAGTCCCGGTAGGTATCTATAGTGAACAAAGTGTTGTCTCTTACGCTTTTTAGGATCGTCTTCATACCAATTCCTCCTGACTGATAAGACGGTTTCAGAAGATTTGTCTATGGTAACAATATACGGCCTTGCAATACCGTCAGGATCTTCAAATGGCTCTGGCATAAGAAGGTCAACATGCATTTCCAAAAGGGTGTGCCTGTCGTCCTCTTCAAGAACGGCGGTCTCTCCCTCAATCTCATCATATTTTTCTTGTATGTCTGAATAGTCTGGCTCTGGGTCGGGTAAATCTACATCAATGTAAAACCCGTTAACCTGAAGCTCGACTATTTCATTCGGGGTTTTTTTCATAACATGGGTATAACGGGGAGATGTCATTAAATCTGAAGCGCCGTAAGAAACCACAAAGTCCTCTGCTGGAACAAACATGGCACACGGACGCTCCATGATTGGATCATAGTAAACTTTCTTGAACGATGAGCCAGCCAAAGGCAGTCTGAACAACATTTGCTCAGTCTCGTCACGATACTCTGTCATCTCTTCTGTTAAGAGATAATTCATTTCGTTTTCGATCCGTTGCGCCTGCTTTACCTTTTCATAATCTTTTTTGCCAACAAGTTTTGTTCTCACTGGGCCAGAAGCTGGGAATATCTCGCCCATAGCCTGAGCTTGAAACCTGACTGTTGCTTCTGTAAGAACTGGGTGAAACACGCCTGACGCTCCCTGCCAAGGCTGTGTTCTTTCTTCGATCTTCATACCAAGAAGATCCAAACCTTTGACATACGCCCTAGCCCAGTCCTTTCTTGACTGACGGTCAGAGATAAAATCTTCTATCAATTCAGAGGCCAATCCCTGCAAGTCTGGTTCATCAATAAACTCAGCTAAATTAGCATCATGTTCAGGCCCAATGAGTTCTTCTGTCATTTCTCCGGTAAAATCAATTACCATTCCGCTTTCTTCAGTGCCTATGCTAATAGCATCAGGGTTTACAACCTCAATTTTTACATCTTCGGAGCCTTCGACATCAAGAGATGAAGGCGTCATTGGTTTTTCAATAGCCATTTTAAAATACTTCCTTTTTCTCGCTGTCGATTCTTTTCATTATAACAGCATGACGGGCATGGTGTGAACCTTTCATGTCGCTTACAACTACCCATCCTATTTTTTTAAATTTTTTTACTTCTCCGTGGGGTACAAATCTATACACCCCTGAATGATCATTAATAGTATTCGACTGCTCTTCTGTATTTAGGTTCGTCATCCCATTCATCCATTGTGCTTCTAATCCATCCACCCTGACGAAACCTCAGCAACGCCTGTGTTGTGGAATCAACAAGATCATCGTGGTCTCCTGCTGGAAAAGACGCACATTCTTCCATTACCTCATCGGCCCACCTAGTTGGTGGACACCATATTACACCACTAGCGAACAAATCACTAACTGCGTTAACACGGGCTATTTTATCCTGTCCTCTGGACGGGGTGAACTCTGTGACAGGTATGCCCATTGCCCTAAGCTCAAAAATAAGGGGCGAACCAGCAGCTTTTGCTTCAACAATCATCTGGTCAGGCTCAAATTCCCAATATTTATCGTATGCTGCCCTTTTTAACTCTGGAAACTCCAGTTTTTCCTTATATGCATCCAATAAAATAAGATTTGGCTGCATTTCTCCGCTTTCATTGGGGTGTTGAAACACCCCCCAAGTGGTACAAGCGCTATAATCTGCGCGTTGCGTTTTTAAAAACGCTGTATCCCAGCTTTGAATAATGGCTTCGCACGGTGGCGGGCCTTCTTTTTCCCATTCTTGCCACCATTCGCGCTTAATTAACGCCCCTTCCTCAGAAGTTGGGTCTTGCTGGTACTGTGCAGACCATTTTGAGACAGGTAATTCAGCTTTTAGTGCCTCTAGCTGATCCAAAGGCCAGAACTCAGGCCATAAAGGATCACCAGACGGCATAATTGCTGGCAGTTCTATAACTTCCCAGTCATCTACACCCTCTTTCTGGGTCACTGATTTAATTATTTTACCAGTAAGGTCTCTTGTAGACCATCTGGTCATAACAATTATTATTGATCCACCGGGTTGTAGCCTCTGTCTTGGCCCCGATGTATACCATTCGTAGACCTTGTCGTAGACTTCTGGGTTGTAAGCCCCCAGTGCCGCCTCCTGCTCCGAATGGGGATCGTCAATAATGAGAACGTCAGCACCTTTACCAGTAACTGCACCACCAACACCAATAGCAAAGTAATCACCCCGTTTGTTTGTATTCCAACGCCCAGCAGCCTTGGAGTCAGATGAAAGTTCTATACCCGGAAAAACATCTTGGAAGTCATCCTGACCAATAAGGTTTCTTACCTTACGACCAAATCCAACAGCAAGTTCTGCTGTGTGCGCTGTTTGTATTATTTTTTTCTCTGGGTAACGCCCTAGGAACCAAGCAGGAAACAAAAAGGATGCAAACTCAGACTTGGTATGTCTTGGTGGCATATTAACAATTAGACGCTTTAACTCACCATTAGCCACCCTTTCAAAAGCATCTGCCATTATTTCGTGATGTTTGCCAGCAATAAACGCAGGCCACATTTTTCTAACAAAGGTCAGGAAGTCTGTCCTAGATGCCTCTTTCTCCTTGGCATTCTCAAGCTCAAGAAGCAGGTCTAGCATTTCCTTTTGATCTTCGATTGGCAGTTGACCAATTTTTGATTTTACAGCGGCAAGTTCTTTCATGTGCCAATCATGTCTATTTTTTGACATCTGTATTTGTAGTTTGCTGTATAATATTCAGGGCCAAATTCTCTTGTTGACTCTATCATTTCAGCAACTCTTTCTACGCAAGCCTCTCTATCTGAGTATGGGCCTCTCTCATCTTCTATTTCCACACAAAAATCCGGAAGAGAGGCAAGGCATATCATTATAAACGCTTTAAACATCTTCATCTCCCACGCACCTGTTTAACAATACCGACTTCGCAAGCTCTAAAAGAAATACCATGTCAGGGGCTTTTCCATGAGACGTTCCCATAAATAGCCTGCCCTCTTTCGTCCATCCGATAACAAGAGCCTCAACCATTTCGACATCCTCACAAATATTCTGAAGCATTTCGTTTGGGTCTAAAGCCTCCTCATCAGTAATCATTCTACTGTTAGGAAATTCTATTATGTTATCTGACATACAATCTCCCTCTCCCAAATAATGACGGCGGGGAGCGGAGAGGAACTCGCTCAACCCGCCGGGGGTACTGGGAGACTTGTACCCCACTGGCAGTATATCTGCTATACCCCTTTTGCGCCATCCCTGTCTATCAGTATGTTAATTTTCTGTATTCTGTTTTTCAGCCTCTGGATGATTACTTCCATTTCTTTTACTGACTTCTCTCTTTTCTTTCCCTCTTTTGGTAGATAAACATCTACCTGAGAATCACATTTAGGGCATGAAAGATTTGTTACCATGCAGAAAACATCATCCTCCAAATCGTCATCTCCACCCCAGATCAATTCCGATGTTTTACAGTGCCAACAATACATTTGAAATCCCCTTAATTATAATATATATTATATATATATATACTAATATATTATAATATACTAATTAAGAGTTTTTCGGGAGACAGAAATGACTTATTCAGTATTAAGAACATCAAATGAAAATCACGATATTTTTTATTGTGTGGGAATAAATGATGAGCCGATGACGAACCCAACACATTCGGCACAGGCAGCAAGGCAGGCAAGGGATATTTGTGAGAGGTACAAATTACAGGGTCAATACTCTATCAATATGTTGTTTAGGATAGACTCTGAAAGAAAAGCAAAAGAACAATGTGAAAATTCAAAGAACAACACCATTAAAGATCCTTATGGCGAATCAACCGATATGGATGGTGGTGATGCCTTACCTGCAAAGTAACATACCCCACTTCAAGTGTTGGGTAAGGCGTGAATATACATGCAATCATGTGAACTACCACGGTGAGTTTTTACACGCTATGTGTATTGCCGTGACAACCATGCCCAATAGATGTCTAAGTTTTCAGGTAATATTCACAGGTTGTGAAACTGACGATGAAGACGAACCCAATGTCCACGGGGGTGCAATGTGGGCCAGAATGCCAATAACAGCCCTAGTGGGGGATACAGCTTTTGAAAAATGGCCTGAAGTCATGCAGGTGCATGAAGCCCAGCCTTGGGATTGCATGTCGCATACTCACGCTGTCTACACCCTGAACAGAGCCACACCATGTCCTTGGCTTGCTAAGGTTGACGGAGAGTTCTATCCTGCAAAGTATCTATTCACGGTAGACTACACAGACAGTGAGGTAGCAGATGACCCAGCACAACACAAACAAAGCCATGTGCTTGAACTACTTGATGCAGGTGACTGGACTGGCAATATCATAGCTCTTCCCAACAACCGCGTTAGGGTGACACACCCAGCATGGTTTGAAACAGGAGAGGGCGCACCAGACTTCCTGCCATCGCAACACATACACTATTCAAAATCCAATCTAGACTATACACTAGACACAACTCAAATCTTCAATAACTTATATGCAGAAGACGATTTAGAGCAGGCGGGCAAAGAGGCTTATGGAAATATAAAAATGTCTACTAAAGAGGACAAAAATGATTAAAGACGGATTAATACTAATGTTCTGTCTTGCGTTTATTGTCAGTTATTCAACATGAGAGAATGGATAATGGTAATAAGTATGTGGGGGAGTGATGGAAATATGGATCACTACATAGGGCAACTTGCTTTACAGGAGCCAATGACTGAAAAGCAATGTGAGTATATGTTAAAAGACGGTAGATGGGCAGCAAGCTACGCTAACAAACATTTTTCAATGCAGGTGCATTGTTATCCTAAAGATTGTGCAGGAAAGAAGAGTTGTGATGACTGATATTTTAAAAGCAGTGAGACAACACGCAGAAGGACATGTAGCCATACACAAGGCAAACATCGATGTATACATGACTAACCCTGCGGGTATCGGGGAACACTCAGATATTTCAGAAGCAGTGATAGAAGAGCTAAAAAAAATAGCAGAATGGGATGATGTGATAGAGGCAATAGACATGCACTGGGGAAAGTTATAGGTAACTTTTCAAATTTTTTTTGCAAAATTTTTTACCCCCTAGGATTCCTACCCCTTTTTTCTACTGAAGGGTGGGCCTTTCAAACTCTTCCCACGCCTGCCAGAGACAAAGGGTACGGGTACGCACCACTTCCATCATCAAGACCGCCTCAGAGACCGTTAAATCGTCCCAGATGGCAATCTCCTGTATAGTTCTATTACACCCTAGGCACAGATTATTTATCTCATCAATGGTACAAGTACCAATACAGGGAGAGGGCTTTTCAATAATCTCTGACATTGTTTGAGTAGAACCTCATGTATATACGAATCCGCTACGGCGGACTGTCATGGGTGGTAGGGGGTAGGTGGGGTCATCACAGAATCCAGATCGAAACGCCCCGATAGTCCCGAAACGGCCCTAATTACGATCCGATCAACCGCGCCAACCGCGCTTTCAAATCTTTTTCAATTTCCGCTGACGTTCTGTCGGTTGTCTCAGCCTGTTCTATCCGATCAGTGAACATGCCAACCGTTTTTCCCACCAGTTCCAATGCCCGAATGCGAGAGGATGCATTGTCTGCCAAGTCTGCCTCTTCACTTAGCCTTTTCAAAACCCACTCTTCTCGTCTGCGCTCTATCGTGCGACGATCTGCTTCCATATCGGCTTGGATATCCTTTATCCTTGTGGACACCTTGGGGTTTTGTGCAAGTCGGCAAGCCTCAGACCATAAGGTTGAGTTCTTCATATTATCAGCCGAATAGCATTCCCTGTATGCATCACTGAGAATAGCACCCCCTGCTACCAGCTTTGCGAATGCTTCCTGCTTACCTGTCAATGGTTGTTCCTTACCCACTACTTTTAAATATGTTGGCTTCTTTGCCATGTGTTCTATCCCCTATAAGCGGAATGCATTGTCCTTGGCGGACTGCATACGCGGTTTTAACTTTGGTTATTGTACCATTCAGAAAAGTTCTATGGAACTAATCCACCCATAAAACCTCACTATGCCTTTAATCGCCCATAGAAGCCCACTGAGCGGCTTTAGGGTGTTTTGGGTACATTCACACCTAAAATAGTCTAGAAGCGTTTTTAGCTTCCACTGTACATTACAAGACGCATCCATAAATAAACGTAAAATAATGTAAATAAATGTAACTATGTGGGGTTGACACGATACCCCAATTGATTTAACACCGGAGGTGTCCAGCAAGCCGATAGGCACTGCAGGGCAGGGGCGGCAGCTATGCCCCATCTACAGCCACAGTTTGGCAACGCCCACGGTAGGTTGGTAACCACCCCAGCCCACGAGCGACACGACTGATACGCCGATAGGCAAGGTGCGTGTGACGGTTTCCGAGATACCCAGCGCACCCTTGCATTTCACCTCGACACTACGGCTGGCTGGTGATTGTGCAGGGGTTGTGGTCTGGTGAGGTAGGGGGTAGAGGCCGCGAGGTGAGCCGCACTTGTAAGTCCAAACAAATTGAGACTGGCGGTCTAACAAGCCGCCACCTGTCGCATGGGATCGTACCCATGCCTGATGAGATACGCGAAACAGGAGATTACATGACTGACATTATGATGACTGAATATCGCCATGCAAAAATTGCTGACTTACTTGTTATCGCATGGGCTTGCAATGCTGCCGATAGCGACAACGCGCCAGAGTGGACAACCCCATCTATGGCTGGTGATGTTGTGAACTCTTTATTCAAAGCGGTAAGGGGTTTGCTTGATGCTGACTATGACGACTGGCTAGTTGCTGGCGGCACTGGCGAATTGATGCGGTCTGATTTTAAAGATCGGGTGTGCGATCAGATTATGGATAACAACACTCAAGAGGGCTACAACGTCACTTCAATTATCAATTTTGTTCTGGGAGATGTGTAATGCCTAAATATAAAGTTAAAGCAACGCAATATGTTTACTATGATGCATATGTAGATGCTGACAGTGCAGATGAAGCATACAGTATGGCAAATTCTGGTGAATGCGAGTGGGTATTGTTTGAAAAGACACCCATTAGTGAAATGGAAATATCTAATGACGTAGAGGAGATTGCATAATGAAGGAATGGATGGTGGTTAAATTCACTGGTGTTGACGTTGCAGCAAAGGCTGGTGACGTGACTATATGGGGTGACTACACCAACTCTGGCATGGTCTACGATAGCCCAGCATATGAGGTTGTCTATCGTACCTCAGATTTCAAAGAGGCTCAGGCCATAGCGCGGTCTGAGCGAGGGGCATAGCCCCTTGTCTGTGTCTGATGCTGACACACTGATGAGCCAAGCATGGCGAAACATTCAAACTTTTAATGGAGATGCCGACATGGCTACACAAACTTTTTCACTATCCGCAAATACTGTTTCAACCGTTGCTACCAATGAAGGCACAATCGCTGGCCTCAAAGGTGACGCAAAGATGGTCACTGAGCAGGTTAATGCAACCAAGCTGGCAACATATGCTGAGTTGATCAGCGCAATCTCAGGCGTGACCCTCACCAAGGGCAACTTGCCACGCACCATCTCAAAGACTGTGCGTCATGATCTGACAACCGATGGCGGTTGCAAGGATGCTGTTGCCAAAAAGTATATCGAAAATTCTGTCGGTGCTAAACGTGAGTTTGGTTTTGGTGACAACACAACGCCAACCGCTGTGATGGCTGTATTCAATGACCAAGGCATTACATCTGAGGCCAAGCTGGCTAAGGCTGTATCGGGTGAGGCTGAAAAATCAGCCGCCCTGATCCTTGCCGAAAAGGTCATGGGTAAATGGTCAAACAAGAAAGACGATGCTGGCAATGTCGTGCAGGGTGACAAGTGGAAAGATGGCCTAGACGATGAGGAGTTGGCTGTTTTCTTTGATGAGATGAACGCCCTGCAAGCAGCCCGAAACAACTATCATGCATCTGAGGCTGCAAAGGCGGCTCAAGCGGCAGTCGAGAAAGACAATGAGACTGTCAATGATGTTGTCGATCAATTCTAATAATGGGGGCTTTGCCCCCTCTTTTTTCAACAAAGGAGAATGCTAATGCATAGAAAAGAGAAGCTACTGTCGGGATGGTTCGGCAGATTTTTC
>VTLG01007686.1_pt1 | contig 33835 bp, 50 predicted proteins | sample 4694571 | NCBI WGS metagenome assembly VTLG01 (sample SAMN12604809, study PRJNA352737) | marine metagenome | biome: ENVO:00000447; feature: ENVO:00000209|ENVO:00000569|ENVO:01000036; material: ENVO:00002151; isolation source: viral sequences binned using virsorter ...
CTACAGGTGAAATGAATATATTAGCAGAGTGTCAATTTACTGGTGATCCTACACAAGATATTAGTGAAAATGGAATATTCTGGACAATACCTTTTGAGTGTGTTCAAAATAGTTCTACTGAAGCATTGAAAATATCATTGTTTAGTGATACTGCATTAGGTTCTATGTAAAATAAAAGGAGTATTGGAACATGATAGACAAGAAGTTAAAATCAGGCAGGAAAATTAAGATAAAAGAATTATCTGTTGATAAGATTGATGAGTTGAAAGACATCATCAAAATGAGGTATCATAGAGATGGTTCTTCTGTTGTGGAAAATCTTAATGTTGCAAGAACAGCTTGGATTAGAGCTGGATTAGGTGGTGGAGATTTTAAAAGTTGGAAGCCTAATGGTGTTAATCCTCCTGATTCTGTATTAAAGCAGTTATCTGAAGTTGAAAGGGAAGAATTATTTGATATAATTCAATCTACTCAATTCATGGGGGAAGAAGATCCCTCCAGCTTGGATTAAATGTCTTATTAGACAGTAGTTGTGAGGGGTGTAATTATCATAAATACCCTTATGAGTTTCAGAATATATTAATTAAGTCAGATGAGCCTATGGTTACTATCAGTAATGATGATGAATTATGGGATTATATTTGGAAACTAAAAGAAGAATCCGAGTTTGTTTCAAAGTCAGGTAATTCGCTTAATATATTAAACAATATATATGAGCAATTACCTTTTTTTGTATGCAATAACAAGATATTAGACAGAGATTGTCAGAAAGATATAGCAAAATATGCTTATTGTAAAGATACTAATACACCTCCATATTCAGGATCATATCAGGATACACCTAGTTTATGGATAAACAAATATTATAATATAAAGAGTGCTATGATTTTAAGAGATAAAAAATTGAAAGAAGGATAAATGGCTGATAATAAAAAAATAGTATTAGAAATAGAAGCTAAAACTAAGAAGTTGGTAGCTCAACTTAAATTAGTAAAAAAATCCATGAAAGGGGTAGATAACCAAACTAACAGGATGAGAATCTCTACTGCTGGTTTAAGAAGGTCTATTGGTGCTTTGAGAAACAATATGCTACTTGTTTCATTTGCATTAGGTGGTACTGCTGCATCTGTAGGTAAATTAATAAATGCTTATGGACAACAACAATTAGCAGAAAGAAAACTTCAACAGGCATTAGGATTTACTTCTAAAGCATTATTAACACAAGCATCTGCTTTACAACAAACAACAGCATTTGGTGATGAAGCCATTATAGGTGTTCAAGCATTAATTGGTGCATTTACTAAAGACGAAGAACAGATTAAATCATTAACACAAACTACTCTTGATTTAGCTGCTGCTAAAGGCATGGAGCTAACTGCTGCTGCCGATTTAGTATCTAAATCATTTGGTTCTTCTACTAATGCATTATCAAGATATGGAATACAAGTTGAAGGTGCAGTTGGTTCTACAGAAAGATTAGAGAATCTTACAGGTAATGTAGCTGAATTATTTGGTGGTCAAGCAGTAGCACAAGCAGATACTATGACAGGTTCTATAGATCAAATGAAAAATGCTCTTGGAGATACTGCTGAAACTATGGGAGCATTATTTTCACCTGCTGTAATTAAGATTGCAAAGGCATTTTCAGATGCTGCAACTTCAGCAGGAAACTTCTTTAGAGAATTAAGAGAATCTGATATTGAAACTACCATTAGAAGGTTGGAGGAGATGGGTGTTTCTGGTGAAGCATTGGTTAATTTAAAAAAAACAAAGTTGCAAGACGATTTAAAAGAAATAAATTCTCAAATTAAATCAATGGGTGGAGCTGGTAGAACATTGGAAGGTGTTAATGATGAAATAGCTAGATTAACAGAGGGTGCTGCCACAGGTGGTTCTGAACAATTAGCTAAAGCTATGACCGATAGAGAAAGAATCTCTCAAAACATATTGATATTAGAAAAAGCTCTTGCAAGTGGATCTAAAGAAAGAATAAAGTTAATTGAAAAAGAAGGTCAGAAAAGATTTATAATAGATGCCATATCAGCTGAAGGTCTATTGTTAAACTTAAGAACTCACCATCTTATTAAAAATAATGACGAAGAAATAGCATCAGGAATAGCTGATAGAAACGAAAAACATGTCCAAGAAGCAGATATGTTAACAATATTGTCAGAAAAATTAAAAGAAAGACGAGATTTAGAGCAAGAAATTATAGATATAGGAAAAAAAGAAGATGATCCAGAAGATGAAGTAGAAAAGAAAATAGGTGCTTTAGGTAAATTAGGAAAAGCTATAAACAAGCATAGAGGTTTAGTAACAAAAGATTCTATGGAAATAGGAAAATTAGCTGCAACTAATGCAGATGGTGCGAGAAATGCAGCAATAGATAAAATAAGTGCATATGCTATGAGTGCTGCAGCTAAAGCTATGGAAAATACATTTTCTTCAATTAAAAATCCTTTTCTTGCGATTCCAGCATCTATTGTTGTAGGAGGATTGGTTGGAACTGCTGTAGGTAAAATGGCAGAGGGTTTAAGACCTGCACAATATGGAATGAATGAAGTTGTGGATCAGCCTACATTGATTCTAGCAGGTGAAGGAGGAGCAGCAGAGCAAGTATCTATTACTCCCCTCGAATCTCCCAATATCGAAGGTATTCAAGGTGGAGGTGCTTCAGTAGTAGTAAATGTATCTGGTAATGTATTAACATCAGATTTTGTTGAAGGTGAATTAGCAGATAATATTAGAGAAGCAGTTCGTAGAGGAACTGATTTTGGAATTGGATAGATGAAACTACCAAAAATATTTAAAGATGATATTCAAAGTAATAATATACAGTTAATTCCTTTATTGATTATTGAAAGAGAATCAGATATAGCTCATCTTGATGAAAACTCTATATTTCTATCTACACATGATATTACTGTACAAAGAAGTGATGATGATTCAACTGGATTACCATATATAGATCAAGGTCAAGGTGTATGGGATAATGGTATGTATTTTTCACCATTATTATTAGATAATCCTGTAATAACAGAAAAAATAGATGTAGAGAATAGAAAATACACTATTTCTAAATGCACATTTAAAATATCAAATAACCCTTATGATGGTAAAAGGTTTTCTGATATGTTAAATACAGATTCTCTTATAGGTAAAAGAATTAATTTTGCTTATAAGTCTATTAATAGTTCATTTCCTGTAGGATCTATGTATTTAGATTCTCAAGGATTAACTTCATGGTCTGATTTGTATGATAATAATGAATATATATCTCCTACATTCTACTTTGGTGAGATAAGAGATATAAAACATACAAATGAAACAGTAACTATAACTGCTGAAGATTTATCATCTACATATTTACATCAAGAATTGCCTAAAAATTCACTTACAAATAATTCAAGTGTAATGGAACATTATAGAAATGCTAAAATACCTATGGTGTATGGTTACATGCCTAAATCCCCAGTAGTAATGGGTACTAATAGAAAAGTATATGCAGATTCAAGACCTATACTAGGATGGCATAATGATGATGATAATAGACCAGGAAGATATGGTTATCCTTTTAATAATGAAGATTATGGTTCTTTATTTATAGATATAGATGATCATTATTGCTGTATTTCAAATAACATAAATTACAAGTTAGCAAATAATGATACTCCTTATGCATTTTCAACTCATTTTAATTTTAATGGTTATGATGCTACACCACAACAAGTTGAATTTATTGATGATAATGTTTATGATTCTACTAAAATAGCTAAATTTGTTGAAAATCCATTGTTATCAAGAAAAGTAGTTCAACTAATGGTAGCATATAAACCTAGTAAAATAACATTACTTAATAGAAATTCAGTTGGTATGTCCTGGAGTAATGATGATACAATAAGTTATGGTGATAGTGATGAACATTGGGAAGTAGATGATCGGTTATTAGAAGATGAATTTGAATACATGACAGATAGTGATTATTTATCTACTAATGAACTTGCTTTTAATGATACTCCTAATGATAATAGAAGTGAAGCCATGATTAACTCATATGGTTCAAATCTATTGGATAATTATTATAAACATACATTATTTAGATTTGTCATAAATACAGATCCTCCTATAGATTTCTTAAATAGAGGTGGAATTGCTGAAAATGGTAATTATGGAACATATTGGCATTGGATCTCATTTGGTCATTGGGTAATGCCAGAACAAAGTATTAATGAGGGAGATGAACATCATCATATTTATACCTATGCAAAAAGAGGTGATGAAGATGAATCATGGAGAAATATTAGAGAAAGAAAATTTGTAGATGAACAAGAAGAGTATGGGTATGGTGCTGAAGCCTATTATCACTATAAGCTCAATGAACAAATTTCAGATACATGGGGTAATGGAATGTATTTAGGTGATATTATAAGATTTTCAGATTTCCATGATGATGCAACATATGGTTCTAAAAATCCTACACAAATTAATTGGAGTGATCATGAATCTGATGGAAAATCACCTTTGGAACTATATGATGTTAAAACAATAAATGAAAATGGAGATGATTCATATGAACTTGAATACGTTAATCCTATTGCAAAATTCACAAATAAAGCTAATAATGGTAGGTATATAGTTGATTTAGGTGCTTATGGATGGACAGGCAATAATAATCAATATGCAAGTAATACAGATAATTTTCAACATCCAAATGGGGATGTTTCAACAAATTTTGATTACTTTGCAAGAATGAAGGGATGGCTACCTGAAGTAACATGCATGTCAGTTTGTGATACAAAAACTAATTTTCAGAACCTATATGGATCTATAACTGGTAGAATAGATGACAATGGTAGTTTAATACAGCATCCATCAGATATTATTGCAGATATTTTTGTAAAAGAATTAGGATATGATGCTAATAAGATAGATCATGAATCTTTAGATGCAACAAAACAATCAGATTCTCATTCTCAATGGGAATTTTGTTTTACTCAAAAAGATGAAATAAACAGTAAAGAATTAATTGAAGATATTGCAAAATCTACTTTTATATTTCCAAGAATAGGATTTGATGGCACATTAAAATTCCCACATATTAAAAGAACGTATAACGAAAATGATTTAGATAATTCAATATTAATAGAAGATTTAGATATAATTAGTTATAATTATGATTTAACAAAAAGACAAGATTTAAGAACAGGAACAAATCTAAAATATGATTATGATCACAAAAATGATAATTATTTTGGTGATAAAGATACAAAAAGTCCAATGGGAGATACAATTTCTAGTCAAACTCTTGTTCCAGAAGAAGATTTAGAGTTTAATGGACTAGAAAATATTGATGATAATATTAAAGATTTTGAATCTAAATACATGAGAACTAAACTTTATTATGATGTTGGAATTAATACCAATAATCAAATAAAAGCTATTAGAGCATTTCAAAATATGGCTACTCATCATTATAGAAATAGACATTTAATAATAAAATGCAAATTACCATTAAAATATTTGAACATAGAAGTAGGAGATTATGTTAGATTTGATAAATTAATAGATGGAGTGAAGGCATATGGAATAGATTATACTAAAATGGGGTTTATTAATAATCAACATATATATCCATTATTATTATGTACTTCAATTAAAAAAACCATTGAGTATGTTGAATTAGAATGTTTACAATTACATCTTTTATACTTTCCAGATTCTCCTGGTAGTGCTGCAAGTCCTAGTGCATTTTGGTTTAATTTAGGATCAGATGAAGTTAATTCAATTTATTATCAAGGAGGTGTGGCTGATGTAGTAGATGAAGAAACAGAAGAAGATGTAGAAATATTAGGGTGTACAGATCCTAATGCATTGAACTATAATCCTATTGCTAATATTAATGATGGAAGTTGTGTATATGAACCTGATGCTCCAAATGCTACAGAGATAATATTAACTGATCCAACTGCTGAAGCGATATTTAGATTTACAACTTTTGATAATTCAACAGTATTCCCTTATTCTTCTACTGATGGAAATGATTTTTGTATATTATTAAATCTTTATGGAGTAAATCCTGAAATTTTAGATATTACTGATCCTAATAGTGGTTTTGACAATTTATTCCCAATAAGTAGTTTTAAAGCAGATTTTGATTCTAATGGAACTTATACTAGTTTTTCAAATTGGAATGATTTGATTCCTTCTGAAAATGAGAATGATAGTAATCCAACTGTATATATGAAAATAGTTCATAGAAATACATGGAATAGTCCTTCAGGATTAGACCATGTTTACATATATACTTTACAAAATATAACTCCACAATCATCAGGAGATCCACAGAGTTTGGGATGGATTACTACAATAGTAGAAGATGCTCAATCATATGAAAGTAATGGACAAATTTTTGCAACTGCTGGTATCAATCATCCTTTTGGAATTAATACATTTGAAATTGAAACTTTAGGACAATATAGCTATAATATAAAATATATTCCTCCACATCCTATTTATTTAGAACAAGAATCTTCAACACAGCCAACTGTTTTAGGAGATATAAATGGTGATGGAATAGTTGATATATTAGACATTGTTCAATTTATAAACCACATTATGTCTGAAGAAGATTATGATGAATCTTTTGATATTAATCAAGATGGTTATATAGATGTTATAGATGTTGTTACATTAATTAATATTGCTGTAGGGAATGACTAATGTTAAAATTAATTCATTATAAAGATTCATTAATGTTTTCAGAAGTGGTTACTTGTTCTGCAATAGAATTAAAATTAAAGGGTAAGTTCATAGGAGAATCCAAATTAAGTGATGATTGGTATGTAGCAACTGGGAATAATAGAATTATATGTGTTTCTTTTTCTGGAGATCAACAAGTAAGTGAATTGTTTTCATTTCAGGGTAATTTTACAATTATTGGAACAAAAATTGTTACTGAAGAATTACAAGAAATTGGTTCTTCTTATAGTAAATTAGATATAGATACATTTGGTAAATCCCAAGAATCTTTTGAAAATGGAGGTTCTTATTTTTCAGACTATAATTCAACACATGAACCAATAAATACAATAGATGATATGGATATATACAAAAACAATCTATTTACCAAACAAGATGAATTTTATTATGAAAATGGTGATAATTACTTTGGATCATACCATCAACATTCAAATGGACAAGCTATGTCAGAATCAGAACATAATAATGATTCTGTAGAAATATTTAGAAAAGACCAAAACAATAAACTATATAAACCAAAACCAAAGAGATTAAGAATGATTTCAAAAGATGATAGAATTAAACCTTCAAGAGATGTTAAAAAGACATACAGATCAGTTAAAATAGGTGGAGGTTCTACATCTGGAGAGGGAACAGGTTCAACAGGTGGTGGAGGTGGAAGTGGTGGTTATTAAAATTAGGAGAATTATATCATGAGTGTAGGTGGACAGGCAGAAAAGCCAAGATTTTTTATAGATTTATTACAGTATCAATATGAGATAGGGAATGTAGGTGTTATTTCTGAAAAAACGATTCCAGAAATTCATCCTCATGTTTTAGGTTTTAATCCAACAAGATCTTATGAAAGCGAAATATTACAAGAGGGAGAAACTCAATCTTTTAGAGTAGGTTTTAAAAATTCAATATCATTACCATCCACAAAAATGTTTGTAGCAGTTTTAGGACATAAATTTGCATCAAAACAACATAGATTTTCACTAGCTTTTGAATATAATCCTACTGATTCTTCAAATGCTTGGAGTACCATAACAGAAGGTTCAACACAGCCTAATTCGTTTAGTATTGTTAATGGAGGTTCATCATTTCAACATTCTCCTGAATATGATGGATGGACAATATGTGAAGTTCCATCCCCTATTGTAACAGAAAATATAGGACAAATATTAATAGATATTGGAAATATGACCATAGGTGATACTTATAAAATTGGTGGATTAGCATTTGGAATGATATACGAACCAGAATTTCATGCAGACCTTGCTGTAACACACAGTAGGATCATGGATGGTGTAAAGAACAAACAGACTAAAGGTGGTAAAACTTATTCTGTTATAAACTACACTAAACCTCCTAATTGGTGGACAGGAAGTCCATTTGAATTAACAGATCCTAATAACATATCATCTCCTACAGCATTTAGTAATGCAAGAATAGGTCGTAGAAGCTGGGATGTAGGGTTCAGCCAACTATCAGATAGGTTTTATACAGATGGAGTGCCTAATGGGGTATTTCCAGCGAATGACATGGTAAATAAGTATTTAACAGATACTGTTAATGGTAGTTATTCATCTGATCAAGATTATGATAGTGAAACTAATTCATTTAATTATAATATAAATGATGATAATTCATTATATGGTACAGTATATCATCATACTCTAGGTGGAACACTACCATTTTTGTTTAGTCCATCACCAGATAATAGTCCAAACAATTTTGCAATATGTAGATTTGATAAGCCTGGATTTAAAGTAACTCAAAAATCATATAAGAAATTTAATATAAAGATGAAAATAAATGAATCTTGGTAGATAAAATTCTGGGGAATCCCACAGTTCTCCAGATGTGTTCCAGTACAGCAATAGTCCTCACTTTAAAAGTGGGGATTATTGTTTTATAGAGGAATAATAATATTTATTATTTTTTTTATTTTTTTAATTCCCAAATTGTTTTAGATTATCAATAAGTCAATTAAGCAAAAGGAGAACAAAATGAATCTACTTAAACAATTTCTGAAAACAATTCGTAAAAATTGGGAGATCAATGTTTTAGGAAAACAGCCAAGAGATAAAAAAGGTAGATTTGTTAAAAGGATTCAAAAATGATAGTCCATCTTGATATTAAAATTAAAAATAAGTGTAAAAAGTGTAATGGTACTGGTGAGATTCTAAAAGATAAAGATTGCAGCACTAATCATAGAAGATTCTTTACTTATATGTGTACTAATTGTAAAGGTAATGGATATACTTGGAAAAAAAGAACTATAACCTCGAATCAACTAAAAGGAATAATGGATGAGAAAAATTAAACATTCTATTAATTTAAAGATTCCACAAGAACTGAATCTTGAAATTGATAAGATCCTAATAAATAAGAGGATTGAAGAACCTAATAAAGTTCATAGAAAACAGGATTTAATTTTAGATATATTAATTGAAGGAGCAAGAATATGCCGACAAAAGAAACCACTAAAGTTCTTCCGAAGAAGATAGATTTAGATTATACTGTTAAAGAAGGGTTTAATAAAATTGAGCCTACATGCTCTATAAGACGTAAAGATACGAGCATAGGGAGAACTTATTATAATCCTGATGATGAAGATAGAAAATGTGTTTATTCTTCAACTACAATATTAAGTTCTGTTTTAAATAAAGGATATGGTTTTAATTCTTGGTTAAAGCTACATGGTAATGATTGTGATAGATTAATGAATGAAGCTGCTACTAAAGGAACTATTATCCATGTATGTTGCTCTGTTATAGCAGGTGGTGATGATCTACGAACTGATACTAAATTATATGATAAAGGTAATACTTATGAAATTACTGAAGCTATTTATAAAAATATTCTAGCATTTAAAAAATTCTATATTGAGAATAGACCTGTAATTAAAGCAATAGAGTTAAGTTTATATTCCAGAGATATACCATTTGCAGGAACAGTAGATTATATTTTGGTTATGCCTGATAAAAATGGAGATCCAAAACTTTGCATTGTAGATATTAAGTCAGGTAAAGAGTACCCTAAATCCCATGAGTTACAGTTAGTGTCTTATAAGCTACTTTTTGATGCTATATATGGTAAAGAGCATGGTACTATTGATGAGATATATTGCTTATACCTTAAAGATACTGGTAATTATAAGTTAAAAAAGTACAAGTTTAATGAACAAGAATGGTTATCTACTGTGCATCTATTCCATTACATGAATAGTAATACTTATGGTAAGATGCCTAAAATTAAAGAAGAGATGGTATTACCTGAAATAATAACATTAAAGGAGAATAATGAAGATGGAAAATAAAGCTATGAAGTTTAATCCAAATATGCCTGTAGATGTTGAGTTAAGTTTTGATGAACCTAAAACAGGTGAAGGTCAATATGGAACTTGGTATTTATATGGAACTAAAGAAAATATAAAAGGTGAATCTGGTTTCTTTGCTACTCAAATATTACATGAGATATTGCAAGGAATGGGAGTTAAAACTGGATCTAAACTTGTTATTATTAAAGTTGTAAATGATAATAAAACTACTTGGGATGTTAAATCTATTGGTGGAGATGTTGTTGAAGAACAATCTATAACTGAAGTAATAAATAAAGTTGCAAGTTCTATGGATGCTAATAAGCCTAGTGAAGTAAAAGAACTTTCATTAGAAGAAAAAGTTAATATATTGTGGGGTGAACGAAGCAAAGGTAAAAAATCAACTAATACAAAAGATGATCTACCATTTTAATTAATTAAATAGGGAGAGGAAACCTCAAAAGTCCTGCAGCAATTTCCCTTCGCTGCTGAACTCCTTTGGTTTAATTGACACCTCTCCCTTACATTGGAGATACATGAAGATAAAAAATGTAAAAAACAAAGTTGCTGAAATATTAAAAACATATCCTAAAACAAGAGATAATGACATGCAATTACTTGCTATTATCTGGAACGAAGAATGTGGTGGTAAAGTGGCTACAGACAATATGTCCTCGTTTGAATTTTTATGTTCATTATCTAAAAAAGAATTAAGCAATCCAGTATCTATTTGGAGATGTAGGCAAAAGATCCAAGAAGAAACTCCTGAATTAAGGGGTTCTAACTGGAAAGCTAGACAGGAACATTCCAAGAATGTTGTGGAGGAGATTCGCACTTGGGATGTTCCTGATAATCAAGGGGATCTATTCTGATGTCTATAAAGTGGGTAATAAAAGCATTTGAAAGACAGCATCTTGTTAAAAAGAATCTGCTCCGAGATATGCATGATCCTTATCCACAAGACAATAAATTATTCGTATGTGATTGCTGCAATACTGTTTGGCAATATGCTTGTAGAGGACAAGTAGATATATATAAAGACTTTCCAACAATAGGTAAGAAAATAAAAAGGATGCCTAGACATAAAAAGGAGATCAATAATGTCAGATGAAATGTATAATTTATTGTATATCATAGAAACATTAACACAATGTGTTTTATATATCTTTTTATGTATTACTTGTTGTGTCTGGATTAGGAGAGGTAAGTGAATTTATTTCCTGAACATAAAATAATTTTGGACTTATGTGGTGGCACTGGTGCTTGGAGTAAACCATATAGAGATAATGGATATGATGTTAGGATTATAGATCCACAGGAATGGATAGAAGATGATTTTGGAACAGGAGATGTTAGGTTGTTTAAAAAGCCAAAAGAACAAATATATGGAATATTAGCAGCACCCCCCTGCACACATTTTAGTGGTTCAGGATCAAGACATTGGGAAAAAAAAGGTGCAGAACCATTAATAGAGGGGTTATCAGTAGTTGATGCTTGTTTAAGAATTGTATTTATAACTGATCCTGTATGGTGGGTATTAGAAAATCCTGTTGGAAGATTAAAACATTATATAGGAGATGCTAAATGCACCTTCCAACCATATCAATATGGCGATGCTTATAGCAAAAGAACTTGTTTATGGGGAGATTTTAATATGCCAGAACCAACAGATATAGTAGAACCTGATATGGTAGAGTTCATATCAAAAAAGGGAGAAACTAAAAGAATGTCAAGAAATTATTATGATGCTTTAAAATTGCCTAAAAATGAAAGAGCAAGATTAAGATCAATGACATCTCCTGGATTCGCACAAGCATTTTATGAGGAGAACAGATGAAACCAAAACCAATAATGAAACCAGAGATACCAATAACAAGAGATAGTCTAATGGCTAAAAAGATGTCTATAGAAACTCCTATGGGAACAATAGAATCTGATTCTGGGAATCATTATATAGATGTATTATCTATTATATTTGTAATTGCAGTATTATATATAGGTAAAAAAATGATTGATAAATGTATTAAAAATTTTAAAATGTAAATGGAGCAAATATGATGCCTAACTGCCCAAAATGTACCTCAATACTATTTGAAACAGAAGTATTAAGAGATTGTGATGTAACAGAACCTGCACTAGCTTGTAGTAATTCAACTTGTGATTTCCTTGTGTCAGATAGTCTAGGAGAGTTCTTATATGATGATTGTTGAGATTAAAGGGATTAATCAGGATGATTAAATTGATAAATGATGATTGTATGAATGTTATGAAAGATTATGAAGATAACCATTTTGATTTAGCAATATGCGACCCACCTTATGGATTAGGAGAAGATGGTGCTAAAAATCATTCAAGAGGTTTATTAGCAAAAGCAACAAAGTATGCTTCTAAAAATTGGGATAAAAACCCACCAACTAAAGAATATTTTGATGAGTTAATAAGAATTTCTAAAAACCAAATTATATTTGGAGCAAATCATTTTATAAGCAGAATACCTTATGATAGTAGTTGTTGGATTGTTTGGGATAAAGATAATGCAGGAACAGATTTTGCAGATTGTGAATTGGCTTGGACATCACTTAATGGTGCTGTAAGAAAGTTTAGATTTAGATGGAATGGTATGTTGCAAGAAGATATGAAAAATAAAGAGATTAGAATACATCCTACACAAAAGCCTGTAAAACTATATGAGTGGTTATTAAATAATTATGCAGAAAAAGGACAGAAAATACTTGATACTCATCTTGGTAGTGGAAGTATAGCGATTGCTTGTCATTACTTTGGTGTTGATTTAGTTGGAATTGAAATAGATAAGGAATATTACGATAAGGCAAAAGATAGAATTGATAAGCTAACAAGACAAGCAACATTATTTTAATGTTTTATACTTTATTACTTTTATATGTAATGATTTTTTTTGTAGGTATGATTGTAGGATATTTAATAGGAGAAATGAATAATGAGAAATAGAATGATTAAAAAGGAGTTCTGGCACTCACATCGCATATTAAGCATTAGTCCATATGAACGACTTATGTTTATAGCTATGTTTAATGTAGCTGATGATGATGGGATCTTGAAAAATAGTGCTTTAACAATGAAGTCAGTATGTTATGCTTGTGATGAAAATATAACAATTTCAATGGTAGAAGACTATATCAAGAACCTTCTTGGAGTAGGTTTATTAGTAGAAAATGAAGATGGTAATCTATTAAAAATAAAAAATTGGAAAGCACACCAGAGAATTGATAAGCCAACACCGAGCAGACATAAGTTCAAGAAGGTAATCTTGGAGGACTCCAATAGTAATCCAAGAGGACTCCAAGACGAGTATACACCAAAGGAAGACAAAGAAAGACAAAAGAAAGAAAGACAAAATAAAGAAACTGTTCAAGACAAAACACTTGAACTATTTAATTCATTTTATGATTCATATAAAAGAAAACAAGATAAGAAAAGAGCATATACAGCATTTAAGAATTTAACTAGATCTAATCAGATACTCTGTATTGAAGGTGTTAAAAACTATAATAAATGGATTGAATTAAATACCATTGAAAAAAATATGATTAAATTACCTACTACTTATATCAATGGTGAACATTGGATGGATGAATTAGATACTGCTGCAAAAGATAAACCAGCGAAATTAGAATATAAGTTAGATGCTACTGGTAATGCTGTATTAGGATATTGTGATAAGTGTAATCAATCAGACTTTTATGATCCATACAAAGTTAGTAATATGGATAGTAGATGTTGTAATGCTGCATTATTACCAGAGAAAAAAGCTATTAATGGAGTTTTATCTTTAAATGATATAACAGAGAAGTATCAGTAATGGATAAGATATATATTGGAATAGATCCAGGTAAGTCAGGTGGTATATGCTTCTTAATGGATGATGATATTAAGACTTTAAAGTGTCCAGCAACTACTCATGACATGACAGAGGAGTTAATCCTTGCTAAAGATATTAGAAAATGTACTGCTGTCATAGAGAGGGTACATGCTTTTCCAGGACAAGGGGTTACTTCTTGCTTTAATTTTGGATATAATTATGGAGTGTGGCAAGGAATCTTGAGTGCTTTAAAGGTTCAATATTCCTTAATATCTCCCCAGAAATGGATGAAGTATTATGGAGTTCCAAAGATGGAGAAGAAGGATAGGAAGAACTATCTTAAACAATTAGCACAACAGATGTACCCTGATCATAAGGTTACATTATACAATGCTGATGCGATACTCTTGGCTAATTATATTAGAAAAACTCATTAATCTTGAGAGAAAATATTAGAAGATCCATTAATCCTGGTACAAAATATTAGAAAAAAGTTCATTAATACTCATGTAAAATATTAGAAATGGTCATTAATCCTCACCATATATATTAGAAATCTAAAATTTTTTACCCCAAAATCTTCCAAAAATCAACATATTTTAGCCTATTTTTTAGCCTATTTTGATAGCTCCTGTAATACTTTTAAAAGCAATTATAATGCAATTTTAAAAGCTAATATTTTACTAAAATTCAAAATAAGTATTTTAAAAAATAGCCTAAAATTTTAAAGCTTTAAAAACCTTTGAAAATAGCCTATAAAAAGAAATGTTTTGGTTTTGTCCTCTATATATATTTATTTTTGAATGTCGATTAAATCATAAATAAAAGGAGTTTTAAAAATGAATAAGAAAACATTTATTAAAAGACTAAAAGAAAATAATCCAATACATCAAATACCACTAATTGAAACTATAAAAGAATATAATTTTAATATAGATAAAGTTTATAATGCTTTTTTAGATTTTCAGTTGTTAAAGGAAAAAATGACTTTAATGGATTATTGTAAGACTTTTAGTGACTCACCACATACCGAAAACGTTGAAGGTTGTGAATATGTTCTTAATTATAGGGGGTTACATATTTTATATACACCAAATAGGTTGGTAGATGACTATCCTAAACATAATTATGAACTAACATTAATGAGGGATGAGTATTGGAGTAATGACCTAGAATATTTAGAACTTGTATTGTTTTTTGATTGGGCAATATTTGAAGGGATTAATTCTGATTATAATAAATTAACTAATTATTATGATGAAAATGATGTAAGACAAAATCCAAACCTAAACAAATAAAAAATGAAGGGAGTAAATAACAATGTATAAAGAACAAGAAATAAAAGAATATGCAGAAACTCAAATAAAAGAGAGTTTAGAATATAATGATAGTTATTTAACCAATGATGTAGCTGAAATTCATCATGACTTATTTAATACTGATTATTATATAATAGGTATATATCAAGCTAAAAAATGGCTAGGAGATAATGCTTTTGATATAATAGGCATCATTAAAGAATATGAAGAAAGCGAGTTTGGAGAATTATATACAGACTTATCAGATGTTGAAAAAGTTGTTAATATGTATGTTTATATAGTAGGTGAGCATATTCTACAAGATGTAATTAATGATTTTAATCAAGAAATGGAGGTATAACATGGAGTTTAATATAAATGAACTGTTAATAAGTCCTGAACTAGTTAGATCCATTGTAAGATACTTTTTATTGTGGTTTTGGTGCTGTGTTCCTATTGCTTTTATATGGAGTTTATTTAATATAGATTATTTAGATAAACAGCTAGAAAAGCCAATTTGGGAACTATTTAAAAAAGAAGGGAGTGAATAGATGACTAATCAAGATCTTGTAGTTACAGGCTATGCTATATTAATGTTGATTATATTCTTTTTAGTTAAGCTAGGTATACTATATCTGCTGTTAAGCTTGTTTACTTCTAAAGAATAGTAATAGCTGCTAATCAATGAATAAAGCTCTATATTTAATTATATGGAGCTTTTTTTATATACTTAACATCTTACCCTATTTAATACTAATCTAATTATATAACACTATTTAAAGCTTAATTAAGTATATGTTAGTATTTAATCATATATGTTTAAAACTTATATAATATCCATAATATCCCAAATTATAGGCAATCTACCAAAAAACAACGTCTTTAAATGCACATTCAATGCATTATCTCAATGCCCTTGATACCTAAACACCTCTGTATTTGCACATATATATATCAATATAAAAAATCCAGGCATTTCATTTAAGAGGAGAAACACCCATATTTCATAAATTTTAAGCAATATCCCGAAAAACGTATCGTTTAAATATACCTTAAAGACATTATCTTAATGTCTTTAATACCTAAACACCCCATAAAAATGCCCATAAAATATTCTGCTGCAAAACTTATTATAAAGATATAACCATATAAATAATAAAATTTATTATATAATTAATTGATCAATTATAATATGCCTGTAATTCAATGTATTTAAATTGTTTTAATAATATCTAATCAATTATAAATGAATTATAAATAGTTGATTTACTAGATTTTCAACCACTCTAGCACTAAAAAATAACGTAACAATCAATAAATATGAAACTTTATTTTATTAAGTAATAACACTTTATAACCTTAAATAATACAAGTTTTGGATCATTGATTTTAGGCTATAGAGGAGAGTTTAGTTAACATAATAGAGTATTATCAGAAATTATCAAAACAAATCAAATATGGAATGGGGGGAAATGGTAAAATACTTTCGCAGAGAGCCACAAGTATTTTTTCTCTTTTTAATGTTACCCTAATGTGCCTAAATTAAAATCATGAAAAATAACGTTACCAAGACTAATATATCATTAGCTAGAAAGAAGATACTAGCAGAGATAATGGCTTTAAACCCTACAATCAAGGCTTCAGAGCTTTCTAAAAAATTAAATGTAAGTATTGAAACTATTAATAATTATAGGTCTGATCCAGATGTAATTGATATGATTTATGATAGGTTTATGGAAGTAGCTGGAATACACTTACCTGAAGTATTAATGGCACAGATAGAGGAAGCTAAAAGAGGTAATACTAGGGCAGCAGAATTGATATTAAAGCATTTTGGTAAATTACAGGACACTTTGATATTAAAGGTAGAATCTCCTTTTATGCAACATTTGAAGGTTGCAGATGTAGAGGATGCAGAGATAGTTGAAGATATAGCTATTGATATTGGAGAGAGTTTTGAAGTTAAAGATCAAGATAAGTTACCACCATTACCTGAAAGAGATCCACTTAATGATACTCCTAATACAGTAGTTAGAAGGCAACATAAAGCATTGAGGGATGCAGAATTGAAGTCTAGGAGGACTTATGCTGAAAATAAGAAGAAGAAAAGTGCTAATGCGAGGAAAAGGTTACGTTACAGAGCTAATAAAGTAGGGTTAAAGCCTTTACCTCCTGGAAAGCCTACTCCTCAAGTAAGGAAAGAATGGTTAGATGAGTTACATAAAAGAGAAACAGAATTACCTAGAAAAAAATAAATTAATTTTTAAAATAATGATGCTTTATATTGAGGATTATGAGTTTTTATATCAATGTATTGGAATTGATACTTGTAGTGTAATATTAGATATTGAAGATTTGATTGTTAATTTAGTTGATTTTCAAGGAGATGGTATTCACTATTCTCCTTTAGCTTTAGCTTGATTTTTCTCTTAATGGTGAGTTTTTAGGTAATTGTATCATACTTGAAACACTTCCTGTTGGATCTAATACACAGTAACAGAAACTCCCACATAAACTCCATCCACTTCCTGGAAGTCCTATTAGTTCCCAATCAGAGAATGGTAATGTTGTTCCTGCTCTTTCTTCACAATCTGAACATATTCTATGTCCTGCTACTGTTACCCATGTAAATTCTTGATCCATATCAAATTCTTCGTATTGTCCGAATCTAGCAGATTGAGCAATCCCTAGAACAACAGCAGCTTTAATTGCATTTTTAAGAAGTCCAAATATCTTCCCACCTTCATCCATGTCTTTAGTTAGTTGTTCTTCTATTGTTTCATCAGCAATCCCATTAGCTCTTAATTGGGTAACATATTTATCTACATTAAGTGCAAAAGATTCTGAATCAAATAACATTAATGTTACTATTTCATCTATTATTGTATCTATCTCGTCAGGGAATTGTTCTTCAAGTGAATCTAATGTTTCTTGGAAGTCATCTCCGAATATTTCGCTATAATCTTGTATTGCCATTATTTAGCAGCCATCTTCATTGATTTGTCTAAATTCTTTACAAATTTCTCTTTTGCTTTAATGTATTTTGGATTCTTTTCAAGATTATCTATTGTCTTACTTGTAAAATCTCTTTGAGGTACAGTTACTGATTTTTTAATTAAGGATTTTTTGCTTGTTTTAAATCCACCTTGTTTATTCAAATAATAACCATAGAATACTGGAGGTGAATTTCTTTTCCCTCTATAAATCTTACCATTAGGTTTTCTAATTTTATAATTTTTTGTGCTTTTAGCAGTATTCTTAACTACTGCTTTTAATTTTTTCGTACTTGCTTTTATTATTTTATTAGACTTTGCTAGTTTACCTGTAACAAGTAATGGTTCTCCTCCATGCAAATCTTGAGTAGATTTTTTTTTGTAAAAATTATTAAATTTTCCTTGTCCTATAGATTCATCCCATCCCTCTTTAACAGGTACTGCAATATCATTGAGTAAAACTGAAGCAGAAGCTCTCACATTCCTCAACAATCTATCTATATCAAAGTTCTTCTTGTACTTTATTGTTATCATTTAATTTCTTTCCAAATCCTTTACCTAATTTATAAGATTTAATGTATCTAGGTATAAATTTAGCAAAAGATATTTCTATGAAGTCCTTTGCATATTGAGAAGGATCTTCAATAATTGATTTAATGTTACCTTTAGGAATCTCTACTTCAATATCATTCAGGTCTTTGAGTTGAGTTACGAACTCTACTAAAGATTGATCCACTTTGTTTTTCTTTTGTGCCATTTACACTTTCATTTTCTTTAATTTCAGCTTGTGCTTGTTCTAAAGTTAAGTCATCATTGTATTTTTTTAATAATTTAGCTTTAGTGGTCATATTATTTTCTAATAACCAAGTATTCATAGATATTTCTTCTGGAGTAGTCATTACTGTTTTAGGCTCATTGAAATCTATACCTATTTCATTTGGTAATTTAATTCCATTAGAATTAGCAACTCTCTTTTCAAGATCATATAATTCCATCTCATTTCCTATCCATAATCCAAGATCATCTTGATACTTCTCATTATACTCAATATTCCTAATCTGGAGAGCAGTTCCAGATTGAGGTCTATCTTTTTGAGGATCTATAAAAGATACAGTTAAATGATTATTAGAAGCAGTTACTTCAAGCATTGTTTTAGCAAGAGCTATAGCATCATCAATATTAACAGTAGGAGATAATATACTCATATTAGAACCTTCAGGTAATATTATAATCTCATCAGATCCTGCTCTTTGTATGTTTTCATCAGCATACATTCCAGTTACAGTATATTGACCGAACATTTGGAATCTCATTCCTAAATTCATTTCAGTAAATAAGATATTGAGCTGTTCATTTGCATTAATTATATCAAAAGCTCCAGGAACATTAAATTCAAGCTGCTGATGGTCTTTATGCATGAACACAAAAGGCAGAACTCCTAAATCATGTGTTTCAGCCTTTAACTCTTTCCCATTATCATCATATATGATAAATCCCTGATCATCATAATAAGCATACTGTAATACTTCATTTCCCACAGATGCATCATCAGTATTTAAGATAATAGGATATTTAATAGCTATTGGTTTAAATGGATCTAATTCATCAAGTATAACATCAAAAGCATATTTTGGTGTATATTTAAAACATTTAGTTCCATCTAAATTATCATCCATTCCTATATGCACAGCAATAGTACCTAATAGTTTAGTCATTTTCTCAAAATGTTTTAATTTAACATCTTTTGTTCTTGTTAAATCATTATAAACATCTTGTTTGTTTTGTAGTGTTCTTTTAGCACCAAGAGTATAAACTCTGGACATTTTATCTACAAATCTTTTAGTAATATTCATTGAACTTATTGGAACTTCCTGAAATGAAGTAGCATTAAATCTATCTTTTACATATTGTTCAGTATTATCACCATTATAATAATCAAGCATTTTATAAATTAATGCTCTCCTGTTTTTAGCTTGTTCTAATTTTTGTCTTTTTATAGAACTATCTATTATTTGTCTTGCCATTGAATAAATCATTATCTGCTCCTGAATTGAATTTGATATTGTCTTATTGGGAATTGATTAACTAATGCATACCTTAATGCATCCATGCTATGATCATGGTAACCATCTTTTTTAGGAAGTTCTTTCATTTCATAACCTTCTTTTGTTTCAGGGTATGCATAACCTTCCATATCTTCTATTAATCCAGTACATTTTTCATCTATATGTAATCTTCTTGTTCCATCAGAAGATAATACAAAATTCCTTACATGAGATACACCAGAAGCTATACTTCTTGATGCTTTATCTCTTACTGCAAATACTCTCCACCCAGTATTTTGATAAAATATATCTGCTTCACCTTTACCTACAGATGCTTGAACTTGATAACCAGCAGGATCTCCATATACATTAGTAATTTTATATTGTCTGCTTTTTATCATGTCCACTAATTCTGTTGTTTTAATATTATTTTGATGAACTATCTCATCTATAACATAAACATGTTCCACATCATTTATTTTCTCTACTTGAAACCAGAGAACTGCTGGTGTGCGATAACCAAAATCTATTGAAATAAAAGTAGGCAAATTATATTTATATCTATACTTACCTACATTCTCATTCCTAGAGAAATCATTATATACTCTACCCTGTAATGATGTAAACTCTGCTGCAAACTCTTGCCTGAATATCTCATCAGTTAATGAGTGTTTTGCTTCTAATAAATCTAAATCATCTTCTCCATCAGGAAATGAATGTCTATTATCCCATGAAGGGGAATTAAAAGAAAACCAATTAGGTTCTTTTTGTCCTTTTAAAAACAATCTATAAAAATAATTATGTCCTTGAGGAGTAGATATAAATATTGCTCTACCTTTACCTCTCTTACCATCTGATAGTGTTGGTCTTACATACATTTCCCAGATTTTCTTCAATCCTTTAATCTTACTAGCTTCATCAAATACTGCTAGAGATACACCTTCACCAATCATAGAATTAGGGAACTCTGCTGATTTTCCTTCCAAAACTGATCTCCCTCCATTCCAATCAAACTCTAAATATTGATCTTTAGCAGAATACCTAGATGGTTTATATCCTTTTTGAATAACAAGTTCTGCATATACAAATTCAAATATCTTACTTGATGTAGCATAGTTAGGTGCTATTATCCAACATACAGAATTAGGAATACATAATTGGATCTCTATTTCTCTTGCAGCACTAAAGCTCTTTCCAAATCTTCTCCCTGCTGAAACAACAGTATATCTAGTTCCATCAGGGTTATTATCTGCATTATAAACTCCTTTAGGAGGGAAATGTAATTTCTTTTGACCACTATGTGGTTTATACTTTACAAAATTAAACCATTTGCTCTTATATTCTTCAATATTTTGTGTATATTCCATAATTTATATTAAATAATTTTGTATTTTAATAGAATAGTTCATATATTTCATTATCAAATATACTACAAATAGTATATTTATGTTACTAAAAAAGTCAAAAAGGAGTTTATCACAAATGGCTGAAGAAATAAAAACCCAGAATGAACAGACAGTAAGTCCTGGAGAGCAGACAGCTCAAACCGATCAGACAGATCAAAGTAAATCAAATGATACAGATTGGAAAGCTCTACATGGAAATGAAGTAGATTATAATAAGAAGCTACGAGGTAAAAATCAGGCTCTTGAAACTCAATTAGAACAGTTTGAAAAAGATAAAGCATCTTCAAGACAGAAAAAAATGGAAGAAGCTGGAGAATTTAAAACTATTCTTGCTGAAAAAGATTCAACTATTGAATCTTTAACTAAAAAAGCAGAAGCTCATGATAATTACTTAAATACTCGTAAATCTGAATTATTAGAATCTTTTTCTGAAGATGATAGAGATCAATTTGCTCATTTACCTTTAAGTGATATAGAAAAATTATCAAAGAGATTAAATACACAAAGTTCTAATGTACCAAATGTGCCTGAAGGTAGAGATGGTAAAATGGGAGAATTTGGGGGGTATGGTTCTGCTCAAGAATTTGCTCAAAAAGATCCTATTGGATTTACTAAACACCTTGAAGATACAGTAGATGGTTACATTAAGTAATTAAAAAACTAAACTCTACTTGAAGGCTTTATGCAGTTGATAGAGGGTTAATTTGAGGTAGTATAATGGCTTATACAGATACAGATGTTGCCACAGGTGCTTTAGGTTTAGCAGTAGGTGGCTCAATAGTTCAATTCAACAAAGTGGCAGTAATGCCAAATTTAGTAAACATGATACCTTGTCCTAAAGGTGCAGTTACAGCGAGAGTTCCAGTTTATACAAAACTTGGAATTTCTAATGTAGAAACAGCATCAGCAGGTGCTGAAGGTGCTGAAAATCAAGAAGTAATCACTACTACTCCAGTAGATATTGAAGTATTAAGAAATCATATTGATGTTCTTATTACTGATTTAGCAGCACATGGTAATTCAGATGCTTTGATGATCAATGCAGGACAAGCAATAGGTAATGCAGTAGCATTAGAGTTTGATACTCAAGCATTACAACTTGTAGATGAGTTTGCTACAACAGTAGGTGCAAATACAACAGGCATGTCAATGACCAAATTGTTTACTGCTGTTGCAAAATTAGAAGAAAATTCTGCACCAAGACCATATGCTTGTGTTCTACATCCATTAAATATGTGGGGTGATTTTGGTATTACAGGTGAAATGGGTGCTGTAGCAGCAGTTAATGAATCAAATGGTGCATTATCTGGTGGAAATGCAGTAGGATCAGCACTATCAGCAGCAGGTTGGGTTTCTAATCTTGGTGGTGTTGCTATGTACACATCTCCTTCAGTTTCTATTGATGATGGTGCAGGTACAGCTCAAGGTGGTGTGTTTGCTAAAACAGCAGTAGCCTGTGCATACATTGATTTTGGTGGTGGTGGATTTGTTCAACTTGAAACAGAAAGAGATGCTTCTTTAGCAGGTACTGAATTAGTTGCTAATGGGTATTTTGCTTTTAGTGAAACAGTTGATCTGCATGGTGTTACATTATTGAACGAAACTGTTTAATAGTTAAGTTAATTAGATATGAGGGTAGATTTCCTCTACCCTCATTCTTAACAATGCCTAAAAAATTAAAAAAAAATGCAAAGAATATAGGTGGAACTGTTTTACCTACAGGAATAGACCTAGATCCAAATAAAGATTTCACATTAATTCAAGATGATGCTAAAGGACAAGAAGCCTATTATAAGGGCAAACAAGTTCCATATCTTGACTATCTAGGAGAACTAGCAGAAAGAGAAGTAGTTACAAACGGTGGCAAAGATATTTACAGAAAGACATCATTGGGATTGTTTAGTGGTGTAAGTTTTGATGAAAATGGAAACATTATATAAAGAGGAATAATAAAATGGCTGAAGAAAAAAAGAAAGTTGTCAAAAAGGAATCAAAGAAATATTGGAAGATTACTGCTCCTGGTTGGGCAAAACCAATATTAAGACCAAAGGCAGGAACAAGTGCAAAGGCTTTAAAGTCAATAAAATCCAAAAAAGGCTATAAAGTGGAGGAAGCATAATGAGAAAATATAAAACATTTACAATAATACCAACTGTTGAAGCAACTCCTGATTATAGTTCTGGTGATGTATTGTTTAGTCCAACTGAAATACCTGAATTTTTCACAGGTAAAAATAGTTCTGCACAAATAGTGAGTTTATTTTTAATAGACAAGGTGGCAGCGAACACTTCTGCTTTTACATTATACTTCACTAATATAGCAACCTCATTTGGTACTGTAAATGCAACAGCAGATGCTGCTATTGGAGTAATAGAAGAAGTACAGGCAACTATTCCTATTGTTGCAGGTGATTGGGTTTCAGGTGATTTCGATAATGCTAATACCTGTGCTATAACAAGTCAGCAAGTAAATGGTTCTGCAACTATACATAGACAAGGTATAGGCTCTATTGTATCAAGTTATAACTGGGGGTGGGGAGATAGAAATAGGACTAGAAGTATTTATATAGGAGGAATTGCAAATGGAACTATAAATTGTGCTTCAACATCAGATTTAATTATTAAAATTGGGGTTAAATATATTTAATGTCCTTAATTGATAATATAAAGGAATCTGAAGGATTCAGATCCCAAGTATATCAATGTACTGCTGGACATGACACTATAGGATTTGGGTTCAAGGTATCTGATTTAGAATTAGATATGGATATGGCAGAAGAAATACTTGTAAGGAAGCTGGAAAAATTAATCAGGAGAGTTAAAAATAGATTCTCTTGGGTTAATGAATCACCTTTTGAAATCCAAGATGTTATATATGAAATGTGTTATCAGATGGGTGTATCTGGATTCTCAAAATTCAAAAAAACAATCAAATATTTAGCAGATAAAAACTATGATAAAGCATCTAAAGAAATGCTTGATAGTAGGTGGGCAAGACAAACACCTAATAGAGCAATTAGGTTGTCTAATATAGTTAAAGCACAGAGTAATGAATGAATCCTATAGAGATATTACAAGAATTTGGAGTGCCAGTAGCATTTTGTCTTGGGTTAGCTTGGTTTATATACAAGCAAAACAAATATATTCAGGATGATCTTACAAAGGATCTTCATCATAAGTTTAATTTATTAGAGAAGATTATAAATGAAGATTTAAGGAATATAATAATTGCTCTTATTAATCAGCAGAAAAAAATGCAGATAGAACTTCGAGGAATAAAAAGTAAATACGAAGCATTGGTAGAAATAATAAATAAACTAATATTAAGGAATGATAAAGATGAGTAAACTAACTAATTTTCTAAAAAACTTTGCTATTGATTATGTTATTAAATACTTAAATGATAATAAAGATGAAGTAGTTTCAAAATTAAATAAAGAAATTAATCTTCCTATCTTGAATGAAAAACAAGAGAAGGAATTATTAGATGCTATTTATGAATCTACATTAACAGTAGTTAAAGGTATTAAGTAATGTTACCTGCTATGATCATAAGAGCAGTAGTTCCTAAAGTATTATCTTTAGTTTTAAAGCAGTTTCCAGGAATTGAGAAGATTAATAATTTAGTTGATTATATGGAAAACCCTAATGATGCAGATAAAGGTATTCAAGAAATTAAAAAACTTATATTAGATAAGGATCTCAAAATACATGAGTTAGAGATGAGATTAAATAATTATGAAGATAAAGTATTAGATATTGAAAAAAAGTTCAATAAAAGTAGTAAAAAATGAGTGATTCATTAAAAATAGATAAAAGATTAGATAATCATATCCAAGCATTAAAATCTGAAGAAGGTGATCTATCTTCATTAAGTGTTTCTACTGAAAATAATGGTGCAAAGATTACAGGTAGTTTAGATATTAAAGGTGGATTGACAGCAGATGGAAATACCAAAGTATCTAATGGAGATGTAACAATAGATTCAGCAAATAAGATTTATTTAGATGGTGGGGGAGATACTTATATAGGAGAAACAGCTGGAGATGTTTTAAAAATTTATGTTGGTGGTCAAAATCTGATGATATTTGAGGAAGCAGGAGGTGGAGCATCTGATAAGGTAATTATCCCTGAAGAAACAGGATTGTATTTTGATGGTGGTGCGGATACCTATATTGCAACTACAGCAAATGACCAATTAAGTATAATTGTTGGGGGTACAGCATTATTAGTATTAACAGAATATGGTGGTGTTAATAATGCTAATTTTGGTCAAGCAGCAGCAGGATTTTTACAGGGAACAGCAACCTATAATGCAACAGATACAGATATTTATTTTTCTAAAGCAGGAAATAAACACTTTTTAACATTTGGAAGTGGCAATATAGCAGATTTGAATTTGTATTTTCCTAATGTGAGTTGTAATTGTACTTTAGTTTTAAAACAAGATGGTACTGGAAGTAGAACTGTAGCTGCTGATGGATGGTTAGCTTTTGATTCTGGAGCAGCTCCAGCAAATGGAAGTTCAATAGTTTTGTGGCCTGGAGGTACAGAACCTACACTAACAACTGATGCAAATGCTGTGGATATAATTAGTTTTTATTGGGATAATACTAATGAAATTGCTTATGGAGTAATAAGTCAGGATTTTAAATAATGAATAGTATAGAAATAGAAAATATTAACCAACAATTTGAAAATGATGCAGAAGGTAAAACTATGGAAGATTATTTTATAGGTATACAATCTCATGTAACCGGTACTGATATAAGTATTAATAATTTAAAGACTAATTTTAAAGAATTTTATTCAGACGAAACAGATTGGAGTTTTTAATTGCCTACAGTTTATGCAGATAGTAGTGGGAATTTTGATGATGGGTATCATGTTAAGTCTGGGACAGTATCTGCAGCAAGAAATGCAACAACATCAAATAGTTTCGGTACTAATCATACTGCAGCTATTTGTGGTCATGGTAATAGCCCTCTCGGATTCTTACTATATAGAATGATGATTAGTTTTGATTTTAGTGGTGAATCTGGTACAATAGCTTCTGCTAATCTCAAGGTATCATCGTTAGCAGATGTAGCAGCTGGGTTTATACATTATACTTCAACAGACTCAACCTTTGTTTGTAAATTAACAGGTCTTGGTGCATCTTTTGATACTGCAGATTACAATAATATGGAAGGATGGGTATCAAGTGGGGATTATACAATCGGCACTACTCAGTATTCTTCAGCTTTTACAAATGCTGTAAGCACTACTCATACTATAGCTTTAAATGCTACTGCTATTAGTGATATAAATGCAGTTATGGGAAGTGGAAGTATACATATGGCATTATTACATAGAGATGATTTTAGATATAATACTGGGGGACTTGATGATTTAGGTAATCCAGCTGGTGGGGTTGCATTTATAAAAATAGAAGGAAATAGATTTCATACAATGGAAACAACCTCTGGAGATGCTTATAAACCTCAAATTGACTATACAGCTGCAGTAGCAGAAGTAGCAGGTGATGCAGTATTTTTTGGAGCAAATTTTTAAAGGAGTATTATGGCAGGTTTAAAAGACATTACAATAGCTACAGGATATAAGAGTTTATTGAGAATTAATGATAATAATGGTGTTAGTGGATCATCGTTGAATTGTCAAGATGGAGATGGTAATAATACTGCTATTAAAATGTCCACAGATTTATTACAAGCTCAACCTGCTAGTTCAGATGGTAATGCATTTGAAGTAAATACAACTGGGGGATCTAATAGATTTAGAGTTAATACTGCAAATAATTATGTAACTGCATTAGGCAATTATGTAAATACTCAATATGCTTATTTTGCATCAGTTACAACAGAAACAAGTGGTAATGCAGCAGGTTATCATTATCCATTAAGATTTAATAGTGGTGCAAGTGGAGGAACTAGCATACCAGACCAATTTAATGGATTTGGGAATGGTACTGACCCTGCAACATCAATAACAACAGCAGATGCAGCAGACCAAAAAGCAAGTGAATTAGTTCCTTATTTAATGTATGTTCCTGATAATATGACTATTGATTCAATAAAATCAATAGAAGGAGCAGATAATGCGACAGGAGATACAACAAGATTTCATTGTATGAGTTATTCGTTTTCTAGTGGATCTACTTCTTGTTTAACAAGTGGAACATTAGTAGCTCATTCATCTGACCAAGTAAATGCAGGGGTTGAACAGGCTTATCTAAATAGTTGGACAATAGATAGTGGAGATATAACAGCAGGTAAAGTATTAATATGCACATTTGAAAGTGATACTATAAATTCAGATTATACTTATACAGTAACAATAAAATATCATCTAACATAGGGAGTTTAAGATGGCAAAATTAAGTGAAAGTTTAACAATACAAACAGGAAAAGGGGAAACATTCAATTTCAACTTTACTGAACAATACAATGAAGTATTCAATTTAAGGCAAGAAGTGGATAGTTCTGATGCTTTTATAACTTTATTGACACCTTCTACAACAATATCGCAATCTTCTATTAGAAATGCAAAATCTATCGTTGTAAGAAATGATGGAGAAGTTGGTGCAGAGATACAATTTCAAATAACAGATTATGCGAATAGTTCAGATGTAGATGATGCAAACTCAATAGATATTAGTGGAGATGGTGCAAGTACCACAAGATATATAACAACATTATTAGGTGCTGGTGAATATATGTTCTTACCTAATGCAAGATGGATCTCTTATGAAAATGATACATCTGGAGCTAATGCTAAACCTACTACAAGTGGTGCTTACTTAACTTTAGACACTAATGAATATGTAGCTAGTGGAGCATTGACTACTGAAGGATTTGCAGATGATAATGATACAACGATAACTTTTGATGATGGTTCTGCAGGTGCTGCTAACAGCCTATTTAGTATAGGGGATTTAATCAGATTAGATAATGAAGTGTGTAGAGTTACGTCTATTGTTGATACTGCTGGAGATGGAGCTTATACACCTGCTAATTTTATAGTAGAGAGGGGATTATATGGTACTTCTAAAGCAGATCATACAAATAATACAGCTATTAGATTACCATTCTTTAATGCTTATGGTGATTTTGATGAGTTTACTGTAACACAGACAGATGCTTCAGGTAGATTTAAAGCACATAATTTCTTTGGATTTGGTAGAGTGGCAGATTCTACTTCTGATGGTATTGTTCCAGGATCAGTAGCAGGTAAATTCTATAATCAAGGCTATCAAGCATTTGGTATGAAAGGTATAACTCCTTCTACAAATTCAGGTTTATCTGCTTCTACAACATATTATCTATCAGTTGCTATTAATGGTGATACAACAGATAAGATTACATTTACAACAGATGCAAATAATGTTAATTTTGGTGGAACTAATGGAGTTGTTCAGAAATTACAAAATGCTATTGATGCTTTATATTACAATCCAGCTAAAAATGGTTTTCAAGATGGTGCTACAGTTGCTATAGTGGATGGTGATGTAAGAGTAACATCTCATTCAAGGCTAACAACATCTGCAATAGCATTAACAACTAATACTGATGGAGCATCAGGAACAGATGAATTGTTTGATGGATCTAACATTATAGGTAGAATACCAGTAGGTGCATCAGGAGCAGTTGCAGCAAGATTACCAGATGATACAATTATTAATTCAGAAGGTGTAACTGTTTCTAATAAAAGTGTATTCTTTTATGATGATGGACATGGAAATATTAAAGGAACTGCACAGGGCAAAGTGAATTATCAAACTGGAGCTTGTGATTTTGTCGGATTTCCTAATGCAGAGTTTGCTATAACTGCTAATTATGATTCTGCTCATGGTGGTGGTAATAGATCAACTACTAATTCACAGAATATGATTGTTGAAATAGCAGCTAGATCATGTAATAGTAAGATTAATACACCAATAGAAATAGTAGCATTTGATTAAGGGGTAAATTATGCCATCAGGTAAAGGTAAATATGTAAGTAAGAATTTAAAGGCTAAAAAAACCAAAAAAGCTAAATATGGCAAAAGGAAAAAATAATGGCTACAAGTAATATACAATATTGTACACATAGAGATATTAAAGACACATACCCTGCTATAAATGATAGTGGTGATGCTAAAAGACCTGTTTATGGGTGGTCAAGCACAGATACGACCAATCAATATCAAGCAAACAGCACAGGGTTAATTACTCAATTATATTTTGATGGAATAGAAGGAACATCTGTAGGGGATAGTCCTAATGCTAATTATGAATTTAATTATTCATCAAGCACAGATTCTGTTCAAGTATTTCTTACAACAAGTGCAGGTGCAACTCTTGATCCTAATGATACACTTGTAGAATCAGGGGATGATTTTGAAACATTAATAACAAGAGTAGCTAAAAGAGCATCAAGAATGATTGATAGTAAAATTGGTTATAGAGTTACAGATACACAAATTAAAGATAGAGAAGGTAATTATCCAGATATTATTGTCCGAGCAGCATCTTTACAATCTGTTATACTTCTCCTCACATCCGAAGATCCTACAAATCCCATAATAGAGCCATTTAAAGAGGAACTGAATGAAATAGTTGAAGGTATTAATTCAGGTACTATTGTCATACTCGGCAATCAGAGAACTATGGATGCTGCAAAGGGCATTATTAGAGAAGTTTCAGTAAATGCTTCTTCAGATTTAAGACCTGTTGAATTAACAGGTCATTATAGTGGATCTGCTTATGAATTATTAAAGGTTTATATAGATTCAGGTGAGAATGGTGTTATCGGTACTACTAAAATGACAGTTACAGGAAAATCTTCAACTGCATTAAAATCCGAAACATTAGTTGATTCAGAAATAATTACAGGTGATTATCAGAGTTTAGGTATTTCAGATATGAAAATACGTTGGAGTGGAGATAATGATGCTGCTATTACTACTGCATCAGATGAGTATGAAATAGAATTATTTGGATATAGTTTAGATTCATCTACTCCAGGACAAGTTGGAAATATAAAGATGACTAGAAGATAATGGCAGTAACTTTCACAAATAATTGGAAGAATATATTGGATAAAGTTCAATCTACATTAAGAGGTGAATTTAAAGGAACTGCTCCTATATTTATAGGCAGACCAGATGAGAGTGCAGGAAATCAATATTTCAGGTTAAATCCAGCAAGTTCAGAGCTTACAGAGTTATATGTAGGAGGGGAACAGAGAGAATTTACAATTAATATTTTCTTTTACTTTGATAGCAAAGAAATTGGAAAGAAAGAATATGATCATATATTAAGATTTGTTTCAAGAACTGAAGCATTAATGCATGATAATATTACATTGACATTATCAGATTCTACTACATTATTTGATTGCAGAATGAATAGTTGTGCATTAGATGTAGGAGAACCAGAAGATCCATATACAGTTCAATGGGAATATTTATGTTCTCATCTAGGAAATACAGCATAAGGAGTATTATGAAGATTAAAGCAAAGTTAGACAAAATTGGTAATTTCAATGCTATGAATGTACCTTGCTCTGGATTACATTTTGGTGAGTTAAGAGATGGAAAGAGTGTTGAGGTTGATGATGAAGTGGCTGATAAAATGTTGGCTATGGGTATAGTAGAAAAAGTAAATAAAAAAACAAAAAAAGCTAAAAAAGGAGATTAATCATGGCTATAGATCAAACAGTCATTCCTATTAGTGATGTTAAGTTAGGTATAAAAGCAGAAACAACATTTGGAACATTATTAGATAGTGATGGTACAAACACAGTTGCATTTAGACAATTACCTGTTGTTCAAGCAACAAAACCAACATTTAATATTACTAGAGAATCAAGACTATTATCAGGCAGAGGTACTGTTAAAAATGCAGCAGATACTATAATAACAAATAAACTTGGAACAGTAACTTGTCCATTTGATTTTGTTGCTACACCTGAATTGTTATTAGAACATTTAGTTATGGTAACACAAACTTATAATGCAGATGGTTCAGATAAATATACAGTAGAAGTAGATGGTTCTAATAATAATACATCTATTGGTGGTACTATTTCTAGTGCATTACCTCATAGTGTAAATCTTGCATATTATCCAGCAGCTTCACAAGGAATAACAGTTCCTGGTTGTGTAGTATCAGACATGACACTTTCTGGTGATTTAAGCACTAATGGTGGAAATTTGAATATGAGTGGGAATTATTTCTCTGGATTTTCAAATATATTTTCATCATCTGGCACAGGATCATTATTAGAAGATAATTATACAGGAACTTGGGTTGAGCCTGATGCAGGACAGTTCTTTAGTATGGGGAATATTGGAGGTAGAGCATTAGAAATTGATGGTTCATCACAAGATATTATATTAAAATCGTTTAGCTTAAATATTGCTAATGGTGTTAATAGACTTGGTGCTGATAGTAAAAGTGGTTCAGAAGCCTATTCTTTCCCTGAATATGTAGTTACTGGTGATATTGTTGTTAAATATGATGGGGAAGCTGGTTTGTCTGCTGGTGAAAATGTTGTTCAATCATTTATAGATGGACAAACTTGCACTTTAACATTGACCTTTGGTGATGGAACTCCATCTTCTACAGGTGAAATGAATATATTAGCAGAGTGTCAATTTACTGGTGATCCTACACAAGATATTAGTGAAAATGGAATATTCTGGACAATACCTTTTGAGTGTGTTCAAAATAGTTCTACTGAAGCATTAAAAATATCATTGTTTAGTGATACTGCATTAGGTTCTATGTAATTAATAAAAAAGAGGTACTGGAAAATGATTGAAAGAAAGTTAAAATCAGGCAGGAAAGTTAAGATTAAAGAATTATCTATTGATAAAATAGATGAGTTGAAAGACATCATCAAAATGAGGTATAATAGAGATGGTTCTTCTGTTGTGGAAAATCTTAATGTTGCAAGAACAGCTTGGATTAGAGCTGGATTAGGTGGTGGAGATTTTACAAAATGGAAACCTAATGGTGTAAATCCTCCTGATTCTGTGTTAAAGCAATTATCTGATGTTGAAAGAGAAGAATTATTTGATGTAATTCAATCTGCTCAATTCATGGGGGAAGAAGATCCCTCCAGCTTGGATTAAATGTCTTAATTGACAGTAGTTGTGAGGGGTGTAATTATCATGAATACCCTTATGAGTTTCAGAATATATTAATTGAATCAGATAATCCTATAATCATAATCAATAATGATGATGAATTGTGGAATTATATTTGGAAACTTAAAGAAGAATCCGAGAACATTTCAAAATCAGGTAATATGCTTGATATATTAAATAATATATATGAGCAATTACCTTTTTTTGTATGTAATAATAAGATATTAGATAAAAAATGTCAGAAGGATATAGCAAAATATGCTTATTGTAAAGATACAAATACACCTCCATATCCAGGATCATATCAGGAAACTCCAAGTATGTGGATAGAAAAGTATTATAAAATTAAAAATGCTATGATATTAAGGGATAGAAAATTGAAAGAAGGATTAAATGGCTGATAAAAATCAATTAATAGTAGAATTAAAAGCTCAAACTACAAAATTCCAGGCAGAAATTAAAAAAGTTCAAAAAGAACTTGGTAAGTTAGAAGGCAAAACAAAGAAAAATGAAAAAGCTAATAATAGATTCAGAATATCTACTGCTGGAGTAAGAAGAAGTTTAGGTGCTATGAGAAACAACTTATTGCTTGTTACTTTTGCTTTTGGTGGAACAATGGCTGCTGTAGGCAAACTAATCAATGCATATAAACAGCAAGAACTTGCAGAGAAAAAATTATCAGCAGCATTAGGGTTTACTTCAAAATCATTATTAGATCAAGCATCTGCATTACAACAAACAACAGCATTTGGTGATGAAGCTATTATAGGTGTTCAAGCATTAATTGGTGCATTTACTAAAGATGAAGAAAAGATTAAGGAATTAACAAAGGCTACTCTTGATTTATCTGCTGCTAAAGGTATGGATTTAACTGCTGCTGCTGATTTAGTATCAAAATCATTTGGATCTGCTACTAATGCATTATCAAGATATGGTATAACAGTTGAAGGAGCTGTAGGTTCTACTGAAAGATTACAGATGCTTACTGATAATGTTGCAAATCTGTTTGGTGGACAAGCAACAGCACAAGCAGATACATTGTCTGGTTCTCTTGAT
>VTLG01011160.1_pt1 | contig 33825 bp, 64 predicted proteins | sample 4694571 | NCBI WGS metagenome assembly VTLG01 (sample SAMN12604809, study PRJNA352737) | marine metagenome | biome: ENVO:00000447; feature: ENVO:00000209|ENVO:00000569|ENVO:01000036; material: ENVO:00002151; isolation source: viral sequences binned using virsorter ...
AAGACTTAGATTTAGTTCTAAAAGTTTATTTATATATGCAGTTTTATGAACTCCTATAGCTTCACAAAAGCTGTCTCCATATAAATCAAAACTTTTCCCTTGAGGAATTTTGTTAACATCTCCATAAGTACATCTTCCTAATTCTTTTTGGAGATCGAAATGTTTTTCCAAAATATCACAGGTTTCCTGTTCTAGAAATCCCTGACAAATTACATTACTTTCCACTTTTGTTTAAATCCTTCCCCACTTTTTGTTCCATATTATAAAATCTAGTATAATACTCTTTACCTTCTTGATATCTAAATACTGCGTCTTTTGCTAACTTATTGGCGGCTTGGAATTCTCCACACTTATAGCATTTTCCACAAGGTACATATCCTACAATTTCATCATTTTCTCCATGTAGTGTTCCTTGAGGAAAGATACAATACCAAATCATTTCATATAACTTTGGATCATGTCTCATTATTAACGAAAGCATTTCTGCTTTAGTCATAAAATCTAATGGATTTCTTATCTCAGGTACTTCTTGAATTGCAGAAAATACTACTCCAGAAGTATCTAAGCAATCACTTAGATAGTTTATCATAATTTTACGGTACTCTCTGAACTGTAAACGCATACGCATATCATCTTCAGCATTACCACCCATCATAAACCATTTAAATTTAAACTTGCCTGGACTACCAATAACACATTGCATAAAAGCACTTAGTCCATTTATAATAATAGGACTTTCTCTAGTGTGTCCTATAGTAGAAAGCAAGCTGGTATCATTTCCATACGGTAAATTAAAATACTCAGCTTGTTTTCTACTATAAAAAGCCATTGCATCAGCAAACATTCCATATCTTGGTTCATACCAATGTACACACCAAGGGAATATCTCTGGGTCTTTTACAGCATACAATAAAGTTGCTGTACTTTCTACTCCTGCACTAAGAGGCATATAAGCATTAGTTCTAGGATCTGCACTTGCTACTTGTGCAGCAATCTCCTCAGATGTCATAATCATCTGCTAATCCACCATTTTAATATTGCATCATTTAAATGTTTTCCGCCCATCTTAAGCATTACTGCAATAAGACATAAACACATTACTGCGAACGAAAGATTATCAGGGGCTAATATCATACCTACTATACAAAATAGTATTATGATTTTATTTATATGTTGTTTAATTGTTTCTATCATATTATCTCCAAAAATCGTTTCCAAATTCTTCTACTCCTTCAAAATACATTCCAATACCCATATATATTGCGGTATCAACTAAGATTAGTATTCCGAATATTATAAAACCTGTCATAATTTAGTACCTCATAGTCTTTTTGATAGAATTTTTCTATCAGTTTTATACTATCTTTGTCCCATTTAATAGGGTTTTTACGGGGAACATTAAAATCATGTCTAGGTTGAATATTTAATGCTTCCCAAATTGTTTGTTCTTCTAATTTATGTATCTCTGATTTACCTATAAAGTCTACTTGGTGATGTGGAAAATTCATATCTACTAAATATGGTTCTTCATCTACTACTGTATTAGGTACATCATACATTAACCCATATATCATACGATAAATCCACTCCTCAAAAGGTGTATGCACTAGGTTAGTCCATACAAAGAAGTGATAGATACTCTCAAGTCTTGCTTGCGGGTGTCTTACTAAAGTATAATACTTATAGTCTGGGTAAAACTGAATCATCTCATGATACGTAGCGTGCTTCTTCTGAAGTTCTTTAGTACCATGAGTGACTGTAGTTTGTTTTTGTATAGCTTGTTTCATTGGCTGTGGATTAACCATCGCCGTAGCACTTCTATACTTTACTGCTAAAGCTCGTTCAACACTTGTTCCACCTGTTCTAGGAATATGAACAAATCCTAATCTCGCCTCATTTATCAGCATTAGCTAATCTATTACTATGTGTAATTGATTTTACCATATAATCAGCGGCTTGATTGACTACTAAATCAATCTCGTCTCTAGGTAATTGTTTATTTGATATTACTATTTCTGGAACTACATAATTCTGTTCTTCCATTAAATTAGTCATTATCAGTGCCGCTTCATACGGATCAAGGAAATTTTCATTATGCTCTACTAATGCTGTGTTTACCCAACCAAGACTAACATTAAAGATTCTACATTTATTATCGTATGGCCACTTGTTGGCAGCCTCAATACAGTAGTCCCTTAATTCTTTTTTATCAAATTCGTATATTTCGCCTGTTAAATTCGGTTGATATATACTTCCAGATCCAGTATTTATTATATACTTACCTTCTCTGTCTCTCCATTGAGTATGTAATACTTTTAAAATTTTACCTTGAAGTCTAGGAAACCACGCATTGTTAAATACATAATCTAAGTCTTTTCTTAAAATATCATTTATAATATGATCTGCATCTCTTTCTGCCATATTAAAACCTGTAGCTCTACTATAGCCGTATACTTCGTATCCTTTAAACATACAATACTCATAGATTTCTTTACCTATTCCGCTTGTATGTCCTGTAATGCCTACTTTTCTCATTGTCTTTCCTAATTAAAATAATTCATCTACGCTGCATGTATCTTGGCTTCTACATCTTATAAGATCATAATTGAATATGACGGGTTCTACCCACTCAAATTCAGGTTGATCTAAGTAATATTCGCCAGCACTATTGCAACTAACTAGAAGTACTGCCATCAGTAAATATCTAGTCATGTTGATTCCTCCCTATAAAGTTGTTAATGAATATATCATTGTTACGAAGATTATAATACACATAAAGACCAAGGCGGTATCATCTGCTCTTCTAGCACTTCTTCGACGTGCGTAATCGTTCGGGCCAATCCTAGCCCGTTTTCTGTTATTAAGATCCATTTCTTTTTAATAATAATTTTCCCACTTACCAAAACTGTAGTCGTCCCCTATTTCAAAGTCGCAACCGACAGGGCAGCCTGGTATTGAAAATCCTCGATCTCGTTGAACGAAGAATTTCAGTTTTTCACAATAGATTTCCATTTCATCTTCAGGTACTTCGGCAAGAATCGAGTCATGCACTAGTCCGAAGATTTTGGATTTCATTCCCGTCCTATTGATATATTTTTGCATATCTATTGCGCCCAATAGGTTAATGTCTGACGCAACAGATTGAACCAAGAAGTTAATGCCACTACGAATCTCGTGAGATGAGATACCTTTATCCTTGCTCTGGGCATTAGGAAGTCTACGCTTCCGCCCAAACTGACTATAAATGAATGCATTTGCCCTAATAAAAGCATTACAATCATCTAGCCACTTTTTAAGATTGGGGAATGACTCAAAGTATCCCGCAATAACTCTACTTGCTTCTCGTATGTTAAACTCTTTACCAGAGTCTTTTGTTACCTGCCAACTAATCTTAGCGGGGCCAGCTCCATACATTATTCCAAATGTAACAGCTTTTGCCTGTTGACGTCTATCTCTGTAGAGTTCATCTACTTGATTTACCTCACAAGGTAACTTGAAGACTTGTTTTGCTATTGTAGAGTGGAAGTTTCCTCCACTTCTAAATACATCTTTTAAGCCTTCATCTTTTGACAAAACCGCGGCAACATACACTTCCGCCGTAGTCAAATCCATTGAAACAATCTTGTGTCCTAAGTTTGCTTTTATGCAACCTTTAACAGTCGGATTATCTCTAGGCAATTGTTGCATATTCAGTTTACCACTACTAGATAGTCTACCGCTAGTAGTTCCGTGTAAATTGAATCCTGTTCTTAATCTTTTGTCTCTATCTAAATTTGGTACAATTTTGTCCAAATATGTAGATTTAATTTTTACTTTCTGCCGTATCTCAAGGATAAGTTTCGGAACTGCATGACTCTCCGCTAATTGTCCTAAAACTTCGGCATCAGTGGAATCAGCCCCAGTACCCGTCTTTTTACCCGTTGGGGTTAGACCAATATAATCATATAAAAGTGATCGTAATTGGACTGTACTATTAGGGTTAAAGTTAGATCCTTTAGCTTTCTCAAACTGTCTAACTTCTGGAAACTCATATAGTTTTTCTATTGCAGCTTCAATGTCCTTGCTCATAACTTCTTGTGCAAATTCTAATCTTGTCCTATCAAAAGGTACTCCATTAGCTTCTACTTGCTTTAAGAAGTTACAACCCTCAAGTAATATATTATCATATACCCACTTAAGTTTTTTATTCTTAACTATAGCTGCCGACATCTTTTCATATAATAAAAAGGTTACTACAGCGTCCATCGCTGCGTAGTTCTTCATTATATCAAAAGGTATCAAATCATAACTAAAGGCGGCTTTAAGTATGCCGTGCTGTTTCCTATAATTTGCACTCCAGTCATCTAATGGTTTTTCATAATCTCCATAAGGAGTATGCTTCATAGCTAGTTGTTTTAGTCCATGCGTGCCTGGGTTTTCGTCAAACATATAATGCATAAGCATTGTATCTTCAAACTTTGGAAATTTAAAGTTGAAGTGATACTCAAACCATTGAAGGTCGAACTTAGCATTATGAAATACAACTGTTTTCTTATCAAACAGTTCCTGCATTTTTGCTTCTATGTCAGCATCTATAATATCAGCGTCAACATAGCAACCGTGATCAGGCTCGTAAGACATACTGAAACCAAGCATATAACCATCTCTAGCATAGAGAGCGCTAGTCTCTGAGTCAAGGGCAATGTATGATCTCGGAGCATCAATTGCTGATTGTAAGTATTCGAGACACTTTCCTTTTTCTTGGATTCCGTAACATTTATCTTCATCTAATTTCTCTAATTTTAATTCTCCACTAACATACTGGGAGATACTTTCTACTGCTTCTTCAAAGGCTTTCTTAGCTTCAGGTTTAAATCTAATGATAGAAGGATTGATGAGTGCTAAAAACTTCTCATCAATAATTTTACCGTTATACTCTGTTACTGAAGTTTTTCTAGTGAAGTGTTTAAATGCTTCCGCCCCAACTAATATAAGCCAGTCGTAATCATCAGAATTTATTTCTAAATCCACATCTTTCTTTAAAACCTTTTGTTTAGAACTGTCTGAACATAGAGCAAATCTATCAAATTCAAACTCAAAATACTTATCGTAATTTTGAGCAGTTGGTTTTGTTTCTATTAGTGCTATTGAAGCCATTCTTGTAACTCGTTATAACTTATATATCTATATAAGTGATTCTTTAAATGATACTGGATATTTTTATTGTTTAAATGAAACTGTCCTTCTCCAGTATTCCCCCTGTGTTGTTTGTCTGAGTAGCTTACATTATCTCCTATCTCGTCAGCGTCTATTCTAAATATCACTATGAGATCAGAGAAAAATACTCCGTAAAATAATGTGTCAAATTCAGACTTTTTAACTTGCTGAATATTACTATCCCAATCATAATCTTCTCGTTCTGCGAATAGGATATGTCTATCACTTTCAAACTGTAAAGCCTTTAGAACATTCTGTTCCGTTATTTTCACTTGATGTGCTTTTTGCACTCGTGAAAATTTACACTCTACTCTCGTATTGTTAATTTTGTCAAAAAGATCATAATTTAAGTGTTTACTCATGTTTCCGTTAATAATCTTTTTAACCAAGATCTCGGCAACTGTGCCAAATCTACGAGTATGTAATCCGAAGACCGCATCTCTTAATTCTTTTTCATAGTCTAAATTCATAATTTAATCGCCAGTAATAAAAGTATTGCTATTTGTATAATGCAAAGGAAGAACATAAGACCAGCTAGTATCGTGTGATACCATACCCATCTGCTTTGGTAGATCTCTTTCTCTGTTTGACCACCTGCTTTTCTATCCATCCAACTTACTAATCTATTCTTCATCTTATCCATACAATTGTTTCTTTAACCTTTTAACCATGTCCACATTAAAGTCACCTGGGTCTTGTCCCGGCGGGAGGTTTATTATTTGTACTCCCATTTCCATCTTTTCTGCGACTCCTTTTAGAGTCTCTGCTGCTGTTTGACCAGCCTCATCTCCATCATACATTATGTCTATTCCTTGTACTCCCTGTAACTTTAAAAGTGAGAGCTTTACCCAGTTCATTTGCTGAGTTCCGAAACAACATACTGTATTTCTTAATCCATGATCCCATAAATTTAGAGCATCAAATATTCCTTCTACTAGAATAACTCTATTGTTTATAGGCTTGACTTTTGCTGGGCAGAAGGGCATCTCTACGCCTTGTGGATAGATATAATACTTATCTGTCATACCACTAATCTTTCTGCCTAACAATGCTACTGTCTTTCCTGTAATGTCTCGAATGGGAAAGATGATGCGACCTTCAAACTTTGGAACATTCCAAGTGAAAGCCTGCCATATCTTCAGAGTTTCCTCTGAGATGTTCCTAAAGGAACCACCTTTCCATTCTATTCTATCCTCTGGGAGTTGGATACCTACAGTTTGCGATTTTGATCTCGCAATTTTATCTTTAAGTCTGTGTATTCTTACTTCTAATGGACTCTCTGGAGCCCCAAAGTGTGTGAATAGGTTTCCTGAAAAACCACAGGAAAAACAATGCATTATGCCTGTTACCTTGTCAACCCTCAAACTGGGGTTGCTGTCATCATGTTCAGGATTTAAACATGATATGATAGCGTCCTGTCCTTTGACGGAAAAATCTATGTTGCGCTCGCTTAGTAAATCTATTGCTATCATTATTTATATATTATACTAAATTTTTAACCTTTTGTCAAGAACTATTTTTCAGAGGACTATCCGTCTTTATTTATTTGCGGTTCTAATGGTTTCTTTATTAGCTCCTTCAATCTTTTTGCTTTAATTCTTGCCTGCCCCAACTCTGATTTATGATTCCATTCAAGTTCGTCCCCTTCTTTTTCAAAATCTGTCATCAATTTACCACTTGGATCTTGAGCTTCTTCATAGTACATGCTCTTCCAGACTAACTCAACCATTTGAAAGTATATAGCGACTGCCTTGTCTCTGAAATCTTTTTCTCCCCATAGATACCACACTAGCCAATACTCTTTATCTATATTGCAAACTCTTATTTCCTGATCCCCAAGCCAAGGGTGATTTGGAACTAGCTCTGCCATACATCTCATTCTTTGACTACCCGCAATTGGGTACCAGTTAGGCATGGTCAAAATAGGACTTAACATTCCATGTTCTAATAAGCTCTCCATTAAATTTTCATTTAATGGTACACTACGAATATTCTCCTTAACTTTAGGTTGTTCTAAAAGCCAAGAGATCTTTTTAACATACCAAGTATGTGGTGGTAATGGAACTAATTCTGCGGTAGCTCTGCTTATTCTATCATTCGCCATCCCAATCCTCATCAGTATCTAGTAGAGACTGTATTGCGGTTTCAAGTTTAAGCCAATCACCCATGCTAGTTTGTCCATTACCAACAACACCTTGTCGCTGCCTTAATAGTTCTATTAGTTCTTCTTTCCCTACTTTTCTATCATAGTCTTTTTTAGACTTATGCGCTCCTGCGCCTGATTTATTTCTTGATGCTTTCGCAACAGGATTAACTCTTTGTACTTTTCTAATTTTCATAAATACTCCTAATTCATAAAGTTTTAGTGGATCAATCACTTTATAACTGACCCCTTTCCTAATACGGAGTGATCTTCTTCATCAGTACCGTATTGATTTAGTACTCGTATCATTGGATCGTCATAGTCTCGCTCTATATCAGAAGGATTATCTTCTGGTGGATAGGTCGTAGTTAGACTACCTACTGTACGTCTTTTAATATCACCATGATTAAACTCAGCCCAATACAGTTCAAATGCAACTCCATCTTCTAGTCCTTCAAATTGATGAATACAACCTGGCTTAACTTGTGTAAAGTCGCCTGGATTTAATACTGTTTCATCTACTAAGTCGTAATCGTTTTGCCAAACTCTGATGAGCATTTTGCCTGATTCTACAAAAAACCCATTCCATTTAAACTGGTGTTCGTGTTCTGAACATTTTATACCAGCTTTATATTCTATTCTGTGGAACTCTAGAACTCCGTTGGCATGGATTAGTTCTGTTTGCCCCCATATTTTACCTGCTTTCATAATATTTCTCTTGCCATATGTCAGGGTTCCAATCAAAAAAGTGTTCTAAAAACAACTGATAGATCCCCGAAACTGTTTTAATTTCATACTGGATAGGATCATTCCCACCAATATCGTAAAATTTTTCTCCCCTATACCAACACCCAAAGCCTCTGTGAGCCTCTTGTTTATATTTCCACCTATCTTCTGTACCTTTGTAGTATATATTTCCTAGATAGATGGATCTTTTTGGAGAGAACTCATATTGATCTTCTCCGTCTGGTGTTGTTCTATGATCTAATTTCCACTCTAAATTATTATTACCCTTCTTATTTCTTTCTAAGGGTTTAATATCTTCAAATATTCCTAAGTATTCGTCTCTGTGTTGGCAGTTAAAATCTACTACCCAACCAGTTAGATCATAATACTTTTTATGAATTGTAATCTTTTGATCTTTAATTAAGTTATATAAAATAAATTGATTTACGCCGGGGTGTATTCTCATTTTACCACTTTTAATATTACTCCATATTACAACTGGCTCTCTAAAGCCCATATTTAATACTGATTCTATAAAAGTGAACAAGCGTAAATGTATTCTTTCCTTTTGTCTTTCTAGCCAAATAGGGACGAACGCCCCTGAGTTTAGCTCTCTAAAATTAGTCGTAGGAAAGTTTCTCATATTAACTTCAAATACGGCAGCCTGAAAAGGAATACTTGTTACGTCATAAATCACTGTACGTTTCACCAGTACCTCCCATTTGTTCTTTTAAATCTTCTTTTTGATCAGGATCCAATGCAGTCATTGGACCAATCTTTAGTGTCTCCCAATCGAGTTCACTAACAAAAGATTTCATTTCACCGTTTCTCATTTTATCGCATTTGAACTTAATACAATTCTCCTCTTTTCCCCAATGTTCTAATGTAAAGGCAGCGTCAACTGCGTCCAAGATACCTCTTGAGAATCGTGCTTCGCCTTTGGGATTGGTTTGATAAGCAGACAGAACCATACAATTTTGATCTTGAGCAAGCGTTTTCATTGCTTTACTTATCTCAATTTGTTCTGTCCATTCGTACTGCCCAGAGCGACTCGGAACGTTGTGGCGACGCACTTGGTTTAAATAATCAATGACTATTAAACCGAGGTCAGGGTACTCTACTTTCTTCTGTCTAACTGTGCTAATAACTTTAGCCATAGTTAAGCCAGGATCGTAGAACACATCTATCTGTCCTTCTTTCTTTATCTCACAATTTCTAGATAGATCATAATGGAACTTATCGAAATCGTTGTAGATGTCATACTGTTTAAGTACTTCATCTCCTCCGATGAAACGATCTGCCCACCACTCTCCTACTTTGTTCCACTCTTTCTCAAAAAGATTTCTCTTTATAAGTCTACCGAGTGGTACATTTGTAGCCATGCTACACATTCTTTGGAGGATTGGTCTAGAATCCATCTCTATTGTAAAATAAAGAACACTTCGGCCAGCTTGTTGTGCGTGTACTGCTACATTACAACAAGTGAAAGATTTTCCGTGTCCTCTTTGCGCTCCCACAACGACCAAGTCTTTGGGAGAGAACTGAAAGTTAATATCGTAATCTTGGTTTAACCCAAGAGGTAGATAATTAGCTAAATCTTCTTCAGAGTCAAACAACTCAATAGTATCCATTTCGTCACTATCTGCCATTGTATCAACTCTATCTTGAACCTGTACTACAATTTCTTGTAGGTGGTCTATGTTTTCTTTTGCATCTGCAATACTAATTGTTTCATCAATATAGTACTCAAGTTTGTTCAATATTTCCGTTTGGGTAAATTGATCCTTGAGATACTCTAGTAATTCGTATGCAGGTACATCAGTTTCGACAGCTTCGATTGCATATATTTTTTCCTGTAGTTCCCGAGACCTAATCTCTGCTTTTAATGCATCAAAAGTTGGGAGAGCATGAAATTTGTGGACGTGCTTGTCCACTACCTTCCATAACTTTTGGTATTCGCCTTCGGGTAGGTAATGTTGCTTCAGTCGATTCCATGAATCGAAATCTCCTTCCGCAAGAATTTGCTTAAGTAATGCACTCTCTACTGTCATTTATCTCTCCCAAGATTAACTAGGGAAGATTAAATCTCCCCTAGTTGTTCCTGACAATAAAAAGTTAAGATTGAACTCTTTCTTTTCTTGCTGATCCGTCGTAGTCAGCGCATATAAGACCACGTCTAGTCAACATAGTCTTTACACCTCTTACAGTTTTACCGATTTCATCAGCAATTTCTTCAACAGTCATGTCGTCGATTGTAAGCTCAGCTAGTGGGTCTGCTTTTCCAGAACCTTTAGTGTGCTCTTGCTTAGGGATAGCGTTTATTTCGCCAGCTCTAAGTAAAGAAAGTGCTTTCCCTCTGATAGAGTTTACACTCTTTCCAAGAGACTCTGCAATTCCTTCAATAAATGCGCCGTCATTAACCATTCCTACAAAAGTAGCTTCTTCAGCTTCAGTATAAGTCTTAACAGACTCAACTTTAGGAGCTGGTTTTACATGTTCTGTAAGTTGCATAGAAAGGATCTTACCTTGTATTGATTTTGCACTGAAAGATCCGCCTTCAAAGTTTGAAGCGATCTCAGCGTAAGTGTAACCGCCAGAATTGTCAGTTACAAAAGCTCTTAAAGTTGCTTCTTGATCGTCTGTGAAAGACTTAGTATTGCTACTAGAAGCGAGCTCTACATCATATCCCATTTTTCTTAGCTTGGAGCTAACACTTCTTACTGAAGTTTCAAGATCCTCAGCAGCTGCTGCTACTGTAGCTTGAGAAACAGGTGTTTCGTCACCAACGAAAGACTCTAATGCTGAAGTCCTTTCGTCTGTCCATTTAGGTAATGCCATTTTATTTTTCCTCTATAAATTGGTTTAGGTTGTTAATAATAATGACTCCTCGTTCCCGAGCAGTCTGCGTTTTGGCTGACTCAATTCCACTCTCATTTATTAGATAAGTGCAGTCTTTCGTCAGACTGGTTTTTACGGCAAAGCCGTGGTTCTCCAGAACTTTTTGTGCATGAGCTTTGCTAGGGAAACTCTTGAGTCTGCCCGAAATACAAACAGTTCCTACTATGTCTCGTTTTATAACTTTCTTAGATTTAAAACTAAAAGGTAAGAGTTTATCATATTCATTTGCATAAAACTCGGTATCTAACCAATTTAATAGATTAGATGTAGCTTTCGGTCCAATGCCTGCTTCAATACAGCTTGCTTCGGAAACTTCTTCGATAGAAGTTATTTTTTCGCATAATTTCTGAGAAGCTGATCGACCAAAAAGCGGTATAGCAAAACTAGGTAATAAGGTTTGAAGGTCAATTGTTTTTGATTTTTCTATCTCGTTTACCAACTTGGTTGCTAATTTTTCAGAGCCCAGTCTGACGGTAATCTCCCCGACAGATAGCTCATAAAGTTCTGGATAATCTAGGAGATCCAACTTTTTAATAGTCGAAGGGCCTAGTCCCTTTATTTTCAAAGATGAGGCGAAGTGTTGTAACTTTTTGTCCCATTGAGCTGGACACATCTTGTTGAAGCAGTAAAGTAGTTCGTTAATAAACTCTAAATTGCTATCGCAAGAGGGGCAGTTCGTTGGGGCTAAAATTTGTTCCATTCGCTCAATTCTCATTCTTTTTCATTTATATTGTATATTATACTAAAAAATTCACCGTGTGTCAAGAGATTTTTTCAGTTTATCACTTATTTTTTGAGATTAAAATTTTCTTCGTCTTCATAGACATAGGTATCTTCCTTATAAGTTTTGCGTAGCTTATACTCGAAGTACCAAGTTTTAATTTTTTTGATCAATTTTTTAATATATATCTTCATTTTCTATGTCCTGTAATACTCTGTCTGCCATCATAGCATGCGCTTCTTCTAATGGGTGGTCTTTCCTGCCTATTGGTAACTTGGCTTTTTGAGCCATGTCATAAAACCCGTCCGCCTCCAGGCAGGGAAGTTCTTTTAATACTTGTTTTTTGCTTAATTCTAAGCTATCCCAGTAGTTGTTGGCAGCTTCCAAGTAGTCCTCATCTAGCAAATACAAAAAGGGTTTGTACTGTCCGCTAGAAAATGTATAAAATAGATGAGGAATACCTCTTGCTTCTAAAAAGTGTTTTGTTGAGAGCATATAAGATATTGTATATTTTAAGTTCCATCTTATGTGTCTTAATTCTTTCATGAATCCATTAAGAATTAAGTACTCGTGATCAGTTTGATCTGGGTGTTTATATAGGTTTGTCTTTTCTCTATCAATTTTCAACTCTCTATGTGATAGTGCAAAGTCCTTCCAGTTAGTTGCGCGCCATCTAGGTACGCTAGTTTGTTCACTAGACTTATGAGTATTCCCTGAGATATTTGCTCCAGTTTGCAGGTACTCCATTCTATTTATTCCAGTCCACATTATTACTACTAGATCGTAATTTTTACTTAAACAATGATTCATAGTAGATCTCCAAATCCTATCATTAGATCCACCTACTTTAGCATCATTATCTTCTAATTCATTCCGTGCTTCACAGACGAGACTAGAGTAACGAGTGTTAAACTTATCTGTCAACTCATATCCATTAGTAAAACTACAACCATTAAAGTAAATCAAAATACATGTACTCCTGTTAATCTTTTAAATTCATCTGCTTGTACAGTATCATTTACTATAGGTTTTCCTTTCACATTTAAACTTGTATTTAGTACCATTGGAATACCTGTTCTTTCATAATAATTTTCTAGTATCTTTCTTAAGATTGAAGGGTTATCTTTAGTTACAACCTGAACTCTTGCGCTGCCGTCCACATGCGTAACTGATCCGTAGTCATGCTTGGCCTTGCAAGTGTATTGCATAAATTCATTCTTTTCTCCTTCGAAGTAGTCATCAAAATACTCCTCCAAGATTGCGGGGGCAAAAGGGCGGAATTTTTGTCGTCTTTTAATACTATTAACTGTGCGCTTAATATTATACCGCACATCACCGAGCAAAGAGCGATTGCCCAAAGCTCTAGGTCCAAATTCTGTTCTTCCATTTGCTACTCCTACTACTTTATTAGCAAGTAGATAGTCTACTATTGTTCTTGGATTTGGTTTACCTACTATATTACTGCCCCAAAAACAATGTTTATATTCAACTCTGCGACCTAGATGACCTAGTGCCGCTCCTAAACTACTTCCTGCATCGCCTGGATTAGGAAATATCCAAGTCTTTCCAAATCTGCTAGGTAATATCTTACTGTTAGCCACACAGTTTAAAGCTACTCCGCCTCCATAGCAAAGATTCTTTCCGTAGTTTTGTGCTACATTCATTACTTGTGTAATCTGTCTCTCTACCTCAGCCTGAGCACTTGCCGCTATATCTTCAGGAGCCTGTCCTTGAAAGTATGCTAGAGGTATGCCCCTGTGCCAGTTTTTATCTGGTAGGTCGAACATCCATCTCATATTTATACTTGGTTCTCCATAAGCCGCCATACCCATAGTAATGTATTCATCTTCGTTTGGTTTCAATCCAATACGCTTCGTTATAGCACTGTAGAATAGTCCGATACTATGTGGATATTTCCAGTTGCTGACACATTTCAAAATTCCATCTTTTGGAACCCAAATACTTGAACAGTCCCACTCTCCGATAGCATCAATTACAACTATAACAATATCATCATCAAAAGGCGCAGTATAATAAGCTGCTGCGGCATGGCTTTCATGATGTCTCAAATAATATGAACACTCATTCTCATTTTTTGTGAGAGACATATTTAAGTCTGCTCTACGTTGGTTCTTAAGTTCGGTATCTTCGTAAAAAACCGAGACATCTGCGTGCGGATATCGTAAAAATTTTGGGAGTACTGGATCATTCTTCTTTCCAGTAAACCTTTCTGCGTGGTGGCACTCGATAATCCTTGTTTCATCTGTATAAGGAGAAACTTCCACTAAAGAAGCGGAAGCGTCATGAAATCCTTCACTAATTCCCACTACTCTCATGAGGGTGTCCACCTATACTGTTTAGGATCTCCATACTTATGTGGTCTAGATATATTTAATAGAGGGGGTCTCTTACCTTCGCCAACCCATACAAAATGATGTGCTACCATAATGGGGGTTGGGTTAGTATACCAAGCTATTATTTCTTTGTCTACACAGTATTTTTCTATACTTTGTTCGCTTTCTGCTACCAAGTACTCTCGTTTTCCTACTATGTCTTTACATGATGCAAAGTGAAACTGTACTGTCATCGTGTTGGTAATCCTCCTCTAGTCCACATATTGAATGAGAACTTTACTCCTTCTGTTACTGGCTGACTCCTATGCCACATATCACAGCAAAACAATAGAGCATCTCCTGTATCTAATTTGAAAGGTTCATACTTATATATTTCTGTTGCGCCACCTTTAAACTTATTATTTAAGTATATTAAAACACTAATACGATAAGGAGCTCTTTTAGTATATAAAGTTTCTATTTCGTCTAATTGATCTTTATGCCAATTCAAATCCTCACTAGGAGTAAGTCTATTTATATATTGAGTAGTCTCCTCAGATAGTATAAAATTATAACTATTTTTATTGTACTCTCTAACTAAGTGGTCTAATCCTTCATCATAATGTTTAACTTTAGCTCTGTTAGACTCAATAGGATAATTACGAGGCTGTTCTGCTGCCCCATGATTTCCCAAAGCTCTACCTGAAAAGGGCACAAACTTATCCTGATGTTCCCTAATCATATTATTACAGGTTTCAACTGACCAAAAGCCCTTCTCAATACCTACTATATTAAATCTTACTCCGTGTTCTATAATCATACCCAAATTAACCCTTCTCTGTCTGGAAACGCTTTCAAAATACCACTATCCATAGTAAAACATTCGGTATGTCCACCAAATTTTACTTTCGGTTTATAACTATGTTCTTCAAATGCTTTATGCAATCTTTGTTCATATTGCCACACAGTATAAAGATCAGAGTGAAAGGTTCTTTGAATACGAATCTCGTACCCCTTAAACCCATGACTACGCTTTATAATGTGTCGCCAGTCTTTACCTTTAGCGATTCCAACTTTTATGCACTCTCTAGCCCACGACTTCTTATTAACTAAAATAACTCCGTAAAGAACTCCATCTGCTTCTTTTTCTTCAGGGTAGTTCTTAAAGTAAGTTTCGTTATATATCCCACCAGCCATTAGTGAACCGTGAATTTATGCTTGTTGTCTTCAAACTCATCAAGCAATCCTTCGAACCATTCTTCATCTAGTTCAATAGTATCTCTGAATTTATCTATATCCATTACTTCATGACCTTCTGGTATTTTTTCACAATATACTTTATAGGCGGCATGAAGCTGGGATTCTAAATATAATAACATTACACTCTCCTCACAATTCTAGGGATAATTTCCCCACTTCTAATAACCTCTACATTACACCCAATTTCTAAATTCATTTGATTTATAAATCCAATATTGTGTAAGGTAGCTCTTGAGATATTAGCTCCTCCAATTTCAATAGGTTCAAGAATAGCTGTTGGAGCTACTACTCCACTCTTTCCTGTGTTCCATACTACATCAAGTAGTTTTGTAACTATTCCTTTCTCTCTTGTTTTCAGAGCATAAGCTCCTCTAGGGTGGTGGGAAGTGTGCCCGAAGTCATTGAAGAATGAGTATTTATCTACTCGGAACACTGTTCCGTCTTGTGGAAACTCATTGTAATCGCCCAATGTAATAACATTAAACCAGTTGTCTAACATTTTCATATCTTGAGCCCAGTATTCTCCGACATGGGGTTGAATCCCATACACCACTAGGGTCAAATCTCGTCTTTTAAACTCGTCTACATCTTTAAGATTAAGTGCGCCTGCTGCATAGTTTCTTGCGTTCTTTATAGTTTTAGGGGCAACAATTTCGCCTGTAATCTGTCTAAGACCAGAGAATAATGTTTTACCCATACTAAGAGTACGCGGAGCTATATGCTTGATTTTATTACTAATATCAATTCCGTACTTACCATCACCCCTAGTTAATGCGTCATGGAATATACCATCTACATAACAAATAGACACAGCTGCGCCGTCCAGTTTAGGAGTGGCAACTACTGCTTTATTTTGATAATCGGGGGGTGTGTCTTCGTTTGAAAAGACTTTTTGAAGTGAATACATTTGGAAAGGGTGAGCAAACCTTGTGTCGGTATTGTGTCCCACCTTGAATTCGCCAGCCGTATTTTCTACTATTCTGTCATACACCTCGTCTGGAATGATCGGGGTACCACGATAGTATTGATCGCGACATTTGCTTAAATATGTTTCCAAATCTCTATTCATGTATATATTATACTAAAATTTGGGGGCGGTGTCAAGAACTATTTTTGTTAATCTAAATATATTTGATCAAGTTTGTCTTTGAAATGTTCTTCGAGAATGTCCTTCACTTCAGTAAGCGAGAGAATCTCAACTAACCCATCGAAGAAGTTTCTGCTATTATCGAAATCTAATGGCAAGGATACTCCTTCCCTACTAGGCTTCCATTCTTCGTCAAAGTCTTGATAGTATTTTCTGATCGAGAGATATTCTACATCTCTAAAGGTATTGATGGTCAGATAAACACGCTCGTGTTTATCCTCATTGTGATGTATTAGTTTTTCAAATACGGGTGGGGCTTCATGTATTTCTATCATTTTTCAATATCGCTTGTAAAGGAACAATAGAAGTAACATTCTCAGGCATGAGTAATCTGTAGGAATCTGTGTCCCAGCAGAATAGTAAGACCTGTCGGTTATTAGGTCTTGCTCTGTTTCTTTTTGACTGTATGTATTTATTATCGAAATTTAGTGTACAGACGTTATACTTTAGTCTACGACTGTTTTGACTTCGATAAGTAATTATTGCGTCACCGCATCTTTCAACCTGTGCGATAAACTCCTCTTTCTTCATTAGGTTCCTTGTGGGTTAGTACTTATTTTTTACCGTCCCAAACAATGGTATCCTTAAAGACGAGGTGAATCTGATAGATGCAAAAATACGCAGGGGACATTGCTGTCCCCCACGATCAGGGGTAGTTATTCGTTTACTGAGCTAATAATCTCTGCAAAATAATTGGCTGCTTTCCCTGTCAGCTTGCTAATTATTGATTCATCTGGCTCTCTGCCTGTGTCGCGAATTGCATTGGTTAAGGTTGCCTGTGCGTCTGCTACAGATACACGACCTCCACCAGTTGATCCGTTACTAGATGAACGAGTTGCAGGAGATTTTTTAACATAAACACCAGCTCGTGTTAAGATCATTCTTACACCGTTTGGGCTCTCGCCTAAGTCGGAAGCAATGTCTTTAACGATTTCCATACTATCTTCTGGAGTTGGTTCGGCACTAACATACATGTTAATCGCCTGTTCTTTCTTTTCTTGTTCCCAAGCCACTTTTCGTCTCCGTTTTTGTTGTTGTTGAAAGTAAAATCTATCGCCCATGATTTTTCCATTTATAGATATATTATACTAAAGAATGACGGCGATGTCAAGAACTATATTTTAGTAGCTATACCCGTAGGTGTCAAGGTCTGGCTTTATTATCTTCGCTACTAATATTAAACTCTTACTTGTATACCACCTTCTATAGTCGTTAGAAATCGTTTGCTTCATCAAAATAGAACTATCTATGGGTTCTATGTCTAAAGCTATACAATCCTGTTCCCAATATTCTAAGGTGATTACTTTGTCATAATGGGAATATAAATCTACTTGAGACCTAGGTTTTTCTTGGACTATCCACTTATCGAAGCCATACCAATCCCAACTGTCTCTATATAAAGAGACTAGTCTCTCGTATGGGTTGCGAATTACAGGTATCTTTGCTTTATCGTATTCCAGAAATAAACTCTGATTCATTTTGTAACTCCTGTGCTAATTGTTTACAGTCTCCTATTTTATACTTTAGCATGGGATCGTCATCTTTTAATGAACCTAGTTTATCCAATAATACTGCAAGTTTTTTACTGCATTCTGCGATTGTGTGTATATCTGCCATAAAATTTTACCAATGAAAATGCTTTTCTAAAGCCATCAGCTTGTCTTCCGCTTCTGCTATCCTATCCATTTGGGTATCTATTGCTCCAACAATATCAGGGTGTTCCCCTATACCAGCAGGATTGCTCAGATAAACTTCGACATTGGCTGTTGCTTCAGCTATTTCACCTTTATATTTATATTCAAGGGCTGTCTTAATCTTCGCTCTCATCTTTTATTAAATTCCTAACGTAGTTGTAAATAAATTGTTTTCTGTATGACTCTACTAATGCTGGTAGCATCAGTAAAGGAACACAGACAAACGCCATGATTCCAAATAACAGAAAGGTCATGTAGCGCCAACGCCATATAACATGCTCGTTGTCAATTTCCCTAATAATTCTTATTGAGGGTACAAAAATCTGCCAGATAATCATTATCCAGCTTGCTATCCATATCGGTAGCACATAACTATAGAATAACTCCATATTTCTCCAAATGCCTTAAACTGCCTAAGTCGTAAGCCAGAGAGAATGAGTAATATCCACATTTACTACCATCAAGATACGGGAAATAAGTTTTTTCCATAATATGTTGGGGTACTGGATCGTACGCCCATATGGAATAACCTCTTGCTCCGTACTTATGCTCATAGTGCGTCACAGGTTTTGCATAACCTGGCTTTGAGTTTTGGTATTCTGTTGTCAATTCTCGAAGTATTTTGGCAACCCCGTTGTCTCTTACAGACCATACGAGTTCACCATCTTCGAACTTATCTTTTACACATTCTTCTGGAAGCATTTGATACTTATGTCTATAACATTTAGAGTGTGCTTCCTTACTTAATTTTTCGGGAACACCTACTCTTTCTAGTATTGCTTTGACGAACGCATTTGAACGATAAGTTCTGGTAGCTATCTCGGATATATTATCTCCGTCAAGATAGTACTCGATAACAGATTTTATCTCGTCTCGAGTGGCACCTTTACCTCTGTTCTGGCTTTTACGTTTTTCTTTATACTCCCAAACCTCATTGTATTCATCTATGATTCTCTGAAGTCTGGTCGTGTTATACCTTATATTCAGAATCTCGCAAGCTTCTTTCTTTGTGATTGGTTCGTCTTGTTGTAGTAATTCTATTACATTACTAATGTTTGCATCAGTTAAATTTTCGTGTGATTTCCTTTTAACACCCCTCGTTAGTGCCATAATCTTCTCCATCTAGTATAATCATATGCTCCTTTCCGTAGAGCATTATGGCGTAGTGAATTATTTTTAACAGATCTGCTGGATTGTGTCCGTCCTTTTTCCCGTATCTCTGGGCGTATTTTATAATGTTTCCTATGCAAAACCCTATCCCATGCTCTGCATCAAAAATTATTTCAGTTGCCTGAATTTTTCCATTTGCATAATGCTGTTCGTAAGTTTTGTCTATGTACTGCTTTAAATACTGCAATACATCTTCTTCATTAAATTTATACTCTATTTTTTCCTTCATGTCTCTGTCTCAAAAAACGCTACTTGGGTTAATCTTCCTGTTTCTTTGTTATGACCAAAGCTAGAAACTGTAGGGGCGTGAAAATATGTGCCTTTATAAACAAGACATCTATTGTATCTATTCTCTACTGTAATATGAGGCTTCCACTCGTCTAATGCCTCCGATTCGAAAAAGTTTTCTCTGAAAGCGGGGCCGATTATAACTGCATTACTCTGGTACTGTTCTATGGTTTCTGTTTCTTTGTTTTCTAATAGAACTGTTCCAGAATTTTTAGGTGGATTAGGAAAAAGATAAATAACTGCTGCCCAAAAGTCTTGGGGGTTACCTCTATCTTTGGTATGGTCTCCGTGAACCCAATTAAAGTAATGTTCTTTTTTATAACCTAAGTTAAAAGATCCATTACTCGTATTGTATTTAAAGTCTACTATTAGTTTTCCTACTATAGACTGTAGTCTATTACGAAGATAAACCATATTAGCATAGCTAGGATTTACAGCACGAACACCTGTGTGTCCTCTTACTTTATCCTTTGTTATACCCTCTCTAAAGGTACACCCAAGCGCAATGTTTCTTATTACGTCTGGGTCAGGATAAAAATCATCAACTACGTGGATCACTTATCTAGCTCATCGAGTACATCTATTCCGCCCTCGATTTTTGCTAAATATTCTTTTGTCCTTGCTAGTTTTCCTTCAAGCACAGTTATTTGCTCTTCAGCTTCTTTCTGTTGCTTCTGAAGGTTTATTCGTAGCATAGTTCTTTGTGTCATAGTTTGCATATTCATGTCATCTAGTATACCAATTAGTTCAGGTTTCTCCATGCCTATCACCGTGAAACCTAAAAGCTCTCAAAATGGTACTAACACCGTTCTTTTTAATCATTCTTAACTGTCTACGATTACTCATATCATTTCTTGCCTTGTCGAACCAAGCATCTTTTTGCTCGTCTGTCCAGTCAGGTGGAAATGTGCAGCGCATACCCTCTAGTTCGTATGCACGAATACCAGTTTTTGGATCTTTTATTAAATTTTCTTTTTCCATATTTTTCTCAAAAGGGTTAGTCCCTCTCCCGTAAATCGGGCAGGTACCGCTTGAAAGGTAGCTCCACTTACTTTTTTATGCTGTGTTATTAACTTATATAGTGTTCACACACCTTGATATATTTTGTGTTGCGTATCCAATCATTAAGTTCACTTCGCGAACGACTTTGAGGGACTCCCTAATAGCCTTGCGTAATGTGGGCGTAAGCCTCATTACATTCATCTATCCTTTGTCCACATAAACATCGCGAGGATTTCGTCCTACTTCTCATTCGAGCAAGGGCTAGATCCCACGCGCTGTTATTATGTTCAAGTTTCTTCTTTGATTTCATATACATATTATATCAAAAATTAGAAGTCAAGTCAAGAACTATTTTTCGATTGCATATAATAATTACTTACTGTTAATCTTATCCTTTGCTGTACCGGCGTATAAACCGAACCATGCAGCTCCTGCTCCTACAACTATCGAAATCAATCCAGATTGCTCTAGTGTTGGAACTTCTAGATCCATGAACCACATTGTGCAGAAGTATAGTAGGTAAATATAAACGGATAGGAACAGTCTTGGGAAAATTCTCCAAGCGTCTATCATCTGAGATAACCATATCCATTTCTGCCAAGGATTATCTGGTTCCCTTTCATTTTCCATCTCCATAATTTTTGCTTTCAGTTCGCCGATTTCAGCTACCATAGCCATAAATTTATTAAGATCAATCTCTACTTCGTTCCTAGACATATCGCCTGAGAACTGTTCAGATGGTTGTGCCATCATATATCTCCGATCCAATCATACCACTCTGCTCTATTATAAGGTCTGCCTGATGGCTCCCTAAAATGAAATGAAATGGATATTCTTGGGCTTAGGGTGTCAACCCTGTGATAAAGTTTTTTTGGTAGATATAATAAATCTCCGTCATCTAAGTCGATTACTTCTTTAACAGTAGCATCTTCTTTTCGACATTCGTAAGAATGTTCATTATATATGTACCAACGTACGCTTCCTCTTACATGAAAAAGAAAGTTATCCGTACTATCCGCATGGATTGGAAAACACTGTGCGTCTTTACGACTAGAACAGTATAAATTTGCTTGTCCAATTCCATAATACTTCTCAAACTCTTTGCATTGATTCCACATTGTTTTATTTAGGAACTCACAAAGAGCGAGAACAAAACTGTTTCCCTTATTCCAGAGGTCAAATATTTCTTCTCTGGTTAATTGTACATCAGTTGTTACTTTAGACCCTTTTTGAAAGGTCTTTTTTCTATGACAATACTTGCCATTATCAGTTATTATTTGTAACTGAGGCATTCTATCCCAACCACTTAAATTATGACTGTTCAAATACATATCTAATTCTTTCCAACTAAAGTGGTCTTGGAATATAGGTTTATCACTCTTTACTATAAAGTATTTTTTATCTTTAAATTCTTCTTCAAATCTCTTTATAGGAAAAGGTAATAATTGTTCTAAAGGTATACTCATCTTTCTAAAAGCCACGATACTAAAGAGTGTCTTATTCCTGCTGTTACAGGTTTTACCCTGTGTTTTATTGATGGATTAAATACTATTATTGAAAGAGGATCAAAAGCATACTCTGGTAAGTTAATTCCATCAAGTTCTAACTCACCACCTTCATACTGATCTCGAGGAGACAATACTGAAATAAAACTATATTTTCTATACCCCGTTCCACTTCCGTCTCTGTGCCACTTATAGTAGTCTCCTTCTTTATATGTTATAACATTTGCTGTTTCTGGTACTAAGTCTCCGTACGGTTCCATAAACTTAGATAACCAATCATGTAGTTCCGTTAAAGGTCTACTCCATGAATCAGGATTTCCTGTCTTTCTTAAAAACCTAACATCTGCTTTTCTAGCTTCATCTCGTCTTGCTGAACCTAATGAATCTCCTACTACGCCCGGTATTGCTACATGAGTTTTTAATGAATTTATACATGTACGATATACTTCTATATCTAATGCATTTCTATATACTGCAACCTTCATTAGAACTCCTCTGGGTTAGCAATCATTTTACATTTTATTGCAGTATCCCATAAAATTTCAGCAATATCTTCTCTAGGATAACTGATCTTGCCCCAAGGCGTATATTGGGGGTGCCAAGGCTGACTGCTTAAACTTGTAAAATGTAAGTGTTTAATTTCATCAATTTCAAACTGTGGTATCATATCATGGTCTATATTTCCAGTACCATCATAAGGCATAATACTGGGGTGAAACCATGAAGTGTCCCTGCCATCAAAAGAGTTCCATCTAGGATCTAATTTTTTAATTACTCCCTTTACTTTTTCTTTGTGAGGGTTTCCTATTTCTGTTATAAAGGTATGTTTATAGTTTGTGGGGTAATGTGCTATTGTATAAATAGGTTTTATATGTTCTCTTGCTTTTTCGCAGTCAATCAACATTACACTATCACAAAACCAACCTTTAGCATAGTCTGTATGTTTCCAAACAGTTCCGTTATCATGCAACCCGTCCCATACCATTCCAAATGCACAGCCTTCTAAGTCTGTTTCATATAGCTCTGCTATATTTTTAAAGTTCATTTGGTCAGTATCCATGTAAATTGCTTTACCTTTAAAGTTACATAGTTCAGGTACTGCATATCTAAAACAAGTAAACGGAGTACCCCAACCGTTTGTTCTCCAATCTTTAAACTTACTAGGTCTTAAAAATGTGATATCTAGTTTTTCTTTTGTGTTTTTAAATAGTGTATAGAGTAAAACTTGTTCTATCCATCTATCTTCTTGTGTTCCTGTACCAATAAATATCTTAATCATCTCTATACTCCACATGGAAATATATAGTATCAGGTTCTGGAAGTATTGTTACTAGAGATTTATTTCCTACTAGAACGCCGTGATATTGTTCTAATTTTCTCCACGCTTTTCCTCGTTCTTTCCAGTTTGGTACTAATTCTGGGTTAGGCATACCTAAATCTTTACACGCTGAAAAGAAAGATAGTGGTGCATCGTTTTCCAGAGTCAAAATTATACTTCCACCCTTTGTTAAGGGTATATAGAGATGGTTGCTTGGAGCGTCTAATCCTGTAGGCATATGAAAACTTCTTTCATTATGTACTACTAGGGATAGATAATTGATAGTAGGTTTATTTAATACTGTTCTTAATTCAGTAAAAATTTCCTCTCTATGTTCCTTCCAGAATGGAGCAGAACAGTTGTAAGGCGGAGCTTGCTTTAAAGAGTAGAATAAATAAGAGTCTGCTCTAGGATAAAGCCACGCCCTTTGTGGCGACATAAATTTAACTGCTTTGTCGCAAAGGTCTATAAAAGGTTTTATGTTAGATATCTCTTGTATCACGACAATCTACTACTCCGTCTTGTAATTTTAAATGTGCCGCGTGTGCCCAATGGACATCTGGCATCTCTACTGTGCTTATATGGGAAAACTTTTTCCATTCAGCAAGTGCGATTCTTTGATTACCAGTATACGCCAAATATGGGCGGTTTGGATCAAAGGGTAGTATTAAGTCTGGTGTTATATTCCTTATTGCCATAAAATAATTATCCGTTGTGTTTTGAATAATTATTATGGGGTCTCTCATTCCATTATAGGCTATATCCTTCCATAGAGTTTTATAATCTATTGATGGTTCTACTGCACTCGCTATATTTATAAGTGCAGTCTTTCTAACAATCTTAGTCTTTATCTGTAAATCGTAATCGAAGTATACGACTTGTAAATCTTTGACTTTACTCTCTAAGTACATTAAGCAAACTGCATTAGTACTGATTCAATTGCGTCTGCTTTTTCTCCTAAATGTCTTGGGATTGATACGTCTACTACAAATCTAGGTTTACTACCTTGATTTTTATCCGCGAACCATGTATCCCCATCAAAGTCATTTCTTACACAAGTCCAGTCTCCTGCTCCTCGTCTTACTCCCCATTGGTCTGGTACTTTAGTTACTACTTTATCTCGTACTGCAACTGAATATCCGCGTCCGTTATTGTGGATAAATCTTAAAGAATGGCGTTGCTTATTTTTACTATTGTGCCACCCAGTAAACCCCTTATCTGGAGCCATAACTGTAAGTGTATCGTAATACCACTCATCTGATTTAGCTCCCTCTATTCCATCACGGAAAAGACGCATAAACCAAGTTTTCATACTATTAAAATCAGCTCCTGTTTCTGAAGCTAGTCTTTCTCTATTCTGTCCACTATAGTCTCTATAGTTATGTTCTTTAGGATAACCTACAAAGTCATCATCGTTCTGATAGGTTCTTAAGGTACTATATGAAAGGTCTTGTTTTGGTAGTCCCTCCCAAGTATGTGGATATTTATACAGACTCTGTGCTAAATAATCTAATCTCTTTAAAAACGCTATATTTTTTATTGGAATTTGTTTCATTGTTTCTCAACTGTAAGACCAATAGCTTCTTGGTCTCCTTGAGGTGTCTTAATAGTAACATTTCGATAATATACTACTACCTCTTGCACTTCTCGAATGTATCTACGAAGTTCTTGCATATTATAAGACATTAACTCGTAATCTTCGACAGATATAGCAAAAAATACTATATCTCCATTGTTCTTTTTCTTTGTGTCATCTAGGAACTTATCTAAATATGTATAACCTTCTGGCCATTCGTTTTCCTTTCCTAGATCGCATACCCACTTATCATCAATCTTTTGTCTCGGTCTTTTACCTTCCTCATCTTTGACGCAAGGGTTTGCTATTTTTGCTGTTGACACAACATGCCAAACAGGATCTTTTAAGTCAATATTTCTGGGCATAACAGGTTGAATAATATCAATCTCAATTGGTTTAGAAGATACTTCTATCTTCTTACTTCCTAACAGGGAACAACCGCTAGTTATTAGGGTTAATATCAGTACTGGGATCGTCCAGCGAATCGAGTTCTTTACTATCATTTTCTATACTCTCAAATACAGCCTTTGTCTGTTCATTGGCTCTTGTTTCTATCATACCTGGCCTTGCAATTGCCAATTTATTTAGGTTGTGTCTCCTAAATACGTCCAGATAACTATTCATTTCTTGCTCAATCTGAGCATTTTTTGAAGCCATTTGATTCAGAGCTGCGCCCTGCCTCTCATAGCTTTCTTTAATTACTTGTATTGCTTCTTCTTGTTGAGCTATTGCAATCTCTAGCTTAGCATTGTTTTCTTTCAAAGTCATGTTCTCGTTGTAAAACCAGAAGGCTAATACTCCTAAAACTACTGCTATTCCCATTGTTAGTTGATTCATGCCTACCCTCTAATTTCTTCAACACCTTCTGGTGTCTCAATTTCAATTGTTTCTGCTTCTTTAACCATTGCACAACCACTTATTGTAAAAGTGAGTGCAATTAGAAGTGCTACTATTGTTTTCATAATTGTTCTATCCTATAATTTAGCCCGTCCGAGCCTGATATTTCTACTATATCACCATCATCATTCACGAACTTAAGATGTTTATCTTTTTTTATCATAAATCTTTTCACAACGAAATCTCTATCGTCCTCATCTCCCCAAGTCTTATTATAACTTACTGTAAGGGAGTAGCGTGGGAAGAGTTTATAGTAAATCCACAAATAAACTCTCACTAAAACTCTCCAAATACTTCTGAAGAACCCCGCTATCTTTTGCTTTATCCTTGCCATTCCTCGCCTTTAAAATGTCGGGCTTCTGCCGCGCGTCTTTTAGTTAGCCCTGCTAACTGTTTACCACCTGCTTTGTCCCATCTTTTTATCTGGTCTGGCACCAAGTCATACCTACCGTCATTTAATCTCTTCAAAAGTGTACTACTACTAAGGTTTGTCGGTCCGAGGTTATAAACCCACACAGTCAGGGCATCGAATTGCTCCTGCGTAAGTGGTACTTCCACATATCTTTCAATATATCCCTCGTACTCTACCAATTCCTCTAAAAGCATTTGCTCTGCTTCGTCTTGAGTGATTGTCATACCTTCGTACACACCTTTAGTGTGTCCATAACCGATAGTCCACACACCTACTGAGTCTTGGTAGGCTTCTAGCCTACAACCCTCAAAATACTTTAAGATGTCGTGTCCTTTATTACTTAACTGCATATAAATACTCCAAATGAGTCCTGTTGCGAGAAGGATAATAGCTAACCATTGTAGTCGGTTATTCATATCGTTTCCTCCATATTTAAAACAGAAGGCGTAAGAGCGCCTGAACCAGACGCCCTCACTATTGTCGTTTAATTACTACTTAATGTCGAAGACTTGGTCAGAACTTGTGTCTTTACCAATAGTAATTGTGAGTAGTCCGTCCTTTAATGCGACTTCTTCTACTTGTAGGTCTGAGTTAAGAACAAAGACTTTGTCGAATGACTTAGTGCTGAGTCCCTGATGTAGATAAGGATCACCTCCTTTTTCTCGTCTGTTTCCCCTGATTCTAAGCTCATTATTATGCAACTTGACTTCAAGGTCTTGTTTACTCCAACCCGGCACAGCAATCTCTAATCGAAATCCCTGTTTACCTTCTACTATATTATATCTTGGATAGGATTGTGTCTCCATGTGGTCGAACCACGCTGGATTATGTCCTAGCCAGAAGTTTCTGAATAGCTCTCTGCTTATTTGATTTGCTACCATTTTTTCCTCCTAAATTTACCTTTTCGGTTAAACTTTGCCGACCCTTTCGGTATCGACGCCTAAAAGAAAGTGATTTTTACACTTTCATAGATATTATACCAAAAATAGACCTTGTTGTCAAGAACTATTTTCAGTCATCATATTCAATATACCCTTTCTCTCTCGCCCAATCAAGGGTATCTGATATTCCAATACGCCTCCCAATAGAATAGAAAAGTCCTCCACTACAGACGACTAGCGTAAGCCACTGTAGTTCATTTAATCCCAAATCTAACATTTATTACTCCTTTGTTTTTTACTTGGCGGAGAGAGTAGGATTCGAACCTACGAAGGATTGTCTCCTTTCTCACTTAGCAAGCGAGCGCTTTAAGCCACTCAGCCATCTCTCCTAAATTATTGGCGGTCTGACGGGGGATCGAACCCCGAATATCGCCGTGACAGGGCGACGTTATAACCATTTAACTACCAGACCATGTGCTGGAGCGGGATATCAGAATCGAACTGATATCTACTGGTTGGAAGCCAGTAGTAATTGCCATTATACTAATCCCGCTGTGTTGGTGGAGGTGATAAGATTCGAACTTACAACCTTCTACGTGCAAGGCAGATGCTCTCCCATTGAGCTACACCCCCAACTTTTTCTATTTATACATATATTATACAGGGATTTAAGCGCGAGGTCAAGTACTTTTTGTAACTACCCTTAATTTAATTCTTGACTTTTGGTTACAGTTTTAGTATAATATGTATAGAGTCGTAATTTTACCATTACGACCAAGCAAATCGCTTGTCTTGGAGCTTGATGGCGGTAAGTGAGGAAGAGCCAAATGATAATGAATTTATCAGGGTTATTCTGTACCCCCAACTTAAAGCGTACAACTAAAGATAGGAGATATTATGTTACTAATTTACGGCGAAGCGCCGACACATAAAAAACAACGAAGACAGATCGGCGACTTTCAATTCTGTTCTGTTATATGTACAACCCGTACAGATCATTGGCGATTCATGCCAAATGAACATCAAAGAGACCATTGGAAAGGGAGGACACCAACCTCTCAGGACATCTGGCACTCTCGTATTCAAACTATGTTAAAGGACTTAGGCGAAGAGTGGAGAGATGAAGTTACTTTCCAAACCCGCAAAACAAGCACTAAAAAATACAGAAGGGCAGATATTGCCTATAATTTTACTAGCATAGAGATACAAAACTCATCAATTGAGGACTTAGAAGAAAGGCTAGGTGATACCCTTTGGTTTTGGGATAAGTCTAACTGGATATTTAATAGGCACTTTATACAAGAAGGCTGCTTTAAATATATAGACGCAGATGGTGATTGGGAAAAACTTAGTTGGACGCAATTACTAAAAGACGGCTTACCTGATGAACTTACTGTAAGATATTCGGAGTTACCCCTATGGGCTAATGCAATAGCTGAACCTGAGACTAATCATTTCAGACCTAATAAAGACTATACTAGAGAACAAGCTAGAACAGAAGTAATAAAGTGGTGGAAGGCAAAGAAATTGAAAGTTGAAAGTGGTGGGTTTGATAGTGAGGTATATTATGAAAGTGATATTCATACTAACTGGCAACATAGAGCAGAAAACTATGGCAAACCTAAAAAACTTCAGTTTCGTGGTATAGAGGTTGGAACTGATGATTTTTATGATGAAATGGATAGAGAAATCAATTACAGACTTAACAATAAACAGGATATAACTTATGACTTGCACGGCTGGAGATGGCACGACAAAGACTTTGCTAAAGATACTGACTTCTGGTTTCATGTCTATGGTGAGGACAAAGATATATTTGATCACATCACAGGACAATACTATAAAAAGAAAGAAGGTGTAGAGTTTGATGAATGTTTCTATAAGCTGGAAACTATACATGACTATTCCTTAGCTAATAAACTGGTTCCTAACTCTGGTTCAATCAGACACGAGCCATTTACTTTCACTTTAAAAAGGCACAGCTTTGAGGAAATGGTTGAAGAAATCAAAAATAGTTCTTGACTTGGCACTTGAATTTTGATATAATAAAACTATGAAAACTTGGACTGACAAAGAAATCCGCTTCCTTCAGAAAGCGTATAACAACGAACCAATTAGCAAAATCGCTAAGGCACTCATGCGGTCAGAACAAAGTATTCGTAGCAAAGTTCACATAATGCGGAAGAAAGGTATAGCCTTTGATCGTGTAAGAGACCTTCGAGAAAAAAATTGGGCTCAACTACAGCATGAAAACAAAGTCTTTCCTGTCGATCCAATAAGCGCAGGAGACGCTTTTCATATTACAGAGTATGATGAGTCTGATGATATTGAAGCAGCGAAGAGAGTTATGATCGAAAAAGCACTATATGATAAAGTAGATAATGCCTAAAGTATATAGTAAAAACATTCCGTTCGATAGAGCACTTCGAATTTTCAGAAAAAAGGTAGATAACTCAGGTATTCTACAAGAGGTACGAAAAAGAGAATATTATGAGAAACCCGCCCAGAAGAAGCAAAGAAAACTAAATGCTGCCAAGCGTAGACAGGAAAAAATAGTACAGGCAGAAAAGGATCGAATGAAGAAAAGACCTAATCACTGGTACTGATTCTCTGGTCTATATACTCAAAAAGAGACACGCACTAAATAAAAGGATAGGCAAAATCCAAATTTAAAATTTTTTTGTGTTTCTTAAACTCGTTCCTGAACCTTACGCAACTACCTACTCAAAAATATCATTTGCTTTATTTCAAAAAGTATGATATAATAAATATAAATTAAAACAATAACAAACACCAACCACTAATTACTCCACCACTCCTAATCTCAGAACAGCTAATAGGAGCATCGGAGGAGCGCCAGCGGGGGAGATGCGATATTCTAATCTGGGTGTTTGGGAGAGAATAAGTGAGTAGATTGTGTTAACCAAAAAAACTAAACATACTCACAACGAATCTAAAGAAATCAAACCCGCTAAAATCAATATTCTAATAAATTACTACAACTACGCATAAAATTTGTATAATTTGCCCCAATTACAAAAAAGCTACTAATAAAAAACCCCATACATGATGGGGCAATTTATGGTAAAGAGAGAATAATTACATCAATTTCCCACTAGCCTTTAATACTATGACGCTTATAAGGGTCTTTTATTAGCTTTTCCCAGTCTTTTTCTTGCAAAATTCTTAGATTTTGTACTAATACTTGTTCTCTGTGGTTATCTCCAAACTTTAATCTCGCCTTCAAACCCATTGGGGTTTCAGATAAGCCTAGTACTTCAGCGTACATTCCATGCTCATCAATTATCCTTACGATATCTTCCGTAGTTCCTGTTAATTTAGCGACTCTCATAACTTTCCCACTCCTCAGGCTTTAAATTCAAAATCAATGCTTCTACTAGACCTTTTAGGTTTTGTTTTGGACTCTTTTCCAAACCCGCTAGGGCTTGATATTCCATACCTAATATCTCTGCAACTTTTTCTACTAATTCCTTTTTAGTTATTGGTTTCTCTCCAGTCTTTGTAAGGTACTCGGATTTTTGATAAATCCCTTCCCTAGATAACTTTCCTATTACCGATTTTATACTCTTATCGAGTTCTGATGCCAATTCTTCTACTGTTTCTCTGGTCGGATTAGCACTATATCTACTTTTCATTAGATCGACCATTTCTTGTGTATAATTTACAGCCATGAGTTTTCTATCTCCTCTATAATTTTCTTAACATTAAGGGTACTTGTACCCCATTGATCTGCTAGAACATGAACACACTCATCACTTCCGTACTCAGCTAAAGCCGAATAGTATTCCTTTTCTTCTTTTTCTGTAATTCTGCGTCTAGCAGGCGGCTCATAGAAGCTAGGTAGTTTTACACCACTCCAGTTGTTAACCATTATGGACGCTCCAAGCTGTTTTATCAGCTTCTGCTCTTTCGAAGTCAACTCTTATTTCCTTGAAAGATTTACCTTTAGTTATAATTAACTCTTTACCAGCTTCATTGCCGTCTTGTTCCCTGTGCCAATTCCTCATCACTTTACCACTATTAAATTTAGTTTCAATGTAACCGTTTTCAGCTAGAATGTATTTTATTCCACCCGCCCATTCTCTGGCTAGCTTGTTGAGTTCCTGATTAGTTCTTTCAGCCTCAACCATTTCTGTGTACTGGGTCATTTCCAACTCCTGATTCTCTTGTGCATCAATAAAGCCAGAAGAATACTTCCTAAAATAATATATTCCATCAGTCGTTCTTCCTCCACTTTACTAGATCAACAAGATCGTCCCAGCAGTTCTGAAACCATGCCTTTGTACTGTACCAGTCTATACCATAATCCCACAATTTATTACTAATCATAGAAAATAGTATATACCACACTAATAGACTGAATCCCCACTCTAGTAGTGTCCAAGGCAATAGTATTATATTTTGTATCGTTTCCATACTATATATCGCCCTCCTCGCGATTTTCGCTTCTAAGGACTTCAAACCCCTGCGGGTACCTAGCGCTTAATTTCCTTATGTTTTCGTTAATAACTTCCTCTGGCTCAAACCCGAGTGCTAAACACCCTTGTACCCAATACCAAAGAACGTCTCCTAATTCTCTTTTTAAGTGAAATTTCTCATGTTCATTCCATTCTTTACCTTGAAATATAACCTTCTTAATAATCTCACTAAATTCTCCAGATTCTGCCTGCATACCTATCGCTGCAGTCAAAAGCTGGGAGAACTGAGTGTCCTCATTACTTCTTTGTAAGCCGAACATTCGATCCATCATTACTTCAGTTCTCAAACTTTCGTCAGATGTAGTGCTTTTTACAAAATCACCATAATTATTTATAAAACTGTTAGTTGATTTCATAAGCGCTGATACTCTCCACATCTATATCATTTTCTAATAGGTTTTGAAGTATAGCTGCTATTGCATCGCCCTGTGTAGGGGAATGAAATACTACTTTAAAGCTACCAGTTACTTCAAATTCTTTTTTATCTGATACCATACCTTTTCTCTCTTCCATTACGTTTTCCTGTATAGATTGAGTCCTAGAAAAGCCAAATCTTCACTCTCCTCATTCCCAATGTTTATTTTTGCATTCCCGCTGCTACTGGCGATTATAGTCGATTTACCACTAGCGGAGGGTCCAAAATCCTGTGTTGTATCAATCTTAACAGTCAGAATTCCGCTGTCATTGATATTATACATCACACCTTTTCCGATTTTCTCCCATTCATTCATCTTCCTTGTCCTCTATATTTTTTATGAGATCGCTTTCTACTCTTATTCATAGTAGAAGTTGCGATCTTTGTTCTTCTACCACGACCACCTTGCCCTTGGCTTGTACATTTTTTAGTTGTCAAACCTGCAAGATTAAATTTTCCCCATGTTGCTGCCATCGGTTTTATACTCCATTTACCATCGTTTTACTACTATTCATCATGCCACTCATTGCTCCAATCAGGGTCGTTTGGTAATTTTACCCCTGTTAGCTCACATAGTCTGTGTAGCATGCCTTCATACTGAATCGTTAATTCAACAATATCTTCGTTGAGATGTTGTAAATGATCCAGTTTTTCTTTTATCTCGTTTTCCAACTTACCCATAACCTCACGGAGAATATCCCCTTCTTTTACTGTTGGGAAGGGAATTACATTATTATATCGTTTATCTACTTCTTTATCCATCGTTTTCCTACTAATATCTTGGGCGGTTGTTGTTATCCCAGAAGATATACAACAAAACCATTACCGCGAATATATAAATTACTGTGTCCATTTAAGCCTCCTACATAGATTTTTAAGTCTTTTACATAGAAATTGAAGAATTTGTTTGCCAGTAGGATACATTTTAAAAGATTGCCTTATACATTGCTGTAAGCATAAAGGCACAAAAGCCAAATACTACAACAGCGGAAAGGAGCATGATGAATAACTCCTCCATGCTCTTCATAAAATCGTCCAAGCGTTTAAACAATCGCTCCATTACTTAAGCCTCGCTAAAAAGTCCTGCGTTGTTTCGCTTTGTGGCACATTTATTAACTTCACGCCCCTACGGGTAAGCTCGTTTCTACACTTTTGCTTAATTTTAGGTTTGCCATTCTCGTTATTTATGTAGTCTATCAACTCCTGCTTTGGCGTTTGTTTGATAAAATACTTCTTTGTTACGGCGGTTTTATTTCCTCTGGCGAATGGTCCGCCGCCTGTCCATTCTAGCCCGTCTTTCTTAAATTTAGTCGGCACTGTGTTCTCTCCTATGTAAATCCTCTAATTCAAATCCGATTACTGTGCTTATGCCATTTGCCATAACCTTATCATGTTTTACCAATAATTCGGCTACTCTATTGACATCAGCGCCATCGTAATCCCCTGTAAGGAGCTTTTTTACTACTCCCAAAATTTCTTGTACTTCTGCTGACCTTTGTTCAACCATTTGTCTACTCCGCTTAATGCGATTGTGATTAAAGTAGCCAACACCAAGTAACATAAGGGCATTTCGTCTGTGTTCTTGTATCGCTCCATAAAGTTCTTGCGCTTCTTCAAATGTTTCCATCGTTTTAGTACTCCAATCTTAATCTTGTTTTTGTTCAATTCGCTCCATAAATAAAAAAGCCCACCAAGGCACTCCTTGGCGGGCTAACATTGCTATCGTCTTACTCCTGTGGCGTAT